>ENA-OUOY01001141-OUOY01001141.1-human-gut-metagenome-genome-assembly--contig:-NODE-1141-length-16224-cov-5.996537_pt1 | contig 16224 bp, 18 predicted proteins | sample MGYA00237937_ERZ548767 | MGnify/ENA primary metagenome ERZ548767 (study PRJEB26490, sample SAMN05356887) | human gut metagenome | biome: terrestrial biome; feature: human-associated habitat; material... | reverse complement strand
GGCAAAAGAGCAGATCAAACTGGCCTTTGAACAGTCCGAAAAAGAAGTTGCCGATCTGCACCAGCGCACCCGTGAGGGCCTTTTGACCGCCCGGCTGAACGGCAAGCAGGTTGGTCGCAAAAAGGGTGTCGGCTTTGAAACAAAGAAAGCCAGAGAAGCCAAACAGATCATCCGTACCCATTGCAAGACCTTTGGCGGCACACTTGACGATGCCGAGTGCATGAAGCTCACAGGTCTTGCCCGGAATACCTATTATAAGTATAAGCGTCAGATTCGAGCTGAACTGATGGCTGAACAGGATTTGCCGAAAGGAGCAAATGTCTTTTATGAACCGCCAAAATCATTCTGAGTCAGAGAACCGGCTCACTCCGGAGGAGCAGCAGGAGTTTTTGAAGCTTCTGGCCCAGCTTACCTCGGAGCAGCGTGAAGCACTGAAAGAAGTGCTCAAATCCTTTACTTAACAAAAATGTGCAGGGCGGCGTTGCTGCTACCCTGCACATTTTATTTTTTTACTTCTACTCGAAGAACCGTTAATCAATTAAATCCAAAAACGCTGCGAAATTCTCTGCCATCAGTTCATCTTTTATTTTGCGTGTCCCATGACAACAGGTATATATCTTTTTATCGTATACATATATTGGATCTCCATTGCAAGTCGCAAAAACGAATCGCTCTTTGCCCATAGAATAATCGGATTGAATTGTTTCCAACTCATCTGCCGGAACGAATCTCACCGCATTACCATCCATGGTCACTTCAACATCCACAGGGTTCGCTTGTTGATAAAATTCTTTCAAAACCTCTGGGCAAGTGGAAAGCAGCTTTGTTTTTTCAAAAACGTTCCGCTTATCTTGCTTAATGGCACTTCTGACAAAGTCATCTATCAACATAAGGACCTCCTAAGCAAATATCGGTTTGCATTTTTCAATCATATAAACACGAAGTTTTTCCGAATAATTCCGCTGATGAACAGTATCAGCTATCGTGTAGGTTACGAAGATGATTCCAACTCCGACAGACACAATGATTCCACTTGGGCCGCCAAAAATACCTTGTGCAGTAATGGATACCACTAGTAGTGAAAGCGAGAACAACGCCTGCTTGCCAACTTGGATAGCCGCTGTTTTCAACGATTCACCCTTGCAAACCAGCTTTACAAACTGTACGGTTGAAAAGACACCTATTGTTATAGCTCCAACAGCACCCATATTACACATTTTAGCTATATTTTCCGTAATTTCAAGTCCTACATTGGAGAAAACTCCCGTCAATGCTTGAGATGCTAGTTGTCCTACGGTTCTTCCTATCCCGTATCCAATGGTGGATTGAATACCCGATGAAAGTCCAGACTTACCGCCATTGATTAAAGCATACTTAATGGAATCAGGGGTAACACCCGTTTGCGCCAACGAAACTGCAAAGCCAATAGTAAAACCAACACCAATACCTATTGCAGCAGCTATTCCAATGCCCTTTATTTCATTTCTAAAGACTCTCTTGCTATTTGTTTTCTTAAGCATTTTGTCTTTGTCAATTTTAGGTGCATCGCTTGAATTGTGAAAGTCACCGTTATGCCCTTTTTCAAGATGTTCTTTTCTCGATTTATAAAATTTTATATTGTCGGGATCTCCCTGATCTTCGGGATGATCTGCTACATTCTTTTGGTGATGGCCTTCAGCACCTCTAACTTTTCCGGTTTCTTTTATTTCCTGACATTGAGCATCATCCCAATCAGATGAACCTCGACCACCCATTTCGACATCGGCTTTTTCATAATCCCACGCAAGCTTAACTGCATCATTTCTTGCACCTGTATATTCTGAATCTTTTGCTAATCCTTCTGCTACTTTATTTGCGATTCTTTCTCTTTCGGCATGGAAAGCATCTAAAAAAGCATTCAGTTGATTATTGAACTGTGTTGTAACCGTAGCAGTGGTGTATGCAGTAGATGAGATAGCTGTTGCTGTTATTCCGCCTGTATAAGAAGAATCCACGCTGAACTTTGGTCTGAATTCTGTGGTTTGATAGAATGTCAAACTTTTATTGTTCCTTAGTGCTGTCAGCATAAGTTTCACCTCAGCTTTCGTTCACACTCAATCGAATACCTTGTTAGCTCTAGTTTTCCGTTATCATCTAGCTTGCTAAAGATATAGGAATAGACATGATTATAGAAAATCAGGGTTTCATTAAATAACCGCCCTGCATCATACGCAAACAGCGTTGTGGAAACAAGGCCAAAAAGCTGGCTCTTATCTTTATACCGCGATTCATTATTCTTGAAACTTGTAAAAGCAGAGTTGTATGCATTAACAGCCTTTTTGTTGTAGTCGATATTATCTTTGTACTCCAACTGGCGCATCTTGGCACTGATGGTATCAGTGCAGCTCTTGTTCAACTGGTCATAATGTGTTTTCTGCTCTGACGTTAAGTTATCATGGTCAATTTCAGCATCCACAGCACTAATTTCCTGCAAGAGCTTGTCAAACTCTGCATGGGTCTTGGCATTTTCCAACTTCTGCTTTATGGTATAGAGCTTTTTGATTTGCGTGGTGTTGGTGGCCTCGATTGCTCTTTTCTGTTTTTCGTATTCTTCCTGTTCGAGCTGTGCAATGTCCGTAACTACTGCACCAAGTCGATTATGGTACACATGAATGTCGTTGATGATGTCATCCGTAAGATCTGCATTTTCTTCATAAAAAGAGAGAACAAGATTTGCTTGGTCTGCAAAACTCTTACGTTCATCGGTACGAGGCAATTTTTCAGCCAGCATCAGCAGGAAATCCAAATAGGCATTTACGCACTCCGAGTCTCCAGGAGCTTTATTCACCATGTTGCGTCCAATCAGCAATGCTTCCTGAATTTTACCAGCATCCTTGTATTCATTGAACATCGGATTCATAGCAATTTCCTTTCATTCCAAATCCCAGTTGTAGAGGTCACGAAACCATTTCCTTACAATGGGATATGCTCGAAAAAATTCTGAATACCTTTCGCCGCAGTAAGCGAAGTTTCAATTTGCTCAATATCATAACTATCGACAGTTGTCTGCAACCGTTCCACATAAGCAGTCCACGCCTGATCGAGTTGCTCGGCTGCTTGGTCAAATGCAGTTTCCGTCTGCGCCCAATATTCATTGATGGCTTTTCTGTACTGGTCAGTAACACCTTTTTCTTCATAAGCATTCACCAGCTTTTTAGCGACACTCTTTTCCCAGCCGCCGCCAAAAAGTTTCATAATGCCCAGTCCGGCACTAATCAGCGCACCTGCCACAATACCAATCGGGCCAAGGAAATTGGCAAACAACGCAATCTGACCACCTATGCCAAAGAGGAAAGCCCAGCTTCCAAAAGCAAATGCTGCATCAGCAGCTAGAAAAGCTCCCAGTCCTCCGATAATTCCGATTTTAGCAAGTGAAGATGCAAACGCATAACCAGCATCAAAGTCTGCATTAAGATTTGCTTCTTGAAACGAAGCCTGAACACCCTCCTGATAATCGCTCACATATTCTTTGACTTTCACAGACAACTGTTCCGATCTCTCTTTCAGCAAATCGGAACAGTTACTTTGCATTTCATCCTGCAACTGGCTTGCAAATTGCTGAATGTCCTCTTTTTTATTTTTGATACCCTTGGATTTGATTCTTCGTGTAATCTCATCAACGGTCAGCACCGATGTGCAATACTTTGTGCATTCATTCAGAGATTCCCCGTTGAGAGAATGAATCAAATCTTTGATTTCACGCTTTTTGTTATCGTTCTCAGCAGTTCGTTCCAAATCAGAATCCTGAATATCTTTCAAAAGCTCAACGTATTTCTGCCGATCTTCGACAAGTGCCTCGTACTTTTGGATTTCAGCTTCCAAATTCGGCTCTTTTCTGGCAACATACGCCCGAACCGATTCTTTGCATTCCGTATCAACGATTTCAGGAATTGTCTCCAGAACAGCTTCTAGGTTATTTCTAAATTTTTCGCAGAGCGCAGGAATATCAGTTGTATAAGTAAAGAAGCGGCTCTGAATTACAGCGGGAGAATAGTCATAGCCAGATTCTTCTGCACGGCTTTTCCAATAGCTGTCCGACAGTGTAGACATATATCGCTCACAGCCACTCTTCAAAATATTGGCAAGAGAAATTTCATTGCCATTATCAACAGAATCCGCATGAGAAGCTACAACAAACAGGTTTGCCAACGGTTTAAGACCATTTTCGCCTTTTTTCTCTAAAACAGGGAGCGTACGGACATTGTTCTTCAGATATTCAATATCTTCAATTCTCAAGAAACCACTTGCCAGCGATAAGTAAATCAAAACATCTGCGTGTGCCGCAGTCTTTGCCGTAATAACATCATCACTTGCAGTTTCCGTTCCATAGCCCGGCAAGTCGATAATATCACAGTTCAAAAGAATCGGAGCATCAACGAAAACAACTGCGGAACCAGCCTCCGTCTTTAATCCACCGCCTTGGCGAGTAGAATAGGTTTCCAGAAGGCTTAAATCTCCTCCGGCAACCTTCCACTTTTCGCAGTATTTTTCATCATAAAGTCGTTTAGAATTCCAAAATTTCTCGTTGCCGCATTCTCTTTTGAAAATCCATGCTTCATCATGGATGAACGCAGGACGATCTTTAATGTGCTTTACATAAACTGCCGTTGAAGTAGTCGGTGTCCATTTCGCTGGCATTTTTTCGGCACCAATCAGTGAATTGATGAGAGTGCTTTTCCCGGTGTCCGAGCGACCCACGATGGCCACAGTAGGTTTAACGAACTTCGACATGATGCCGATTTCAAGGTCGTCTATGTAATTTTTTCGCATATCATCGGGAATATCCATCTGTTCCAGCGCAGAATTAAGATAGCCTGACAAACTCTTTTTGGTAAAGTTCGTTTTCTCCCAAGTATCTTTTGCACTGATAGGTTTGACCCGCGGCTTTTCATAAGAAAGGATCGTATTAAAGTCCAACCCAGACTTGGTTGCTATTTTGACAATCAAGTCCATATCAGGTTTCCCGGTCTTATCGAGTTCCTGAACTTCCTGAATACTGATTCCGTAGAGATTTGCAAATTCTTCCTGTGTAAGTTTGAGCTTATCACTCCGTAATGATTTGAAATCCATATCGAGGCTCCTTTACGTTATTTTTCTCGTTCAATTACAAGCTTTCCCGGCGTGTAAAATTGAATTTTATACCAAGACAGTTCTTCGCCTATCGGGTTCATAAAGTGATTCACAACTGGCCCAAAACCCGTTACAAGCATCTTTCCCAGTGGATTTGCTTTCAAATCCAATCCATATTTTTTCTTTACCGTATCCGCGTACGACGTTACAATCGTGATTTCCGGTGCCCTTTCTTTCAGAGCATTGCGCAGTTCAGTCTCATTTGCAACCATCTTCATAAAACAACCTCCTTAGTATTGGCCGTTCATCCGTCCAATTTCCTGCTTTATCTCTTGCTCCAGCGTTTCCGGCGCAGTCACCTTGACCTTACTGCCCTGACTGAGCAGCCACATTTTTACGCCTGTGCCAAAGACTTCGGCTTCAATAGAGCAAACACCCTCTTTTTCATCTACGACTTTTGCCATCGGGAACTTGTCCAGCACAGCTTCCACCGATGGGCCATAGTAGTTGAAGCTGATCTTCTGCGGCTCTCCGCCGAACATGAACTGAGTGCGGTTCTTATACTCGCCCTCTTTGAAGCGGTCTTTATAGGGTACAGAGAACTTTTCTCCTGTTTCCTTGATGGAATGTATCCTATCAAGCCGGTAAATGGTGGGATAAGGATCGTTCTTTTTATGGAAAGCCTCTCTGGTGGAGTGGTCTGTGATAACAGCCATGAGATAGAAATAATACTCTGAGAACATCAATCCCACCGGCTCAACCATCCGTTTTACGATTTGACGGTCTTTCAGCTTCTGATACTCAATTTCCAGTACCGACTGATTTCGGATGGCCTGTGCCACCATCCACAGATTGTCCGGGTCAACGGTTGCATGAGCCGGGTCGTGATAGTGGAACAGTTCATTGCTGATAAACCACTCAATGTCGCTTTTTTCTTTCTGAGACACACAAAGGTTCAGGATGATTTGCAACTGCTTCTCGACCTGCTCTTTGGTAAAAGCTCGGCTTTCCAGCAGAATCTTGCATAGGGCCAACACTTCACCTTTGGAAAGCTGCTCGATCTCCTGTGTGACCAGACGGTAGCCATTTTCCTTCTTGTCGTACTCGATTTTTCGTACGATTCCTTCTTTGGCACACTGTTCCGAAAGAAAATCCCGGATGCTGTCGATGTCTCTCTGGATAGAACGGACGTTCACATGGTACTGCTCTGCGGCCTGTTGCTTATTGATGAGCTTACCAGAAAGAAAATCCTGATAAAGTTCCAAAACACGGGTCGTTTTTAAGGTGTCTGCTGTCATTGGTTTGCCCTCCTCTTCGGTTCAGCCCCATTATAGCAACCGTGGTGGACAGGCATTGTCTATCTTCTTCTTTGTCTATCAAAAAGTTTTTGGTTCTAAAATCTGTGCGAGATTTCTAAAAAGGGTTTGATTGCTACGATATATACTATTGAAAGTATACGACTAATGCAATTAACGGTCAAGCCTTGGAACAATAAAATCGTAAGTAATCACTACGATTTGTACAAGGAGGTCAACCATGGAACGAGAGAAGCCCACATTTGATATTCTGGGCCGCATAGAGAAAGAACGTGCTGCCCGCAACTGGTCTGAGTATGCCCTTGCAGAAAACTCTGGCCTGACCCAATCCACCATCTCAACATGGCGGAGAAGAAATCTCCAACCCAATGTTGCTTCCATCGAGAAGATCTGTTCGGGCTTCGGCATCACGCTTTCCCAGTTCTTTCAGGAGGAGGACTCTGTTTATCTGACGAAGGAGCAAAAGAAGCTTCTTGATCTCTGGGCTAAGCTCTCTCCTGTTCAAAGAGAGGCAGTTACTAAAATGCTGTGTGCTTTCCTGTATATAGAGGAAGAACCCTGAGTTTCAACTGCATATTGCCAGATAAAAGCGGCCAAGCCTCAAAAAGCTTGACCGCTTTATCCTTTTGAATAATAGGGTTTAGATACAGGATTCCCGGATTTTTGCCAGATCACTGTTCAGCAGCGTTTCATGTTCCAGAAGCTCTTTCTGGACAGCAAGTAGGAAATCTCTGTTATCATAGAGGATTTTGTAGGCTCTGCGGTATAACTCTTCCATCTTAGCTGCTTTTATAGCTTCGCTACTGAAAAGTCTTGTCTCCGACATTCTATTATCCTCTCCGCAATCTTTCCCATTGGAGGGTCAAGATAAAGCGTGTAGTCGAATCTGCCGGGCCTCAACAGCGATGGCGGCATATACTTTGTGTCATTCGTTGTGGCAATCACAAAAAGGTCTGTGCTCTTTGCATCGTCAATACAGGCTTGTAAGCAAGCCCATTCTGGCGCATAGGGAGAGTTGGATTCTACATAGAGGTTCAAATCCTCCAAGAGCAGTATACTAGGTGCGGCTTCCTTTGCAGCCAAGAAAGCAGCCCTCAATTCATCCAGAAAACTGTTTTCCTGACTGGTTTTCCGAAAGACAAGAGACTTGCGGCCTGATTCTTTTATAAAGACGGTTGCCAGCAAACTTTTACCAAGGCCGGGGTCGGATTCCATCAGAAGCCCTCTGGGGATAGAAGCTCCTTTACTTTTATAAAGTTCTGGCCTTTTCAGTGTATCCAGTATCTGGCGTAGGATGTTTTTAGTAGATTCATATCCGATGATTTTTTCATCAAACTTGTCCATTGTTATAGACCTCCTTTGGTTCATCGTTTAATAATCTGGACATTCGTCATATTCGATACCTAAGACTTCCATCCGCTCTCTCGGTTTTTTCGGAAGATATACAGCAACCGAATATTCCCGGTTTTCGCAGCGCACTCTTTTCGATACAGACCTTGTGATATACTGCACACTATAATCATTCAGTATTTCATGGATTTGATTCCACTCATACCTACGGCTCATGTGGAACTTATTTAGATTCTGATAGGAAATAGTATCTACGATAACATGGATATGTGGGTTTTCTGTGCCGAAATGAATTGCATACGCAGCAATATAACCATTGTTAGCATAAAAAGACACTATCCGTTCAGCAATTATCTTTAATGTCGCTACTAAAGAATTCTCTTCTTTAGAAAATGAGATCACTCTATGTTTTGCTAAATCTTTCCAATGCTTGAATTGTCTCTTATGATTGAATTCCATAAATTGATGTACTGCCAAAGGATTTCTCATATACCAAAATGGAAAACCGAAAGGTTTACACCCAACAAATTGATTGTCGTTCATTATTGTCTTTTGAGGATCAAACGCATAACAAAGAAGACTGCAAACGTCTTGCTCCGTAGAATATTCAATCTTCTCACTTTCGTTCACGAATTTGATAATCGGCATATTTTTTTACCTCTTCTCTGATTTTATCGTATTCTTTTTGATCAATCCAACATGCTATCTTAAAAATGCTGTCAGAGAACTTAGCATCCATTATATTCTGCTCTCTGTACAAGCTCTCTTTTAGAATTTTTGATCTCGGCTTTCCGCTTTCGTTTTCACGTTCTACTAATAATTCATATTCTTCTTCTGAAAGATATACGGTTACTCTATGCCTTTTTTCCACTTTCAAGTGCTCCTTTCTATTGATACAATTTTCAGATAGATAAGATAATTTTCACACAAGAATACCTATTAAGAATCATAACATCGGTGCAGCTTTCAGCCATTTTCAAACAATATATACTATTATCTAATGTTAATAATAATTATATTATTTTTAATAATAATATCTTGTATTTATATTATCTTATCTTATAAAACAAAGGGAGCTCCGCTCCCAACAGGTGTGGCAAAATGTGTGTGTGTCCCACATCATTCGCTCGACCCGAAATAGCCTACTGTCATTCAGCTATTTATCTTAATGTTAGTGCTGTTAATAAAGATTAAATTTCACCTTCTTTCCTCTCCACACATTATCCAGCATTAACACCAAGATTATTTTTATGTACACCTCATTATCAAGCATTATTTTCAAGCAACAGAAAACCCACATGGAGTCATTATCCATGTGGGCATTTTTCGTATTACCATCCAGCAGCTTTCATATGAGCTTCCTGCACAATATATTCTTGTACTGCTCTCTTTGGAATTTTCCATACTCTTCCAATTCGCATCGCCTTGATTTTTCCTGTCTTCAAAAGTTTATAGGTGGTGTTCATACCGCAGTTCAGCATATCAGCAACTTCTTCCGGGGTTATCAGGGTGTCGTAATAATCAAACATAACGGCCAATCCTCCTTTGATGGGTTACTATACTGTTGCCGAATGTCAAATCATACCAGATACAGAGAAAGGGCAACCACTTGCGTGATTGCCCTTAGACTATGTCTTATGCGCTTTCCTTCTATGCCATTTTCGACAGTTTTGAAAAAATCCGCTTTGAAATTCTGCTTTTGTCTGGAGTTTTAGCTCTTTTTAGGTTCAGTTTTTTCTGAAAGTGTCGAAATCAGATGATTGACCAATCCGTCCTACTGTGTGCTTAGCACAGTTGAATCTATGACACTTGCCCAAAAACTCTGTGGTTCGCCCGTTGGCTCATAAGGCTCTCTATCATAAAACGCTCTCATAATATGGCTCATTGTAGAAATCAAGAACGATTTTCTTTCTTCTTGATCTCCTATATATTCAATGGGTTTAAATTCAAAAAGATTCATCCTTTCGCCATCATCTTTATTTATCAAATACGGTTTTTGATTTACATAATCGCTAAGTCTTTTGTATGCGCTCTTTGCATCCATCCCCGCATACATATAAAGAATCATTGTCACCTTTTTCAAAAAACAAATATAGTTTTTGTTGCTCAATGTTCCCGGTCTAATAATCAGCTTATCTGAATAAAACACAATCGGAACACAGCGTTTTTCTGTGAAATCAAATAGTCTCATATTGATTTCTTCCTCTATCAATCGTTTTCTTTCTTTGCTCGTCCCTTTCGGAATAAATTTAATTATTGACAAATAGTTTTCCAATTCTATGACTTCTCTACAATGATAAATCATTTCCTTAACAAACTGATTCATGACACGTTCGCTCCAGCTTGCTTCAGCATAATCACTTTTCTCGATTTCAAGCAATTCATTGAAAAAACTCTTATACAACTTTTTCAACCGAGTTTTTCGTTGTCTTTGGTCAGTGCTTTCATTTTCATCATCTATTATGTCATACTCGGAATCCACTTCATGTTTTTCGTTCTTTTTATTCTTTTTTCTATTTATCTGATATACATTTAATTGATTTTTTATTAATGCCATCGTTCGGTTGATCTCGATGTATTCGTCTTCTTCTCCACCCTCATCTTCTATCATATCTTTTGCTATTTTTCTAATCACTGGTGCTAAAAAATCTTTTACGCTTTCTTGATTTATTGATGGAATATATCTGCACGGATACATCGTTTGGATATATCCATTTTCCTTGCCCTCACTCATGAGGATTTCATTTTCATACTTCAAAAAACTATCGAGTTTTTCTTTCAATCTCTGTACGTCTGCATCTATTCCGTGATTGTTTTTTGTGGTCTCACCTTTTTGCTTGTCACACATCAATTCCTTAAAAGGTACTTCTTCTGCTGATAAGTATTTGAGCGTCAACAATGCACATGCAAGCGCATTGCTATAAAAAACAGGTCTATAATCGTATATGAAGCAATTTAATCCTTCCCACGGCTCTTCTTCTTTTACGGCATAGAAAAGCATCTCATTCATAAACTTGTCTGTGAGCTTTCCATCCTCGCCCTTTCTGTCCCTCTGTATCAAAAAATTCCAACTTAGGCAATTTACTAAATTTGTCTGCTCTAAGTCCGCTTTAAGTTCATCCTCATTTTGGTACAGTGAAAAACGTTCCAGTCCAATCATTTGATTTTCTCCGTCATATCGTCACATTTTAAGATGTCACAAAAACGTAATTTTGTGACATCTTTTTTGTTCTGCGAATTTTGGTTTTTTGGTATACTTCGCATCACAGTGACGGACACCTCTCACGGGTAACCGCCCACTGCATCGCACATTGAGAATTTCATAGTGGGTAGCATACGCCAATGGAACGGTCAGACTGCCCACAAAAAACATATTTGCAAAAGGAGGTTTTTACCATGAGTAGCAAATTCATAGTCTCAAATCGAGTTCACGATCCACCCAGAGATTTTACTTCTGTACCTGCCTGTACCTTTATCAACAGCAGTGGTCAGGAGTTCATTGATATGGAAACGCATCAAATGGATATAGATGCCAGAGATGCGGCCTACCGACAAGAAGTACACAATCGACTAGTTCGGCAACAGAGTGATCCTGCCCAAAAAGCTGAACTAAAAGCGTTCCTGGCCGAGTTTAATCACTTCGATAATTTTGGATTCGATGTAGATATTTACAAACGCCCTTGGATCATTAAGAAGCGGGCCCCGAACGACTCTCGACCAATCCGGCGGTCATTCACATCTTGCTATGATTTCAAGGCTATTGTTGTAAGGAAAATTGAGCGTGACAAAACAACCGAATGGATTTATGTATCGTTCCGTATTCCCAACAAACCGTCCGGAGCATTCTGGCTGGAGAAAGGCGATTTTAGTCCGAAGACGTTGCTGAAGAAGTTCATGGCTGCGGGTGGCCAGATCCATTATACCGAGGACAGTAAACGGTGGGCTGATTTGTTGGCGGCTTTCATCAGTGCAATTTTGGACACTGAACACCCATACTTGCTGCCTCCTGTTGGATGGTATCAACTAGAGGATGGTCGCTGGCTCTATACGCCGCAAATGAAGGACACCTTGGCTACCTCGTTGTTGAACACCACTGACTTAGAGAAGTTGCCCTTGGCTTTGGTCAGGATTTTAGGGATCATCAAAACTAGAATTTCTGATAAATTTGAGGGCGTTCATCGTTTCTTTGCTCTTTTAGACAATGATGTTTCTACTTCAACAAGAATGACGGTTGACGACATACCAAAGCACTTCAATCAAATGCTCGATCAGCACGGCCCGGATGTCTTACTATCAGTCTACGGTGACAATCCAGGAATTGCCGCTACCGTTGGTAACTACCGTTCAACGACAAATTTTGCCACTCTGCTTACAAGGACTATGACAGAACCCTGGTTTCCACTGTGCCTTATCGTATCTACGAACGGCATTACCGACTTGCAGCGGAAGTACTGTCTATTCTTGCCTCGTGAGGAAGATCATACAGCCGCACTGCCGCTGTCCGAAATCTTTAGCAAGCTGTGTGCCCTTGTTGAGCACAACCCAGATGCGTTTGAACGTATCGTTGAGCGGACTTATACTGCTGCCTTAGATTCCTTGGATGAAGAGTGCGCTTTCCGGCACGAGATTGGGCTTCTGAGCATTTCTTCTGCCGTTCTTTGCTGGGCATTAAAGCTCCTTAAACAACCGGATTTAGCACAAACAGCACACGAGGTCTGTCAGGCATACATAAATAATTGTTTATCCGAGTGGGACAGCTCTCTGGATTGCAACGCCAAAGAGATTTTACGCAGGGTACTCTATTCCGCACAAGAAGCCGGGGACATTCGTCTTCTCCGCTATGGAGAGGTCGATTCTAGCTATGATCCTGACCGGGATATCGTACAAAAAGGAGGTGACTTTCTGTTGAAAGGTTCCTTACTAAAATATCTGATTTGCGAATATGCACAGGGCTATAGTGCATCTGCCATTATTTCGAATTTGCAAAGTGAGCATTTGCTCTCTGAGTTCAGCACTGCCAAAAAGATTCGTATTGACAACGGAACCTATGTAGATGCTCGACTTCTGACCTTGAAACGCAGTTGCTTGACCGAATATGAAGATTCTGATTAAAACAGGAGGGACGGAACCATGAGGTTAAAAATAGGCTCTACTTACCAAAAGGCTGTTACAATCATCGAAAAACTCAAGGAGGGGAACGCTTCCATTTTTATCTGTGGAAAAAGCGGAACCGGTAAGACCACCCTTTCTTCCGATATCATTATAAGGAATTTATTAGAGTCAGGTGTTCGAATCGTAGTCATAGATCATCGTCACGCTGTGTCTCTGCCAGCAGACTTAGAGCCTTATGTGCATCGTCAGGACGTGTCTCAAAAGCCACTCAAGCTGCATTTGTTTGGAACATCAGCAAATCCCGCAGATGCCTCTGCATCTTTCGTTGATACGGTTGCATCCGTCATCAGGCTATCAGATGGGCAAAAGCCGTTACTGCTATCCCTACTAGAAAAGGTTCTCCGTGATTCACCTGCCCCGAATGAGGCATTGGAACGATTACACCTAGAAATCCAGAATTCCCGGTCACTCGCTGCACCCGGTTTGGAAAAAGCCTTGACTCCTTTATGGGGACAGAAGTTTTTCGAGAATGGCGATTTCGAGATTTTCTCCGGCATCACCTTGCTGGAATTAGATTCGTTTCCGCCATCCACGCAACACATCGTTGAAGAGGTGGTTTTTGCAGCACTGTTACGAGAAGCCACTCGCGAGGATTTCCCACCCACTTTCCTGTACTTGGATGAATTGAGTAACTTCCCATTGCACCAAACAAGTGCACTGGGAAAAATTCTCAACGAGGGTCGCAAATACGGATTGTACTGCTTGCTGGTTGCCCAGAGCATTCGTGTGTTCAAGTCTGAGCAACGGATTTTGCTTCAGCAATGCAAATATATAATGTATTTCCAGCCAGCGGATGAAGAGGTTCGTATGTGCGCCCGTTTAATTAGTTCGTCAGGTGGAACCAAGTTGACTTCCATACTAAAGAGTCTTCAGGTTGGTGAGTTCATGGTCTCCGGCCCAGTTTATGTAGGTGATTCTGATACGCCGACTACCAAGCCACTGGTCGTCCATAGTAAGTCACCAGAGGATGTCGTTCCTGCCAATGGCCCGCTGGCGATTCCGGTACCTTCCGATACAGAACCGATCCTGCCCCCAGCGCAGATTGACCTTCTTCTGCCGTTGGACGCTCTTGATGACTGTGACGATGAAGAAGCCGCTCCCAGCAAACCGGAAACCGTAACGGAGAACGCCTGTCCTCTGCTGCCGGATTCGCCTTCGGAGCCTTCCATTGAACCGCTGCATCTTCGTGATGAATCTTCTGCTCCACAAGAACAAAGTCAGTCACCGCAAATGCAGCTGCTTCGATCTGCCGTTTTTACATCCGTTCCTATGAACTCATATTATGGTAATTATAACTGTTCTTGGCCACCAGCACAAGTGCACCCGGCAACCTTTTCTTACCCGAACATGGATTTCAGTTCACTGATTCAACAGGATGATGCGCAGATTTCCTTTCAAGCGCTTATCACACCATAAGGCAAAATGTACGCTAATTCAAGCAGATATGCTTATCATGAAGCAATCCGCTTCGCATTCAATTTTAATTTCAGGAGGAAAACACTATGAGCACTCATACCAACATCAACATGTCCACCGCTGTTTCCAATTTTGCAGCCGATCTCAACTCGGAACCGTTCCCCTTTCCGAACACCGATACATCCATCAAAAAGTCCGTCCTGTTCGTTCCGCTCTGTGAAAAGTGGTTGCTTTCTATTGAAGAGGCCGCTGCCTATTTTGGTGTGGGGCAGAACCGTCTTGCTAAACTCGCCTCGCAGGATGGCTGCAAGTTCGTTGTGTTCGTAGGGAACACGAAGCGAATCAAGCGGAAAAAGTTTGAGGAGTTTCTGGACGAGCAGTACGCCATCTGATACCCTATAACGCCCGCTGAAGGGCTTGCATAAACCACGCCCACATGATACAATAAAGTGTGTTATGTGGGCTCTTTTTATCTCGAAAGGAGCCACAAACATGGGCAAAAATCTTAAAGGAAAACAACTCGGAAAAGGGCTTGGTCAGCGAAAAGACGGTCTGTACTATGCCCGTTGCCGAAATTATCGCGGTGAGCGCGAGGAACGCTGCTTCAAGACCCTTCCAGAAGCCAAGAATTGGCGACAGGAACAGCTCTATCTACGCTTACACCCTGAAGGTCGGACTGTGGCATCGCCCAATATGACGGTGGACGCATGGTTCAATCAATGGGTCAAGGATGTCGTTGGCAACCGTGCTCCGAACACTGTTCGGAATTATCGTGAGCGATACGAGCACAACATCCAGCCATTCATCGGTTCTATGCTGTTGCGCGATGTCAAGCAGATCGACTGTCAGCGGATTTTGAACGCCATGGAGGACGACTACGCCGGTTCAACCATCCGGCAGACCTATATGACAATGGGTACGTTCTTCAAAAGCGCCAGAGAGAACGACCTCATTGCCAAACACCCAATGGACGGTGTCCGCTACACAAAGCCCGTTCGTGCACCTGATGATATCCACTTTTTGACCGTAGCTGAGCAGAAACAGTTTTTGGATGCTGCCAAGCATTCCCATAACTACGCTCAGTATGCGCTGATTCTGGAAACAGGCTTACGCACTGGTGAAATGATCGGTTTGACATGGGATGCTATTGATTGGGAAAAGCATACTCTGACCGTCAACAAAACTTTGGAGTATCGTCACAAGCAGGGCGTGTGGCGTGCTGGCCCTCCGAAAACGGAATCCAGCTACCGCACCATTCCTCTGACCGACACCGCTTACGACATCCTGCGGGAAATCTATGACACCAGAGAATACCGCAAGGAATCGAAAGACCTGTCCACTGTCCTGACCTTTATGGATCGTAAGACTGGTCAGAAGCGGAAATTAGTTATGCGTGATTTGGTGTTCATCAACTGGCGCACCGGAATGCCTGCCAAGAACAGCTCCTATGACACTCACCTCTACAAGCTGTGCGACGATGCAGGGATCGAGCGATTCTGTATGCACGCTCTGCGCCATACATACGCTACCCGCGCCATTGAGAGCGGAATGCAGCCCAAGGTCCTGCAAAAGCTGCTGGGTCACGCCAGTATCACGACCACTATGAACCGCTATGTTCATGTAACAGACGATTCCATGAAAAAGGCCGTAGCGCAGTTCGCAAAGGCACAGGAAGCACAAAAAGGGTGAGTAAAGGGTGAGTAAAACCGATTTGCCCACCCAACGCCAAATTCAGTTCTTACAAAAAACAACTTATATCCGTACAATATAGCTGTTTATCATCTACATCATAAAAGGAGAAATCACAAAAATGAAATTAGGTATCGTCGGCCTGCCCAACGTGGGCAAGTCCACTCTGTTC
>ENA-OUOY01001140-OUOY01001140.1-human-gut-metagenome-genome-assembly--contig:-NODE-1140-length-16259-cov-9.152493_pt1 | contig 16259 bp, 18 predicted proteins | sample MGYA00237937_ERZ548767 | MGnify/ENA primary metagenome ERZ548767 (study PRJEB26490, sample SAMN05356887) | human gut metagenome | biome: terrestrial biome; feature: human-associated habitat; material... | reverse complement strand
ATATAATATAATATATGAAATAAAAAAATATTACTAAAAAATTACTTAATAAATTAAAAATAAATATTTAAATAAGAAAAAATAATATTATTTTATAAAGTAATTAATTTAAAAATTAAGCAATAATAGAAAAATGAATAATATAAAATCTTTTTAAGAGGAAATAAATGTAAATTGTTTAAATGTACAAATTATAAAGTAGAGTTAAAAGTCTTAGGAAATGGCATGTTAAAATGATGTATTAATAAAAAGTATTTTTGCTCAAAAATTAAATAATAAAAGTACATAATTAAGATATTAAACGATAAATAAATAATATATAAATAGTTAAATATTTTATTAATATATTTAACTATTTATAATATTATGAAATAAATTATTATTTATTTTTGAAAAACTTAAATAATTTTAAATATTGTAAAAATGAATTAAAATTATTTAAAAAATATTCAATTTCAAATAAAGAATTACAAGTATTTTTCTTTAGATTTTTTAAATTAAATTTATTTTTTTTATTATTTTCCATATTAAAATATCCTTTTTTATTATAATATATGATAAATAAAAAAAATAGCATATAAAATAAAAAACTATTTAAAAAAATAAAAAAATATGTTAAAATATATTAGATAAAGAAAGGAAAATAAAACATGATAGGAAAATTATATATAGTAGCAACACCAATAGGAAATTTAGAAGATATTACATTAAGAGCCTTAAGAGTATTAAAAGAAGTAGATTTAATTGCAGCAGAAGATACTAGACAAACATTAAAATTGTTAAATCATTATGAAATAAATAAACCTTTAATAAGTTATCATCGTCATAATGAAGAAACGAAAAGTGAGATATTAATAGAAAAATTAAGAAATGGAGAAAATATTGCTTTAGTATCAGATGCTGGAACTCCAGGAATATGTGATCCAGGAGAAGAAGTGATAAAAAAAGCAATTGAAGATAATATAGAAGTAATACCTATTCCAGGAGCTTGTGCGATGATTAATGCATTAATTGTTTCTGGGATTTCTACAAAAGAGTTTGAATTCTTAGGATTTTTGCCATTAAATAAAAAGTTAAGAAGGCAAAAACTAAAAGAAATAGAGAATTCAAGTAAAACAATAATAATTTATGAAGCACCACATAAAATGAAGACAACACTTGGTGATTTAAAAGAAATATTAAAAGATAGAAAAATAGTATTGGCAAGAGAATTAACTAAAATTCATGAGGAATTTATTAGAAAAAGTATAGATGAATTATTAAGTGAAATAGACACAATAAAAGGAGAAATGATATTAATTATTGAAGGAAATAAAATAGATACAGAAGAATCTAAAAATTTTGATGAAATATCTTTAGAAGATCATTATAAATTATATGAAGAAAAAGGATTAAATAAAAAAGAAATAATAAAACAAATTGCTAAAGATAGAAATGTTAATAAAAATGAGATTTATATGTATTTTTTAGAAAAATAAGAAGCAGGTGATTATTCATCTGCTTCTTCATTCATTGTTGATTGAATTGCACCAATTTTCTCAGCACATTTTGGGCAAACCAATTTATCTTTAAAAGCAATTAAATTTTTTGAATTTCCACAAAAAATACAATTTGGTTCATATTTTTTTAGAATAATTGATGAACCATCTACATATATTTCTAAAGGATCTTTTTCTGCTATTTCAAATTTATTTCTTATTTCTCTTGGAATAACAATCCTTCCTAATTCATCCACTTTTCGAACAATTCCTGTTGATTTCATAACATGTCCTCCTAAAATTATTTTTTCAATTCTCATATATAATAACACAAATATAAAACTTGGTCAATTATTTTTGTAAAAATTTGTTATTTTTTAAATATAAAAGAATATATATTAAATAATAAAAATACAAGATTGGGGAGAAGAAAAGTGTTAAATATTATTTGGCCTATTTTTATAATTATTTCAATTATATATGCTATTATTAGTGGAAATTTAAAAATTTTAAATCTTGCAATTACATCTTCAACAGAAAGTGTAGTTTCTTTAACATTGACTCTTATTGGAACTACTTGTTTATGGAGTGGATTAATTGAGATAGCATCAAATACTAATATAATAAATTATTTGAAAAAAATTTTAAATCCTCTTATAATAAGATTATTTTCGAATTTAAGTCCACAAGTTTATGATAAAGTTGTGATGAATATTATTTCTAATATACTTGGATTAGGAAATGCGGCTACACCACTTGGGTTGCGAGCAATGGAAGAACTTCAAAAAGAAAATCATAATAAAGACTGTTTAAGTAATAATATGATGATGTTAATAATTTTGAATACATCTTCTTTACAAATTATTCCAACAACTATAATTGCTATTAGAACATCATTAGGGTCTAATGATCCAACAAAGATAATTTTTCCTGTATGGTTTTCTACAATATGTGCTGGAATTGTTGGAATAGTGTCTACAAAATTGATAATACATATAACTGAAAAAGGATGTGAATAAAATTAAGATTATAAATTATATTTCGATAATATCAATACCAATGATTATTTTGATAATAGTTTTAGTTGGAATTATAGAAAAAAAGCCTATTTTTGATTTATTTATAAAAGGAGCAATAAAAGGAATAGAAATAACATTAAAAATTTTTCCTACATTAATAGGATTATTTTTTGCAATTGGATTATTAAATAATTCTGGAATAATAGAATTTGTAACAACATTATTATATCCAGTATTAAAAATTATGAAATTTCCAAAAGAAATAGTCCCATTAGTAATATTAAGACCGATTTCTGGTAGTGCTTCGATGGCAATTGCTACAAATATAATTGAACAAAATGGAGTAGATTCTAAAATAGGATTGATAGCTTCTGTGATAATGGGAGCAACAGAAACAACATTATATACGATTGCTGTTTATACAAGTTCAATTAAAGTAAAAAAAACACGTTATATTTTGATTGCATCATTATTAGCAGATATAACTGGAATTATTTCGGCAATAATAATTTGTAATAAATTTTTTTAGGCGTATATGCTGGAAATACTGAAATGTATATGGTTTTGTCGATTGCCGTCGAACGATTTTTATTGACAAATAAAAAGATATGTTGTAACATAATTGTAGATTAGCAAGAAGATATTAAAAAATGCTTTTCTAATAAATAAGTTTTTAATCTTGTAAAGGGAATATACTATTTCCCCATAAATCAATAATAATAGATGAAAAACATCTTTTTTGTCATATAGATTTTCTTCAATAATAGGCCCCCAATTTACTATTACCGAAAAAAGACCAATATTATTAATTGTTCCTGTATATTCTCTTTACAATACCATAAAAAATAGGCTCTATTTAAGCCTATGTATATAATTTATAATTTTATTAATTTCCCTGGTAGTTCTCTACTTGCTACAGATAAATTTATCGAATCTGTGTTACAGTTATTTGCTAGTAATTCATCAACTACTGTTTGATATGCTAGTTCTGGAAAATTACTTTCTTTGCTTAAATGTCCAAGAATAGCTGTATTTAAATTGCTATTTTTTAATAAATAAGAAATTGTTTTTCCAGACATAGTATTTGAAAGATGTCCTGTGCTTCCAGCAATTCTAGCTTTTAAATGAAATGGATATTTACAACATTTTAGTACTTCTGTATCATAATTTGATTCTAATAGTAAAAGTTCACTACCTTCTAAATGTTTTACAATGTCATTTGTCATATGACCAATATCTGTTGCAATACTTAATTGATGTTTTTCATTATTTATTGTGAATCCGCATGGATTTGCTGCATCATGTGGAATACTGAAAGGGGTAATTTCTAAATCATTTATATTGAATTTTTCATCAGGATAAAAGTAATTAATATTTTTATTTGATATTTTTTCAGTTTGTGTTGGCATTGCATCAAATGTTTCTCTTGTTGCAAAAACAGGAATATCAAATTTATGTGATATTGTTGATAAACCTTTTATATGATCAGAATGTTCATGGGTGATAAGTATTGCATCAATAGAATTAGGATCTTTTTCTATAGTAGATAAAGCTTCTTCAATCTTTTTACAACTTAATCCAACATCAACTAATACTTTTGTATTTTCTGTTTCGACAAATAAACTATTTCCACTACTTCCACTGTATAAACTACAAAAATTTAGCATATGTATTTCTTCTTTCTAATATTACTCTGTTACTCTTTCAATTCTTGCACCAAGATTTCTGAATTTTTGCTCAATATTTTCATATCCTCTATCAATGTGTTCTAAATTGTAAACTTCAGTTTTTCCTTTGGCTGTAATTCCTGCAATAATTAATGCTGCACCAGCACGTAAGTCTGTTGAATAAACAGGTGCACCATATAATTTATCAACACCTTCAAAAAATGCTGATTTTCCTTGAGCTGTAATTTTTGCTCCCATTTTGTTTAATTCATCAGTATATTGAAATCTTGATTCCCAAATACTTTCTATAATTCTGCTTGTTCCATTAGCAGTTGATAAAACAACTCCCATTTGTGGTTGTAAATCAGTAGGGAAACCTGGATAAGGAAGTGTTTTTATAATAGCATTAGATGGTCTTTTATTACATTTTACTCTTATGCTATCTCCAAAGTCTTCTACTTGACCACCAATTTCAGTGATTTTTGCAGTTATTGATTCTAAGTGTTTTGTTATACAATTTTTTATTAAAATATCACCTTTTGTTGCAACTGCTGCAAGCATAAATGTTCCGGCTTCTATTTGATCTGGAACAACAGAATATGTTGCATTACCAGTAAGTTTTTTTACACCATTAATTTTAATTACATCTGTTCCAGCCCCACGAATGTCGGCACCCATTGTATTTAAAAAATTAGCAACGTCTACGATGTGAGGCTCTTTAGCAGCATTATCTATAATAGTCGTTCCTTCTGCAAGAACAGAAGCAAGCATTACATTAATAGTTGCACCAACAGAAACAACATCCATATATATTGAAGTTCCAATCAATTTTGATGCTTTAGCTGTAATCTTTCCTTGAGTTGTGTCAACTTTTGCTCCTAAGGCTTCAAACCCTTTAATATGTTGGTCAATAGGTCTTGCACCTAATTTGCAACCACCAGGCATTCCAACAGTTACAGCACCTTTACGTCCAAGCATACTTCCAATTATATAATAAGATGCCCTAAATTTTCTTGTTAATTCTTCTGATGCAATAGTTTTATCTATATTTCGTGTATCAATCATAATCTCATTTTGTGTAATCCATGTTATTTTTGCTCCTAGACCTTCTAATATCTTACATGACATTTTTACATCACTTATATTAGGAAGATTTTCTATTGTACAAACGCCATCTATTAAAAGTGTTGCTGGTAATATAGCAACAGCTGCATTTTTGGCTCCACTTATTGTTACTTCTCCATTTAAATGTGTTGGTCCAGTTATTACTAGTTTTTCCAAAAGTATTCCTCCTCGTATTTAAAATAATCACATAAAATATATCATAAAAGAATAAAGATTACAATAGATTTTTAATTTTTTGCCGTGAATAATCCATTGTGTGAAAATACTTCCAACAATTTGAATTTTAGTTTAAATTCTGGTGAAGTTTGATTTTCAGAAATTAATTCATATGATTCTGAATCTAAATTATTTTCTAGTTTTTCTTTTCCCTCAGAATCAACGATTCCTGAGCTGATATCTATAAAACATAAAGATGGAAACATTACACACCACCAATTTTTTCCTTTTGCATTACCAATTTCTACTCTTAAAGCATCATAATATCCAGCTGGTAATGAAATATCTCCATATGATTTGGTTGGAAAATAAAAATTATTAATTTTTATTTGAACAGGATAATTGTAACCATTTTCAACAATTACATTTTCAGCAATTGTTTGAAATTCATTTTGATGTTGAGTTGCAATTTGTATAGCTTCCTCTTTTGTATTGCAATTTGAAGATAAAGTATTCATATATGAAAGTAAAGCATCTCTTACTTTTAATTTTAATTGTTGATCTTCTTCAGAATCACTATTTGCTAAAACATGTAATCTAAATACAGAATTTGATAGTTCAGAAGATACAGCGTTCGAATAGCTTTGAGCACAAAATATAATATAGATAAATAATAAAAATATTAATATCAAACAAATCCTAGAATAATTTATAAATTTTTTCATAATAACCTCCGTATTAACATATTTGTTAAAAAATATCTTTAAAATAATTTTTACCCAAAAAATATAAAATATACATTAAAAATTTTTTTATACATACTTGACACACAAAAGAATAAATGGTAAAATTTACCAGTGAACAAAAATCTATTGAAAGGATGGATAATATGGTTTTAGAAGAAAAGAAAGTTAAAAATATTTGTAATTTTTATGTGAGTGAATATCATTTAGAAATTATGCTATTGCCATATATTAGTAAAAAGATAGACAATGAAGAAAATATTACAATAATAACAGAGATTGACTTAGAAAGTACATTAAATGTCGTAATTGAAAGAATAAATTTAGATAAAGATAAAAAAGAAAAAATAAAAAAGATTGGTTGGAATATACAAAATATAGAAAATATCATCCCAAATACAAATGTGATACTTATAGGAAGTAAAAAATTTATAAACGAAAAAGTATTTGAATTGAAAGAAAGACAAGTAGAAAACTTAGAAATTATTGCTTGTTATAATTACAATGAAGTAAAAAATGATATGAAAGAAATTGTTTCAAAATACGATGGAATGCTTAATACATTAGGGATAAATAAGATTTAAAAAAGTTTTTCTTGGGTAACATTTTGTTAATATGTCAAAAATTTTGTATAATCTATTGAATTTTTCGAAAAAATAGTATATATATAAATTATGAACTAAGAAAGGAAGTATACTATGGACGAAAATTTTGATGAAATTAAGTGGACTTTAAAAAAATACGGACAAGAACACTTATTAAATGGATATGATAACTTAGATGAAAAAAAGAAAAAAGAATTGTTAAAACAAATAAATAATATTGATTTTGAGTTGATAAAAAGTTTATATGAAAATACTAAAAAAACTCCAGAAGTAGAGAATTTTGAAATACAGCCAATTGATTATATGGATAAAGAAAAATTATATGATAATTATAAAGAATATCATGCAATTGGTGTAGAAGCTATAAAGAATAGAAAATTAGCAGCTGTAACAATGGCTGGTGGACAAGGAACAAGACTAGGACATAAAGGGCCAAAGGGAACTTTTGATATTGGATTAGAATCACACAAATCATTATTTGAATTATTAAGCGATGGCTTAAAAGAGCAAGGCCGTAAGTATGGAGTTACAATTCCATGGTTTATAATGACAAGTAGAGAAAATAATAATGACACAATTGAATTCTTTGCTAAGAATAGAAATTTTGGATATGAAAAAGATAAAAATTTATTTTTCTTTATTCAAGAAGAATTACCAATGGTTGATATGGAAGGAAAAATATTAATTGGTGAAGATGGACTTGTAAAAGAAGCTGCAAATGGTCATGGTGGAATATATGAGGCTTTAGTAAAAAACGGAATGACTAAAAAAATGAGAGAATTAGGTGTTGAATGGGTATTTATTGGTGGTGTTGATAATTGTCTAGTAAAAATGGTAGATCCAGTACTTATGGGAATTGCTATAGATAAAAAAGTAACTGCAGCAGGAAAATCAGTAGTAAAAGCAAACCCAAAAGAAAAGGTTGGAGTTTTTTGCAAGAAAAATGGAAGACCATCAGTAATTGAATATACTGAAATACCTGATGATATGTCAGAACAAGTTGACGATAATGGAGAACTTGTTTTTGGAGAATCTCATATTTTGTGTAATTTATTTAATATTGATGCAATTGAAAGAATGGGAAATAAACCATTACCATACCATACAGCTTTTAAAAAAGCAACATATATAGATAAAGATGGAAATAAAGTAGTACCAGATGGACCAAATGCATACAAATTTGAAGCATTTCTATTTGATGCTTTTGGAGAATTAGATGATATGGCTATATTAAGAGTAAAAAGGGAAGAAGAATTTGCTCCTGTAAAAAATGCAACAGGAACAGATAGCCCAGAAACAGCAAGAGAGCTATATAGAAAATTCTATAATTTAAAATAATATATAATATTGCTACTGGTTTAAAATCAGTAGCTTTTTTAATAAATACGAAAGGAAGAATAAAGATGGATTATTTAAAAGAATATGAAAGATGGTGTACAGAACCAGCATTTGATGAAGAAACAAAAAAAGAATTACTAGAGATAAAGGGAAATGATGAGGAGATAAAAGATAGATTTTATAAAGAACTTGAATTTGGTACAGCAGGTTTACGTGGTGTAATAGGAATGGGAACAAATAGAATGAATAAATATACAGTTGGAAAAGCAACACAGGGATTAGCTAATTACATAATAGAACAAGGAACACAAGATAAAGGTGTTGCAATTAGTTATGACTCAAGAAGAATGTCAGATGAATTTAGTTTACAAACAGCTTTAATATTAAATGCAAATGGAATAAAAACATATTTATTTGAAAAATTAAGACCAGTTCCAGAATTATCATTTGCCGTAAGACAATTAGGATGTACAGCAGGAATAATGATAACAGCTAGTCACAATCCTCCAAAATATAACGGATATAAGGTTTACTGGGATGATGGTTCACAAATTGTTGCACCAAGAGATAAAGATATAATAGCAAAAGTAAGAGCTATTTCAGATTTTAAAGAAATAAAAACTATAAGCAAAGAAGAAGCTGTAAATAAAGGATTATTTAATGTTGTTGGAACAGAAATGGATGATAAATATATAAATACTTTAAAAAGTTTAGTATTAAATCCTGAAATTGTAAAAGAAGAAGGAAAAAAGTTAAAAATAGTTTATACACCATTACATGGAACTGGAAATACAGTAACATCAAGATTATTAAAAGAATTAGGATTTGAAAATGTATATGTAGTTCCAGAACAAGAAAAACCAGATGGGAATTTTCCAACAGTAGATTACCCTAACCCTGAAGACAAAAAAGCATTTAAATTAGCATTAGAGTTAGCAAAAAAAGTAGATGCTGATGTTGTTCTTGCAAATGATCCAGATGCTGATAGACTTGGAATATATGCAAAAGATACAAAAACAGGAGAATATATGACATATACAGGAAATATGTCAGCACTATTGATTGCAGAATATAGAATTTCTCAAATGAAAGAAAAAGGATTATTACCAGCAGATGGAATGTTTATAACTACAATTGTATCATCTGAACTAGCTAAAGCAATTGCAAAAAACTACGGATTAGAGTGTATTGAAGTTTTAACAGGATTTAAAAATATAGGAGCAGTTATAAAAAAAGCAGAAGAAAAGAAAGATAAAACATATGTATTTGGATTTGAAGAAAGTTATGGATGCTTAATTGGAGATTATGCAAGAGATAAAGATGGTATTTCTGCAGTAATGTCATTGTGCGAGGCTGCTGCATACTATAAATCAAAAGGAATGACTTTATGGGATCAAATGATGAAAATTTATGAAAAATATGGATTCTATAAAGAAGATCAAGTTTCAATAGTATTAGAAGGTGCTGATGGAGCTGAAAAAATAAAATCTATGATGACAAATATGAGAAATAATTTACCAGAAAAGATAGGAAAATATAAAGTAATTGAATTTAAAGATGTTGAACTTGATGAAATTAAAAACTTAGTGACAGGAGAACAAAGAAAAACAGGATTACCAAAATCAAATGTTTTATATTATGAATTAGAAAATAATGCTTGGTGTTGTGTAAGACCTTCTGGAACAGAACCAAAAATAAAATTGTATATGGGTGTAAAAGCAGATAGTATGGAATCTGCAGAAAAAGACTTAGAAGAATTAAAAGATGCAATGGTAAGATTAGTAAAATAAATTTTAAGAAAGTATGTAAGCAAATATGCATTACATACTTTTTTTCCATCCATCAATATTTCTAGAAATAGCACCAAATAAATTAGCCTTAATTGTAGGAATTTCTTTTTGCCAAGCAAAAATTTCAGCTTTTATATCTTCTCTTTTTGTATTTTCATCCATTGGACAAACTTTAGGCATAACTTGTTTGTTGTATTTTTTTACAAAGTGATTTGTATCTTTTTCAGTTAATAAAATCAAAGGTCTAATCATTGTAATACCACTTCTGTCCATATAACTTTTTGGTGAAAAAGTTGAAATATTTCCAGCATATTTTAAATTCATTATAAAAGTTTCAATTACATCATCTAGATTGTGACCTAAAGCAATTTTGTTACATCCCTCTCTTTGGGCAACAGAATTGATTATACCCCTACGCAAATTAGCACATAAAGAGCAAGGATTTTTTTCTTTTCTAACATCAAAAACAATTTCTTTAATTTGAGTATCTTCAATAAAAAGAGGAACACCAATTTCATCACAATTTTTTTGAAGAATATCTTTATTAAAGTTTTCAAATCCTGGATTAACTGTGATAGCAATTAAATCAAAATGTTTAGGATAAAATCTTTGTAAAGCTTTTAAACCATTTAGCATTGTAATTGAATCTTTTCCACCTGATAAACAAACAGCAATTTTATCTCCTTCATCTATCATATTATAGTCTTCTATAGCTTTTCTCATCTTACTTAAAATATGTTGCATATAAAACCTCCAAACAATTTATAAATCTTAAATATTATAAATCATTTTTCACAATTAATCAATAAAGAGACAAAAAAAGGTTTACAAAATAAAAGCAATGAAGTATAATGTAAAAGAAATGTTCTTATAGCTCAGCAGGATAGAGCAGTCGCCTCCTAAGCGACCGATGGTGGTTCGAGTCCGCCTAGGAACACCATATAAGTATGTTTTCTTAACGGACTCGAAAAGGAGGAACAGAAAATGGTCTAGTAGACCATTTTCCCGACACGGCTCGACGAGTCCGCCTAGGAACACCAATAAAAATTTAAGGAAAAAATAAATATGAAAAAAGATAAAATAAAATATAATTGTTTAACTGGAATAATTCTTATAATATTTAATATCAGTATGAAATTTTTAATATATGGTAATACCGCAATATGGTTAAATGATATGCCAACATACCCTTCTGAAGAAAAATTATCTCCTGAAATTGAAATATTTAAAAGTTCAATGTATAGAATGATTCCATTTCTAATAATAAATGTATGTATAACAATAATATATATACGAAAGATGTATGACAAAAAAATATATAATAAAAAAACAGATGTACTTTTTCCAATTATAATTTTGGTGGTTAATTTAATATTGGTATATTTTTTAATAATTATAAATTATAAAATTGCTGTCTAAATATTTACATATGAATTTTTATATAAAACATTAAAGAATAATAGTGGATAAAATAAGAGGTAGAAATGGAAGAAAAATTCATGAAAGAAGCTTTAAAAGAAGCAAAAAAAGCATATAACAAATTAGAAGTACCTGTAGGGGCAGTAATTGTAAAAAATGGAAAAATAATAGCAAGAGGATATAATCAAAAAGAAACAAAAACAGATACAACAAAACATGCAGAAATAATAGCAATACAAAAAGCAAGCCAAAAACTAAAAGCCTGGAGATTATTAGACTGTGAAATGTATGTAACATTAGAACCATGTTCTATGTGTGCTGGAGCAATAATTAATTCACGAATAAAAAAAGTATATTATGGAACATCAGATAATAAAACAGGAGCAGTTGGATCAGTGCTAAATTTATTTGAAGATTTTACATTTAATCACAAAGTAGAATATGAAAAAAATATAATGCAAACTGAATGTGAAAATATATTGAAACAATTTTTTAAGGAGTTAAGAAAAAATAAAAATGTATAAAAAATCAACTCAAAAGATAATTAATAGAATTATTTTTATAGTAATAATATTTGCAATATTATGTGGTATAGGAATATATATATTAAAATATGAAGTTCAAGGAGAGACTAATATACCATTTGAAATAACAAAAATAGCTATAGCTCAAAGTGTAAATGGAATAGAAAATGAAGGTCATCAAGAAAAATGGAATTTTAATGTTTCTGAAAATAATGATATATATATATATTTGGAAAAAAATTCAAGATACAATAAAACCGAAATAATAAAAGATGTAACTATAAATAATATAAAAATTAATAAAACAGATTCAATTGGAGAAACTAAAATATACAAACCAGTTGAAGATGAAAAAGTAATGTTTAAAAATACAAATGAAAATGAAACAGAAGAAATAGTATACACAGGTGAGATGGAATCAAATATTAAGCAACAAAAAATTTCTAATCAAGGTGGAATAATCGCATTTAGATATGCAATTAATAATTTATCAAATTATATTTCTAATGAAAATGAAGAAGTTGATTATGGAAAATTATTACAATTAACAAATATAAAAGAAGAAAATATAAAAACAACAATTTCATTTGATTTTATGATAACATTAACAACAAACAGAAAATATCAAACTAATATACAAATTGATATTCCAGCCAAAGAGGTTATAGAAAAAGGAGTAGCTGGAATAGAATTAACTGAATTTAATAATCTTATTTTTAAAAGAATAGAAAATTAAAAAACTTTAATAAATTACTTGCAAAAACCAAAATTGCATTGTATAATATGGAGGGTATGAGAGCTAACCTCTGTATGGAAAGCAAACTCAATAAAAGCCTATGAACCTTGTCAGGTCCGGGAGGAAGCAGCAATAAGTAGATACTTTTATGTGGGCGTTGTTTTCCATAGAGAGATTAGAATTCATATCATTTTTTATATAAAGGATGTGAAAATATGGGGTACACAGCTCTTTATAGAAAGTTCAGACCACAAACATTTTCAGAAATGGTAGGTCAGGAACATATAACAAGAACTTTAAGAAATCAAATAATTGCGAATAGAGTAGGGCATGCGTATTTATTTAATGGTGTCAGAGGAACAGGAAAAACAACATCAGCAAAAGTATTAGCTAGAGCTGTAAATTGCTTAAATCCACAAGATGGAGAGCCATGTAATGAATGTGAAATATGTAAAGCAGCACTAGATGGATCATTAACAGACATAGTAGAAATGGATGCTGCTTCAAATAATAGTGTTGAAGATATACGTTCAATAAGAGAAGAAGTTAATTTTTTACCAACAAAAGCAAAATACAGAGTTTATATAATTGATGAGGTTCACATGTTATCACAAGGTGCATTTAATGCATTATTAAAAACATTAGAAGAACCACCAGAACATGTAAAATTTATTTTGGCAACAACAGAACCACAAAAATTACCAGCAACAATTTTATCAAGATGCCAAAGATTTGACTTTAAAAGAATTCCAGATGAAGATATAATAAAAAGATTAGAACTTGTATGTAAAGAAAGCAATGTAAATGTAACAACACAAGCATTAAATATTATTGCAGCACTATCCGAAGGAGCAATGAGAGATGCGTTATCAATATTAGAGAGATGTATTCAAGATGGTGAAAACAACATAGATGAAAATAAAATAAAAGAACTTGTAGGAATACCAAAATTACAATATATTCATTGCATTACACAAGCAATAATCGAATATAATATTGATGAAGCAATGGAAACAATAACCAAAGTTTTAAATGAAGGAAAAGACTTAAATAATTTACTTTGGGAAATTATAAAATATGTAAAAGATATTTTGATGGTAAAAACGAATCAAAAATTAACTATTTATAATGACGAAGATTTTACAAGATTACAAGAATTATCAGAAAAAGTTACCAAAGAAAGAGCAATAAGGTTAATATCAGAATTATCAGAACTTGAAAATAATATGAAACAGTCAACACAAAGGCAAATTGTTTTTGAAGCTGGAATTATTAAATTATGTGATAAGGAAATATCTAATGCTCCAGTTGGTGGAGACAGTGGAGGAAATGGTGATATTTATGCAAGATTAGATAAAATAGAAAATTATTTAAGATCTAGTGGTGGAACTACTAGGGCTAGAGCACCTCAGACAAATAGAACAACCAATCAAACACAAAATCAATCGAAATCCACTACTGATGCTATTGCTGGGATTGGAAAAAATAGTAAGCCAGCACAATATTGGAAAGATATAGTAAATAACCTAAAACAAAATGGAAAAATAGTATTATATACAAATTTAATAAATACTAATGCCGTAGAAGTAAATGATATGACTATAGGAATTCAATTTCCAGGAGGGATAACTCCCTTCGGAAAGGCAGTTTTGGAAAAACCTGAAAATAAACAAGAATTAATAAAACAAGTTTCTGTTGCATGTGGAAAAGAAATGAATATAAAATTTATAGATACTAAACCACAAGTACAAGAAGCAAGTGAAGAACAAGAAATATCTAACTTTGCAAATGGTTTTGATATTCCATTTGATGTAGTAGAATAAATTTTAAATTAGGAGGAAAAGCAAATGTCAAAAAGAGGAGGATTCCCAGGAGGTATGGGAGGATTTGGTGGAATGAACATCAATAGTTTAATGAAAGAAGCAAAAAAAATGCAAGCAGATTTAGAAAAAAATCAACAAGAATTAGCTGAAAAAGAATTTGAAGCATCAGCTGGGGGAAATGCAGTTTCAGTAAAAGTAAATGGTCAAAAGCAAATATTAGATTTAAAATTGCAAAAAGAAGTAGTTGATCCAGAAGATGTAGAAATGCTACAAGATTTAATTGTTACATGTATTAATCAAGCATTTAAACGAGTTGATGATGCACAAGCAGCATCAATGGGAAAATTTAATATACCAGGAATAATGTAATAATATAAGCAGAGCATTGTCTCTGCTATAATTGTCTAGGAGGAAATGAAAATGTCAATGTATTCACCATCAATAGAAAAATTAATAGAAAGCTTTGAAAAATTACCTAGTATAGGTAATAAAACAGCAGCTAGATTAGCATTTTATATATTAAATGCATCACAGGAAGAAACTGATGAATTTGTGAATGCAATTGTAAATGCAAAGAAGAATTTAAAATATTGTAGTAAATGTTGGAATATTTCAGACACAGATCCATGTCCAATATGTGGAAATCCCAAAAGAGACCAATCACAGATATGTGTAGTAGAAGATGTGAGAGATATTGTGGCAATGGAAAGAACACATGAATTTAGAGGAGTATATCATGTTTTACATGGTTCAATATCTCCAATGAATGGAATAGGACCAGATGATATAAAAATAAAAGAATTATTAGCTAGGCTTATGGATGGTCAAGTAAAAGAAGTTATATTGGCAACAAATCCTAGGGTTGAAGGTGAAGCAACAGCTATGTATTTATCAAAATTAATAAAACCATTAGGGGTAAAAGTAACAAGAATTGCTCATGGAATTCCTGTTGGAGGAGATTTGGAATATACTGATGAAATAACACTTACAAAAGCATTAGAGGGAAGAAGAGAATTATAAAAAAGACACTTCAAAAATGAAGTGTTTTTTAATTATTTAATAATATTTTACATATATCATTTGTTGAATTTGGTTTTGAAATTGATTTTGCATTATTACTCATTTCTTCTAATTTTGAAGAATCAGATAATAAATTATTAATGATTTCTTCTACATTATCATCTTTTTTTAACCAAATTGCAGTATTATGATTAACTAAATATTCAGCATTTTCTTCTTCTTGACCTGGAATAGGATTTATAACAACAATTGGTAATCCTGAAGCAAGGCTTTCAGAAGTAGTAAGTCCACCAGGTTTTGTTACAACTAAATTAGAAATACTCATAAATTCGGGTACTTTATTTGTATATTCAAATATTTGTACATTTGCTTCTTTGTGATTTTCTATAACAATATTTTCAAAAGCTTCTTTCATTTTTCTATTTTTTCCTGAAATTGCAATGATTTGAATATCAGCAGAATCTTTTACAAATGTCTCAAAAACTTTTAAAGTATAATTTTTTCCAAGCCCAAATTCTCCTCCACCAAAAAATAATACTACTTTTTTATTTGGATTTAAATTAAAATCTATAAATAAAGATTTTTTATCATATTTATTTAAAAATCTTTCTGAGATAGGAATTCCAGTAACAAATATTTTATTTGCTGGAATATTTTTACTCATTAATGTTTCTTTCATTTCTATATTAGATACAAATAAATAATTAATATATTCATTATAAACAAGCCATTGATCATGTGATGCAAAATCTGTTAAAATTGTTGCTATTTTTGTATTTAATTTATGATGTTTTGTTAAATAACCACACATTTGGC
>ENA-OUOY01001134-OUOY01001134.1-human-gut-metagenome-genome-assembly--contig:-NODE-1134-length-16304-cov-3.753708_pt1 | contig 16304 bp, 14 predicted proteins | sample MGYA00237937_ERZ548767 | MGnify/ENA primary metagenome ERZ548767 (study PRJEB26490, sample SAMN05356887) | human gut metagenome | biome: terrestrial biome; feature: human-associated habitat; material... | reverse complement strand
TGCGTTGCTCAAACTTTTCCGCATCATGGTCTCGGATGATGGAATGAAGCTTTGCAAGTGCACATTCGCCTTCCATACTCAGCAAATGATAAAATCCCTCATAGCCTTCTGTATCACGAGGAGTCTCGCCCTTTGGAAGCATAGAATCGAATTCCATGGCAACAAGACTGGCGTTAACCATCGTATCTTTGGATGATCCCGGGTGTACACTGACACCATGAAATTCTATAGAAGCACTGCATGCATTAAAATTCTCATACTGAATCTCATTTTCAGTGTCACCGTCAAGTGTGTATGCAAAATCCGCACCGAACTTATCAATATCAAAATGTGCAGCACCGGTTCCGGTCTCTTCATCCGGTGTAAATGCAACACAAAGTGGACCGTGTGGAATATTTTCTTCATTTAATCTTTCAATCAATGTAAGAATCTCTGCAATCCCGGCTTTATCATCGGCACCAAGAATTGTCGTTCCATCACTGGTAATCAATGTTCGTCCTTTTAAGTTCTTAAGATGCGGAAACATTTCAGGACTTAAGGTAACTCCACTTTCTCCAAGAGCCAGTGCTTCTCCGTCATACTTTTCTGTAATCATTGGTTTTATATCATGATCACAATAATCAGAAACCGTGTCCATATGTGCAATAAAACCAATTGCAGGTGCATTTTCACATCCTGGAGTTGCCGGAATCTTTCCATACAGAAAGCATGTATCTGTCAATGTTACATCACAGATGCCTAATTCCTCCATTTCCTTTTTTAAAACATTTGCCAGGTCAAACTGGCACTGGGAAGAAGGTGTTGTCTCACTTTCCTCATTGCTTGGTGTGCGGATTACCACATATTTCAGTAATCGTTCATATGCGTTCATAAAATATAACTCCTTTAAATTAATAGAATATAAAAATTTTTTACCTGTGATACCTGCAAAATGTTCTGTGCATCACAATCGTATATCCTGACATTATTCTTTGCAGACATCGACCCATTTTTTTGAACCTGAGACTGATTCTAATTCTGCAATTGTAAGTTTGACTGCACTGTGGTCATTACCTGCTGCTGGATATACAATATCGAATTTTTTCAGGGATTCGTCTAGATAAACAGGAATTCCTTCTTTGATGCCGAATGGGCATACACCGCCCGGAGCATGTCCAATATATGCTTCAACGTCATCAAATGGAATCATTTTTGCTTTTGCATGAAATGTATCTTTATACTTGTGATTATCGATTCTTGCTGTTCCTTCCGTCAGAATCAAAATCGGGGTATCACCAATCAAAAAAGATAATGTTTTGGCAATCATGCCTGGTTCTACACCAAGTGCCTGCGCTGCAAGCTCTACTGTTGCGCTGGAATCCTCCAGTTCGATGATATGGTCTACATAACCTTTTTCTTCCAGATATTTTTTTGCTTTCGCTAATGACATAATAAAAGCCTCTTTCCAAACTGATATCATAGATATCAGAAAAATGATATTTTGTAAAACTCTCTGACCTTAATGTTTCTATTGTATCATAAAAATGGTTAGAGAAAAGCAGGAAAAATTTAATTTTTTGTTCGAGATGTATTTACGAATTCGTTGCTTTTCATCTAAGGGGTGGTATATAATAAAATGAAAGTGTTCCATGGTACCTTGTATTATTTAAATAGGTATTTAAGGAAGTATTCTTGAAAATATGATCAGGAGGCATAGAGAATGAAATTAACAAAGTTATTGGAGCGTCTGGATTACAAGGTAGTCGCAGGCAGTGATAATATAGAGATTACAGAACTTGTCAATGATTCCAGAAAGGTCGTACCGGGAAGTGTGTTCGTATGCATCAGCGGTGCTGTTTCAGACGGTCATCAGTATGTAAAAGATGTAGCAGAAAAAGGTGCTGCAGCGGTTATTGTGGAAAAAGATGTGGAAGTGCCAGAGGGATTGACAGTTATCAAAGTAGAAGATACAAGATACGCACTGGCACTTATGTCAGCAGCCTACTTTGGATATCCGGCTGAAAAGCTTAAGACCATTGGAATTACCGGTACCAAGGGTAAGACAACAACAACTTATATGGTAAAAGCTATTCTGGAGGAAGTAGGACACAAAGTCGGATTGATTGGTACGATTGAGGCAATCATCGGGGATAAGACCATTCCATCTAATAATACAACACCGGAGTCTTACACGATTCAGAAGTATTTTGCACAGATGGTGGAAGCTGGATGTGACTGTGTGGTTATGGAGGTTTCTTCACAGGGACTGATGCTTCACAGAACCGCAGGGATTATGTTTGATATCGGAATCTTCACAAATCTTGGAGAAGACCATATTGGACCGAATGAGCATAAAGATTTTGAGGACTATAAGCGCTGTAAAGGACTTCTGTTCAAACAGTGCAAAGTTGGAATTGGAAATGTAGATGACAAGTGGTTCGAAGATGTATTTAAAGGTGCAACCTGCGAAATTGAGACATTTGGATTTGGGGAGAAGGCAGATCTTCGTGCAATCGATGTGAAGCACATCTCAAGACCAGGATATCTTGGAGTTTGGTACCATGTGACAGGACTGATGGACTTTGATGTGGAAATCGACATTCCTGGAGAATTCAGCGTGTACAATTCACTGACAGCTATTGCAGTATGCAGACATTTTAATGTACCGGTCGAGAAAATCAAAGATGCACTGAAAGTCGCAAAGGTCAAAGGTCGTATTGAGATGGTCAAGGTATCCGATGATTTTACACTTATGATTGACTATGCGCATAATGCTATGGCACTGGAAAGTTTGTTACACACACTTCGTGATTACAATCCGGGACGTATCGTGACGGTATTTGGCTGTGGCGGAAACCGTTCAAAAACAAGACGTTATGAGATGGGAGAGGTATCCGGAAAACTGTCTGATTTTACAATCATTACTTCAGATAATCCGAGATTTGAAGAGCCGCAGGCAATTATTGATGATATCATCGTGGGTATGAAAAAGGCAGATGGAAAATATATCGACATCTGCGACCGTAAAGAGGCAATCCGTTATGCCATCGAGCATGGACGTCCGGGTGATGTCATTGTGCTGGCTGGAAAGGGACATGAGACATATCAGGAAATCAAAGGCGTGAAATATGACATGGATGAGAGAGTCCTGATTAAAGAAGTATTGGAAGAACTTAAAGGAGAATAATGTTCGCTGATATTATTATTGATATTACGCATGAAAAATTGGATAAAGTATTTCAGTATCGCATCCCCCCAGAACTTGAGGGGGTGCTTCAAGTTGGAATGGAAGTTATAGTTCCATTTGGCAAAGGGAATAAAGAAACTCATGGATATGTGATAGGATTTTCTGAAAAAGCAGATTACGACCTCGCAAAAATTAAAGAAGTTCTTTGTATTGAAGAAAACCATCAGGAAATCGAGTCAAAACTTATTGCTCTAGCTGCATGGATCCGAGAATACTATGGTGGAACTATGATCCAGGCATTGAAGACGGTACTTCCTATTAAGAAAAAAGAGCGGATCCAGCACAAACGCAAAGTGAAACTTCTTTTAAATGAAGAGGAAGGAAAGAAGCAGTTAGATATTTATCTACGCAAGAATCAAAAGGCAAGAGCAAGGCTTTTGGCAGGGCTGTTAGATCAGCCGCAGCAGGACTATGAGCTCATTACAAAGAAGTTAAATGTCACACTTTCGGTCATTCGTTCTCTGGAAGAGCAGGGAGTATTGGAGATTCAGGAAGAAGAGAATTTCCGTAATCCGATACACTACCAGAAAAAAGATTTCGGTCCACTTACACATACACCAGAACAACAGCAGGCAATCGACACATTCTGGAAAGATTACAGTCAGAGACATTACGGAACATATCTGCTTTATGGCGTAACCGGAAGTGGGAAGACGGAAGTTTATATTGAGATGATCAGTCGGGTGGTCAGTCAGGGAAAACAGGCAATTATGCTGATTCCGGAGATTGCGCTGACTTATCAGACGGTGATGCACTTCTATGCCAGATTTGGAAACCGGGTGTCGATTTTGAATTCCAGACTTTCCCAGGGAGAGCGTTCTGATCAGATGGAGCGTGTCAGACGTGGAGAAGTGGATGTGATGATTGGACCTAGATCTGCGCTTTTTACACCATTTTCCAATCTGGGACTAATCGTGATTGATGAAGAGCATGAACCTACTTATAAAAGTGAGCAGGTGCCAAGATATCATGCAAGGGAGACTGCAATACGCCGTGCACAGATTGAACAGGCAAGTGTCGTACTTGGTTCAGCAACACCTTCTGTGGAAGCATTTTCCTGGTGCCAGGGCGGAAGCTGCACGATGCTGGAATTAAAGAACCGTGCTACCAGGCAAGTGATGCCCAAGGTATACACGGTCGATATGCGGGAAGAATTAAAGAATGGAAACCGCAGTATTTTAAGTGACAGACTGACAGAACTTATGGAAAAGTGTTTAAGTGAGCACCACCAGATGATGCTTTTCCTCAATCGGCGTGGATATGCGGGGTTCGTCTCTTGCAGGTCCTGTGGATATGTAGTAAAATGTCCTCATTGTGATGTTTCGCTCTCAGAGCACAGAGGAGGCAGGCTCATCTGTCATTACTGTGGGCATGAGGAGAGGATGATCAAAACTTGTCCGTCCTGTGGTTCACCTTATATTGGTGGATTCCGCATGGGAACGCAGCAGGTAGAGGATCTGGTAAAGAAGCGCTTTCCACAGGCAAGAGTCCTGCGTATGGATTTGGATACGACAAAGAATAAAGACGGGCATGAGAAGATTCTGTCAGCGTTTGCAAATGAAGAAGCAGATATTCTGATCGGGACGCAGATGATTGTGAAAGGTCATGATTTTCCTGGGGTAACACTGGTTGGAATTCTGGCGGCAGATATGTCACTGTATGGGGATGATTACCGTTCCGGAGAACGTACATTTCAACTTCTTGTGCAGGCTGCAGGCCGTGCCGGGAGAGGGAATCTTCCGGGAGAGGTTGTGATTCAGACATACAGTCCAGAGCATTATAGTATTGTAAATGCCGCAAAGCAGGATTATGAAAGTTTTTATGAAGAAGAAATCAGTTACCGGAGACTTATGGGATATCCACCGGCTGCCGGGCTGATGGCAATTTATGCCTCAGGGGCAGACGAGGCACTTCTTACGAAAGCTTCAGGATATCTGAAAGATTTTGCAGTGCGGGCAGCTGGAGAAGCACCGATGGCAGTCATTGGACCAGCAAGTCCAGGCATAGGAAAAATCAATGATATTTACCGTAAGGTCATCTATTTGAAAAGTGAAGATGAAAGAATCCTGATGGCGGTGAAGAATCGGATGGAAAAATACATTGAGATCAATCGGGGCTTTCAGTCATTAAAGATACAGTTTGATATGAATCCGTAATAATAAGATTATCAGAGTGAAGACATGATGCCGATGCAAAGCAGGTTACAATCCACAGGCGTCATAAGATAGAATGTAGCAGGTAAAGGAGAAAAAAGATTATGGCAATCAGAGAAATCAGAGTGCTTGGGGACGATGTTTTGACCAAACACTGTAAAGAAGTAACAAAGATGAGTATCCGTACAAAGATTTTGATCGAGGATATGTTAGATACCATGTATGAGGCTATGGGAGTCGGACTTGCAGCACCACAGGTCGGAGTGTTAAAAAGAATTGTAGTGATTGATGTAGGGGAAGGTCCGATCATACTGATCAATCCGGAGATTTTGGAAACTTCCGGAGAGCAGACAGGAGAAGAAGGATGCTTAAGTGTACCTGGAAAATGTGGACAGGTGACAAGACCGAACTATGTAAAAGTCAGAGCTTTGGATGAAGATATGAATGAGTTTGAGATGGAAGGCGAAGGACTTCTGGCGAGGGCGTTCTGCCATGAGATCGATCATCTGGATGGAAAAATGTATGTAGATCTTGTCGAAGGCGGTATTCACAATGTAGAAGAGGGAGAGGAATAGATGAAAGTCATATTTATGGGGACACCGGATTTCTCTGTTGGCACATTAGAGGCGCTTGCAGAAGCCGGGCATGAGGTTGTTCTTGCAGTGACACAGCCGGATAAACCGAAAGGGCGTGGCGGCAAGATGCAGTATACGCCGGTCAAGGAAGCAGCTCTTGCCCGGGACATTCCGGTTTATCAGCCAAAAAAGATTCGGGAGCCGGAATGTATTGAAGAATTGAAAAAATATAACGCAGATATTATGGTTGTTATTGCGTTTGGGCAGATTCTTCCAAAGGAAATTCTACAGATGACACCTTATGGCTGCATTAATGTCCATGCATCTTTACTTCCAAAGTATCGAGGAGCTGCACCGATTCAGTGGGCAGTCATTGATGGTGAGAAGGTTTCTGGTGTGACAACGATGCAGATGAACGAAGGCCTGGATACAGGAGATATGATCTTAAAGACAGAAATCCCGCTAGATCCAAAGGAGACTGGTGGAAGCCTGCACGATAAACTGGCAGAGGCAGGAGCAAAGCTTTGTGTAGAGACTTTGAAATGTCTGGAAGATAAGACAGCTACATGGGAGCCGCAGGGAGAGAGCACGACTGCATATGCAAAGATGCTGGATAAGAATCTTGGTAATATTAACTGGAATGATCCGGCTGTTCAGATTGAGCGCCTGATTCGAGGTTTAAACCCATGGCCAAGTGCTTACACACACTGGAATGATAAAGTGATCAAGCTGTGGCAGGCAGATGTCGTGGAAGACAATACAGACCAGGAAGCCGGAACGATTGTAAAAGTGGAAAAAGACAGTTTTTATGTCCAGACTGGTGAAGGACTTCTGAAGATTGAGGAACTTCAGCTTCAAGGCAAAAAACGTATGGATGCAGGCGCATTTCTTAGAGGAAATCACCTGGAATATGGAGAAATTCTAAAAAAATGTTAAGAAAGTATGAAAAGACGTGTTTTTGCGTCTTTTTCATATATAATACCCCTAAAGGATAAAGGAGGTAGAAAGTTATGTATTATCCAATGTATTTTGATCCGACCTATGTACTTGTTCTGATCGGTGTAGTCATCTGCATGATTGCATCTGCGAAGATGAATTCAACATTTAATAAATATTCCAGAGTGAGAAGTCATTCTGGTATGACAGGAAGAGAGGCTGCGGAGACAATCCTGAGGAGGGCTGGTATCTATGATGTCCGGGTTGAGAGGATATCCGGTAATCTGACAGACCATTATGACCCGAGAGGAAAAGTACTCCGGCTTTCTGATGCGACTTATGGACAGACATCGGTGGCAGCTGTCGGAGTAGCAGCACATGAGTGCGGACACGCAATCCAGCATCAGGTGGGATATGCACCGCTACAGATTCGTGGTGCACTTGTTCCGGTTGCCAATTTTGGAAGTACCATTGCGTGGCCGCTGATCCTTCTGGGATTGTTCTTTAATTCCCAGATGTCCCAAGTGTTACTGAATCTTGGTATTCTGGCATTTTCACTGGCAGTGTTATTTCAAATCGTAACACTTCCTGTAGAATTCAATGCTTCCAGAAGAGCGATAAAGATTCTGGGTGAGAGCAATCTATTATATCCGGATGAACTTTCCGGAACCAAAAAGGTACTGACGGCAGCAGCACTTACTTATGTTGCAGGTGCAGCTTCTGCAATCCTTCAGCTTTTGCGAATCCTGATTCTGACAGGTGGCAGAAGAGACGACTAGACATTGAAGAGATTAGTTAAAATGAAGAAGAGTAGTCGTGAAGATGGTGTGATTGAGTGAAGATATAGTTTGATAAAAAGGAAATGAGGATAGACACATGGCAACGCAGGTAAATGTAAGGGAAATCATACTGGAGACGCTGCTCTTAATTACAAGAGACGGGGAGTACAGTCATATAGCCCTGAAAAATGTTCTTGATAAATATCAGTATTTGGAAAAACGAGAGCGTGCATTCATCACGAGAGTGGTGGAGGGCACGCTTGAGCGTCAGATAGAGATTGATTATATCATCAATCAATTTTCAAAAGTAAAAGTGAACAAACAGAAACCAGTGATCCGCACAATTTTAAGAAGTTCGGTCTACCAGTTAAAATATATGGATCACGTACCGGACAGTGCGGTGTGTAATGAAGCGGTAAAACTTGCAGGGAAAAAAGGATTTGTGAATCTAAAAGGGTTTGTAAATGGAGTCCTTCGTAATATCAGCAGAAATTTGGACATGCTTTCATATCCGGATCCTTCCAATGAGATTGCCTGTCTTTCCGTGAGATATTCTCTGCCAATGTGGATGGTAGAAAAGTGGATCTCGGTATATGGAAAAGAGACAGTAGAGAAGATGGGAAAAGCATTTCTTGAAGAGCGCCCAGTGACAGTCAGACGTAATACAGCTGTTGTTTCAAAGGAAGAATTTGAAAAAGAACTGGAAAAAGATGGTGTGGTCTATCGCAGACACCCGGTACTTCCTTATGCATATGAACTGACCAATTATGATTATCTGGCAGGACTTCTGGCATTTCAGAAAGGATATTTCTATATCCAGGATATCAGTTCCATGCAGGTGGCCGAATGGGCAGAACCGAAAGAAGGAGATTATGTGATCGATGTCTGTGCAGCACCGGGAGGAAAAGCAATTCACCTTGCGGAAAAGTTGTCTGGAACCGGGTATGTGGAAGCAAGAGATCTGACAGAATACAAGGTTGCGTTGATTGAAGAGAATATTGAAAGAAGCGGACTTGATAACATAGAGGCTGTATGCCAGGATGCGACGATCAATGATGAGGCGTCTTATGAAAAAGCAGATATTCTAATTGCAGATCTTCCGTGTTCAGGACTTGGAATTCTTGGTAAAAAACCAGACTTGAAGAGTAAGATGACAGTAGAGATGGCGAAAGGACTTGCAGACTTACAGAGACAGATTCTGACAGTTGTCCATAATTATGTAAAACCAGGAGGAAAACTTCTGTACAGCACTTGTACAATTAATCGGGAAGAAAATGAGGATAACACGGCATGGTTTGTGGAAAACTTTCCGGAATTTGAAAAAATCCGGGAAAAACAGATGCTGCCGGGAAGCGATATGGGGGATGGATTCTATATTGCTGAATTTAGAAAACAATAGATTGGAGCAAGGTCATGGAGAAAAAAGACATCGTATCTTATAACTATGATGAATTACAAGATGAGATAAAGAGCATCGGAGAAAAACCGTTCCGTGCAAAACAAATTTATGCATGGCTTCATGAAAAACTGGCAGAAGAATTCGATGAGATGACAAACTTGTCGAAAGCACTTCGGGAAAAACTTGATCAGGCGTATGAAATCCGTAAAGTGAAAGTGGTCGCCCATCAGATCTCCAAGGTGGATCCGACAGAAAAATTTTTGTTTGAGCTGGAGGACGGGAACCGTATCGAAAGCGTTCTTATGAAATATAACTATGGCAATTCGGTATGCATTTCCTCACAGGTCGGATGCAGGATGGGGTGCAGATTCTGTGCGTCTACACTGGATGGGCTTGAGAGAAATCTGACAACTTCTGAGATGTTAAGACAGATTTATCAGATCCAGAAGATGACAGGCGAAAGAGTATCCAATGTTGTTGTTATGGGAACAGGAGAGCCTTTGGATAATTACGATAACTTTGTAAAATTTATACATATGCTTAGTGATGAACATGGGTTGAATATCAGCCAGAGAAGTATTACCGCCTCCACTTGTGGAATTGTACCCAATATTCACAGACTGGCAGGGGAAGGACTTCAGATTACTCTTGCATTGTCGCTGCATGGTTCCAGTCAGGAAAAACGACAGGAACTGATGCCAATCGCTTATCAGTATGATCTGTCAGAGGTACTTGCGGCATGTGAGGAGTATTTTGAGAAGACAGGACGGCGCATCACATTTGAATATAGCCTGGTGGCAGGCGTGAATGATGGACCGGACGATGTAAAAGAACTGACCGGGATATTGAAACACCGTAACTGTCATCTGAATTTGATTCCGGTAAATCCAATTAAGGAGAGGGATTTCAAAAAGCCAGATAGCAAAAAAGCTATGGAATTTCAAAATAAACTTGAAAAAAACGGAATAAATGTTACTATTAGAAGGGAAAGAGGCTCTGATATTGACGGAGCCTGTGGACAGCTCAGAAGACGATATGGTGCTGTAAAAGAGGAGAGACCAGATGAAGATATATGCGAAGACTGATGTGGGCCGAAAACGTGAGATGAATCAGGATTATGTCTATGTGACAGATAAGCCGGTAGGTCCTTTCCCGAATCTGCTTGTAGTAGCAGACGGAATGGGAGGACATAAAGCGGGTGATTTTGCGTCAAAATATACCGTGAAGGTTGTCCATGAAGAACTGGAAAAGACAGAACTTGATAAACCGGAAGAAATCTTGAAGAGTATTGTGTCTGTAGCAAATCATAAGCTGATACAGGCAGCACAGTCTGATGTGAAGTTAGAAGGTATGGGAACGACACTCGTAATAGCTACTGTAATAGGGAATACTTTATATTTTTCGAATGTCGGAGATAGTCGTCTTTATCTGATTGGTGATAAGATAAAACAGTTGTCCAAGGATCATTCTCTTGTTGAAGAGATGGTTCGTCTGGGAGGTATAAAAGCAGAAGAAGCTAAGAATCATCCGGATAAGAATATTATTACAAGAGCCATGGGGGTCAAGGAAGAAGTAGAGGCTGATATTTATGAATATCGGCTGAAAAAGGGGGATATGATCCTGATGTGTACCGATGGTCTCAGTAATATGGTTGAAGATGAGGATATGTTTGATATTGTAAAGGGAGCGAGAGACATCGTCGAGGCAGTACAGATGTTGATCGAAAAAGCAAACAGCAATGGCGGGAGAGATAACATAGGGGTTGTTTTAGCTGAGCCGCTTGCAGATGAGGTGAGTGCATGGTAAAAGATGGTATTGTATTAGGAAAGAGATACGAGGTACTGAGCAAAATTGGTGCCGGTGGTATGGCAGATGTCTATAAGGGAAAAGACACAATGCTGAACCGTTATGTCGCAATCAAAGTATTGAAAAAAGAATATCGCGAAGACGAGAATTTTGTCCGTAAATTCCATTCAGAAGCGCAGGCAGCCGCAGGACTTCTGAATCCGAATATCGTAAATGTGTATGATGTCGGAGAGGACCGGGGACTTTATTATATGGTGATGGAACTGGTAGAGGGCATCACTTTAAAAGAATATATTGAAAAGAAGGGAAAGCTTTCCCATAAAGAAGTCATTAGCATTGCAATTCAGATGTGCAATGGTATCGGGGCAGCACATGCGGCAGGTATCGTACATCGTGATATTAAACCTCAGAATGTTATGATATCCAGAGATGGTAAGGTCAAAGTGACTGATTTTGGGATTGCCAAGGCTGTTACTTCTAATACGATCAGTTCCAATGCAATGGGATCTGTTCATTATACATCTCCGGAACAGGCAAGAGGCGGCTATAGTGATGCGAAGAGTGACATTTATTCAATTGGTATCACACTATATGAGATGGTAACCGGAAGAGTACCATTTGACGGAGAGTCAACAGTGGAAGTTGCTATGAAGCATTTGCAGCAGGAAATCACACCTCCGTCAGAGTATGCACCGGATATTCCGTACAGTCTGGAGCAGATTATTTTAAAATGTACCCAGAAGAACAGTGAGAGACGTTATGCAAGTACAGCAGATCTGACAAGAGATCTGAAGAGATCTATGATGGATCCGGACGGAGATTTTGTTGAAATTCCGCCACTTCGTAATGCAGATACAGTGATTATCACAGATGATGAACTGGATGATATCAGAAGTTCTTATGACGACTATGATGATGATTACGGAGATGACGATGATTATGGCGCCGATGACTATGACGATGATTATGGTGATGACCGTTATGATGATGACGACGAAGAGTACGATGATGACGATTATGATGGCAGAAAAGGCGCAGAAGAAGTTAATCCACATATGAACAAGGTCATGAAGATTCTAATGATCGTAGTGGCACTGATCATTGCATTTATTTTGATTTTTGCAGTCGGAAAAGCAGCAGGAATTTTTAAATCTATTGGATCCGGAACAACAACAGAAGATTCATCAGACAAAGATACAGTAAAAGTACCTGATATTGTCGGAAAGACAGAAGAAGAAGCAACAAAAGCACTGAAAGATAAGAAGCTTGGAATTAAAGTTGACTCTAGAGAAGATTCTGAGAAGTATGAGGAAGGAACAGTCAGTGAGCAGAAGACAAAAGCCGGAACAAAGGTAAAGAAACATTCAACCGTTCATGTAGTTGTAAGTTCCGCATTAATTGGAAAAGAGATTATTGTGCCGGATGTATCTGGCATGAGCGAGGATGAAGCTCAGGGAAAATTGACAGATGCAGGATTTGAACCTACTTCAGAATTTCAGTATGATGATAATGTAGCTGAAGGTAATGTAATCAGTACAACACCTGCAGCAAATTCCAAAGCAGCAAAAGGCACGCAGATTAAGATGATTGTAAGTAAGGGAGCTCAGAAGAAGACAGTACCGGATGTGCGTGGAAAATCTGAAGCAGATGCCAGAAGTGAGATTCAGGCAGCAGGACTTACTGTAGGATCTACCAGCACCCAGCATGATGACAGTGTAGCAAAGGGAAATGTTATTTCTCAGAGCGTGACACCTGGTAAAAAAGTATCAGCCGGAACAGCCGTCAATCTGGTACTTAGCAGTGGCAGCGATAAGGTAAGTATCCAGAACTTTGCAGGAAAAGATGAGGAAGAACTTCTGTCATGGGCATCTCAGAACGGTTTGAATGCAAGTAAGCAGAAAGATGAATACAGCAGTAACTATGAAGAAGGAACAATCATTTCTATGAGCCCGGCTTCAGGAAGTGTATCGAAAGGCAGCACGATCACTTATGTATTAAGCCGTGGACCGAAACCGTCTGATAACACGAATACTGGTGGAAATACGGACAATGGCAACAGCGGCAGTGGAAGTGGAAGTGACAGCGGTCAGCAATAGGATATAGAAAAAGATGCAGGGAAAGATAGTAAAAGGAATTGCCGGATTCTACTACGTTCATGTAGTAGAATCCGGTGTTTATGAATGTAAAGCGAAAGGAATCTTTCGCAAGGATAAGAAAAAACCACTGGTAGGCGATGACGTAGAAATCGAAGTTTTAAGTGAAGTGGAAAAGACTGGAAGTATTATAAACATTTTTGAGAGAAAGAATGAATTGATCCGACCAGCAGTTGCTAATATTGACCAGGCACTGGTCGTATTTGCAGCGGCAAAGCCAAGCCCGCATTTTAACCTGCTTGACAGATTTCTTGTTATGATGCAGACGAAAGAGATACCGGTGATTTTGTGCTTTAATAAAGAGGATATTGCTTCTGAAGAAAAATTATCGGAACTGGCGGAAATCTATGAAAAATGTGGGTGCCAGCTTATATTTGTCAGTGCAAAAGAAGAAAAGAATATGGAAACTTTGCGCAGGATGCTGGAAGGTAAGACTACAGCAATTGCTGGTCCTTCCGGGGTCGGAAAGTCGTCAATTATCAATCTTTTAAATCCAAAGGCCAATATGGAAACCGGCAGTATCAGTAGGAAGATTGAACGAGGAAAGCATACGACAAGACATTCAGAATTATTTATGATTGGTGAAGATTCTTATATTATGGATACGCCTGGATTCAGTTCATTATATGTGAATGATTTTGAAAAAGAAGAGCTGAAATATTATTTTCCGGAGTTTGAGCTATATGAAGGTCAGTGCAGATTTAATGGGTGTGATCATATTCATGAACCAGGTTGTGCTGTGAAAGAAGCCGTCGAAAAAGGAAAGATCCATGCTGTCAGGTATGAAGATTATAAAGAGTTATATGAGGAATTGAAAAATAAGAGGAGGTACTAGTTATGGATTACATTTTAGCGCCGTCAATATTGTCGGCAGATTTTAAAGTTCTTGGAGAGCAGATGAAACTTACAGAGGATAATGGTGCAAAATATCTGCATTTTGATGTTATGGACGGAATGTTCGTGCCAAGCATTTCCTTTGGAATGCCGGTATTAAAATCTATCCACAATGCAACAGACCAGGTTATGGATGCACATCTTATGGTGCAGGAACCAATTCGTTACGTGGAGGCTTTTAAAGAAGCAGGAGCCGATATCGTGACGATTCATCTGGAAGCTTGTGAAGATGTGAACGCTACAATTGCGAAGATTCGTGAGTGTGGAATGAAAGTAGGACTTTCTATCTGCCCGGAAACACCGGTTTCAAAAGTAGAGGATCTGTTAAAAGACATTGATATGTTACTGATCATGAGTGTACATCCGGGATTTGGAGGACAGAAGTTTATTCCGGAATCTCTGGATAAGATTCGTGAGGCGAGAAAAATGATCACAGATCAGGGACTTTCCGTAGATATCCAGGTCGATGGAGGAATCTACCAGACTAATGTCAAAGAAGTACTGGATGCAGGAGCGAATATTATTGTAGCCGGGTCAGCAGTATTTAAAGGAGACCCGGCAGAAAATACAAAAGCGATGATGGAGATTTTGAAGACTTATGAGTAAGAAAATTGTGATTGTAAGTGGTGGAGAGTTAGAGGAATCATTTGTATTATCAGAACTTGAAACACTGGACAGTCAGTTTATTATTGGTGTTGATAAGGGAATGGAATTTCTTTATCATCATAAGATACTTCCAAGTTATATTGTTGGAGATTTCGACAGTGTAGACCAGAAAATCGGAGACTATTACCGCAATGAGACGAAAGTTCCGATCCGCGAATTTAATCCGGTAAAAGATGCATCAGATACAGAAATCGCAATTCGCCTGGCAATGACACTTGGAGCCAGTGAAATCTATATCCTTGGAGCGACCGGTGGAAGAATCGACCATCTGTGGGCAAATGTACAGACACTCACAATTCCATTTAAAGCGGGGGTTGATGCGGTCATTCTGGATTCCCAGAATAAGATTCGCCTGATCGGCGGCGACACAGTGATCCGTCGCGAGGATGCATATGGACCGTATTTTTCAATATTCCCATTAGGACAGGAGATTTACAGCTTGAGCATCAAAGGTGCAAAATATCCGCTTCATGATCATAAGCTCACACCTTATGACAGTCTGTGTGTCAGCAACCAGTTCGAAGAAGATGAAGTAAAGATTACATTTGGTTCCGGGATTGTAATTCTGATGGAAACCCGGGATACAAAGTAAACAGACAAAATGATGTTGGGGTCATAAAATAACAATAACAAAAAGAAGAGGATGTCATGTAATCAGTTTTGATTCGGTGACATCCTCTTTTTTGGTCAGCTTTTTACAGTCCGCAGGATCTGGAGGCTTATGTAGCACAGACAAAAGCGCTGGCGCTGTTTGAAACAGGGGAAGATGGCATAGGTTGCGAGAAAATTTTGACACTGGTGACTTGTTTTAATTTCTTCATAATAGTCAGTTAAAATTTTTTGCAAGATATTCATAAAACTATTATGAACGAAAATGTAACAAAAAGAAACCTCTCATGATTGAGGGGCAAGGGAGTTGAATAGGCAAAGCCTATTTTTGTAATTATTGTAAAAATATTATGTTTCGTCGTATCTGTTTAGAACCCAGGTGGGTTCTGAACAGATACGTTTCGTCTATGAACAAAATGCTTTGGATATAACTTCAATTGTCTTGTCAAGTAGCCTTTGCTTTTGTCAGCATATAAATATGACATTCACTGATTGTCATATTTAGAACCGTATGATAAAATGAGAAATGACATCTACTGTGTGTCAAAAAGGAGAGGAGGACGAAAAAAGAATGTATTCCATATTAGAAAATAACCGTCAAGGAAAAAAAGTACTGAATAGTTGTTTCCTAATATGGATTTTTGTTTAATTATGAGGGCTGAATATTTATTGTAAATAAGATATATCCACATCAAGTAGAGTGTCGCAGCTTACATGTAATACCTGGGCAATTATTTTAAGCTCGATATCTGTAACAAAACGTGCACCAGATTCAATTCTTTGGATGGCATTTTTATCGAGATCAAGTCCATGGATTTGAAGCATATCGGCAAATTTACGTTGGGAGGTTTTTTCGGGAAGTTGCAGTCTTAGTTCTTTTATTTTTTTCCCACACATGTTGTTAGAGCCATTAGATGATTTGTTTTTGTACATAATATAGTCCTTTCATAAGAGATTATAAATGACACCTAGTGATTGTCATTTTGGACAGTATATGATAAAACGAATAAAATAATGACATCTACTAAATGCCGAAAGCAATTAAAGATACGAAGGAGGAAGCAGTGAATGAAAAAGAAAATTCTAAGAACAATAATAGTTTTTGTGG
>ENA-OUOY01001125-OUOY01001125.1-human-gut-metagenome-genome-assembly--contig:-NODE-1125-length-16406-cov-16.849795_pt1 | contig 16406 bp, 14 predicted proteins | sample MGYA00237937_ERZ548767 | MGnify/ENA primary metagenome ERZ548767 (study PRJEB26490, sample SAMN05356887) | human gut metagenome | biome: terrestrial biome; feature: human-associated habitat... | reverse complement strand
CTTATTAGGTGTCCCTGTAGTTCCTATTTCAGCCGCCAAAAATGAGGGTGTAAATGAGTTGATAAAGCATGCGATTCACATTGCAAAATATCAGGAGCATCCGCTCAGGCAGGATTTCTGTGATAAGACAGACCATGATGGCTCTGTGCATCGATGTATTCACGCAGTCATTCATTTGATTGAAGATCATGCAGAAACTGCAGATATTCCTGTACGTTTTGCGGCGACAAAAGCAATCGAGGGCGATCCACTGATTTTAGAGAAATTGAAATTAGACCAGAACGAAACAGAAATGTTGGAACATATCGTTCAACAAATGGAAACAGAGCGTGAAGTAGACAGAAGTGCTGCGATTGCGGATATGCGATTTGACTTTATCGAGCGTTTATGCGAACAGACTGTTATAAAACCTAAAGAAAGCAAAGAACGTATCCGAAGTGAAAAGATTGACCGTATCCTAACCGGAAAATATACAGCGATTCCTTGTTTTATCGGAATCATGGTACTTGTATTTTACTTGACATTTAACGTAATCGGTGCATGGATGCAAGGGATATTGGAGCTTGGTATTAACAAAATTTCGGCTCTTGTAGATGCAGCATTAACTGCAGGCCATGTCAATAATGCAATCCACAGCCTTGTAATCGATGGAATCTTTACAGGTGTTGGAAGCGTACTAAGTTTCCTTCCGATCATTGTAACCTTGTTCTTCTTCCTTTCTTTAATGGAAGACAGTGGCTATATAGCACGTGTTGCATTTGTAATGGACAAATTATTGCGTAAAATCGGACTTTCTGGACGAAGCATTGTACCAATGCTTATTGGCTTTGGCTGTACAGTTCCGGCAGTTATGGCAACTCGTACATTAACAAGTGAGCGTGATCGTAAAATGACGATTTTGCTGACCCCTTTCATGAGCTGTACTGCAAAATTGCCAATTTATTCCTTTTTTGTAAGCGTATTTTTCCCTGGAAAAGGTGGATTTATCATGGCCGGCTTATATCTGTTAGGCATTGTAGTCGGAATCCTGATAGCACTTTTATACAATGGAACATTATTTAAAGGAGAACCGGTTCCGTTTGTAATGGAGCTGCCAAATTACCGCTTACCAGGAGCAAAAAATGTAATGCAATTATTATGGGAAAAAGCAAAAGATTTCCTACAGCGCGCATTTACTGTAATCTTGTTGGCAACAATTGTTGTATGGTTCCTGCAAAGCTTTAACGTTCACTTGAATCTTGTAAATAATTCTGCAGACAGTATGCTGGCAATTATCGCCGGATGGCTTGTACCATTATTCAAACCGCTCGGCATGGGCGACTGGCGCATTTGTACTGCATTAATCAGCGGATTTATGGCCAAAGAAAGTGTTGTATCAACATTAGGTGTATTGTTCGGAGGAAGTATTAGCACAGTATTATCGTCAGCAACTGCTGCCTCCATCCTTGTATTCAGTCTGTTGTATACACCATGTGTAGCCGCAATTGCTTCTGTCAAAAGAGAACTTGGCAGTCGATGGGCAGTCGGCGTTGTAATCTGGCAGTGTGTGATTGCCTGGGTTGCTGCATGGATTGTACATGTGATTGGAATGGTAATTTAGAGCCGAGAGCCGGTTGGGAGCCAGTTGGGGACGGGGTTTAATGGCTTTTTTGCAAGCAAAAAAGCCATTAAACCCCGTCCCCAACTGGCTCTCGAACTTATAGATACTTCTTAAGATTCTCTAAAACACACCTATACGCATTTGCATACATATGTACACCTTCTATCGTATACTCCTCTTTTAAATTTCCATTTGCATCTGTCAATCCATTATTCACATCGATATATGTATAGCCAAATTTATCGGCCAGTTTTTTGACTTCTTCGTTAGCTATCGGTATATTTGTATTATTTCGATTTTTAAACATCGTTCTGCCCCATTCCCCCTCCGGCAACGGAGCATCCTCTTTAACAGGATAATATGCCATCATATACACCTGTGTTTCTGGCAATTTTTTCTTTCTGCTCCTTTGCAAAAAAACCTTGAATCACATCTAACTCACTCATAATTTTCCTCCTTCATTCTCTTCAACTCCGGCATCACAATTGCCAGCATTGTAATAAAACACAAACTTCCTCCAATTACATTGGATATCGGTTCTGCTAAAAACACACCTCTTGTTCCCATGTGAAATGTATATGGAAACAAATATGTTAATGGCACGACTATAAATACTTTTCTAAGTAACGAAAAGAAGATTGCCTGTTTCTTTTTATTTAATGATTTAAATACCGTCTGTCCAATATATTGCAGATCCATAAATATAAATGCTGCAAAATACAACTTCAATGCTTCTACTGCATCTACCAGTAATTCTTTATCCGAACTGAAAATTCCGATCAAAAATTCCGGTGCAAAAATAATCACACTCCACATGATTGCCGTATAAATAAGAATCATGCAAGTCATTACTCTAATTGCTTTTCTAACACGTTTTGGACGCTGTGCTCCATAATTGTAGCTTAAAATTGGAGAGCTTCCTTCATTCATAGCATAAATCGGTGTCTCTACCATCTGCCGGATGCTTGATACAATTGTCATCACTGATATATAAACATCTCCTCCGATACCTGACAGCACACTGTTACAACATATTGTTACTACACTATTTGTCAGCTGCATAATAAATCCTGCACTACCAAGACTCACGATATTTTTTGCATCTGTTCCACATACTTTCCATTCCGCCTTGGAGAGCATTCGAACTTTTATCTCCGATTTTTTTCTTAAAAAATAAAATACATATGCTGCTGATAAAGTCTGTGAAATAATCGTTGCAATTGCAGCTCCTTTTATTCCTAAATGCAATCCAAATATAAATAATGGATCTAAAATTAAATTGGCAACTGCTCCGATTGTTACAGACAGCATGCCTGATGTAGCATAACCTTGTGCATTAATAAAAGGATTCATTCCTGTTGCAATCATGGATGGCACTGTTCCTATCAGATAAATCATCATATATGGATACGCATAAGATAACCCTTCCTCTGATGCACCAAATAATACCAGTATCGGACTTGCAGACATCATGCCGATTACCGTCAATACCACTCCACAAATGCACATCATTGAAAATGATGTATTCATAATTGTTTCAGCTTTTTTGGTATTTCCTTTTCCTCTATTAATGGAAAATAAAGGGGCGCCGCCACTTCCGAACAAGTTACAGAATGCTGTGATAATCACAATAATTGGAAAACATAAGCCCACAGCTCCAAGTGCTGTTGTTCCGACTTTCGGAATTCTGGCAATGTAAATTCGATCCACGATATTATACAAAAGACTCAATATCTGTGCCACCAGCATCGGTAATGCCGCGCCTAAAATATTTCCTGTAATTGTTCCGTGTTCAAAATCAATTCGTTTCATACTTTCATTCCTTTTTTGCTTTCTTTCCCTGACTCCAAGTATAACACAAATTACTCTAACCGAAACCGGTAAAGCGCTCTATGACAGAACCGCCATAACTTTGGCCAAACATGGTTTAGGGGTTGCCATCCTCCCTTCTTCCATGAGAGAACTCAACCCCTGTCTTTATGCTTATTTTATTAAGGATACGGAATAATGGTGCCTGACACCTTGTATCCAAATTATTTCTATGTTTGTAAATTTGTTATCCCAACGCTACATCCAGCATCATCATAATGCTGAATCCCACAGCAAAAAAGAGCGTTCCTATATTCGAATGCTTTCCCTGTGACATTTCCGGTATCATCTCTTCGATCACTACATAGAGCATCGCTCCGGCAGCAAAACTGAGTAAATAAGGAAGCGCTGGCAGAATCAACTGTGCCGCAGCCAGTGTCAGTACAGCTCCGATCGGCTCTACAACACCTGAAAGAACTCCGCCGAGAAATGCCTTGCTTTTCTTTTCTCCTTCTGCCCGAAGTGGCAGGGAGATAATCGCTCCTTCCGGAAAGTTCTGAATCGCAATACCAAGTGATAACGCAAGTGCACTTGCCGCTGTAATCTGCATATCTCCAGCCAGAAAACCTGCGTATATTACACCGACAGCCATACCTTCCGGAATGTTATGCAGAGTCACCGCCAACACCATCATTGTTGTACGTCTCAACTGACTTCTCGGTCCCTCAGCCTGCTCACTATTCATATGAAGATGCGGAATGATATGATCCAATGCCAATAGAAAAAGAATGCCCAGCCAGAATCCGATAAATGCCGGAAGAAAAGAAAATGCACCCAGATTTTCTGATTGCTCGATTGCCGGAATCAGAAGACTCCAGACGGATGCCGCAACCATCACCCCTGCTGCAAATCCTGTCAGCGCCCGCTGCACCTTATCACTAAGTGTCTCCTTCATAAGAAATACACACGCTGCTCCTAATGATGTTCCGAAAAACGGAATTAAAATTCCCCAAAATACTTTCATAATCTGCCCCTTTCTTATTTTCTATACTTTTTGCTGGAAAACTTATTTTTATTATCCTAGTAAAATAGTAGGGTTTCTTATTTAAGATTATAGAGCTACTCCTCTTATTATGCAAGTATTATCGTTTGCAACCTGATTTTTGACATGAAAAAAGGAGCTTTCGCTCCTCTTTTCACTTTACCTGAGATTCCAAAACCGAAATCAGATTATCCTTCAATTGCGATGGTCTTCTTTGTTTCGACTGGTTTTGCCTCTTTCTTCGGCACGGACAGTCTCAAAATACCATTCTCATATTTTGCTTTGATGTCTTCCTGTGTTACATACTCGCCAACATAGAAGCTTCTCTGCATTGCTCCGGCATAACGCTCCTTACGGATGTATTTACCTTTCTTGTCTTCCTCATCCTTGTCAAGACCCTTAGCAGCTGATACGGTCAGATAACCATTCTCAAGCTCAATGCTGATCTCATCTTTCTTGAATCCAGGAAGATCGATATCTACTTCATATCCTGCGTCATGCTCACGGATATCTGTCTTCATCATGTTCTTAGCGTGTTTACCATATAACGGATTCTTCTTTCCCCAAAAGTCCTGCTCAAATGGGAAGTTCATCCAATCATCATCAAATAAGTTTTCTCCAAAAATACTAGGCATCATCATAAGTCATTTCTCCTTTCAATGCTAACAAACTTTGTTGCCCCTGTGAGGAAACCTCACAGTTTTTATATAAACTGCTTTCGCAGTTGTTGTCAGAACATTTCGGAGGATGAAGATTCTTTTTTTCTTATCTTTCTCTCTCCATTTGTTCTAGTTATTATATAGCACCTGTATGTTAGCACTGTCAAGAGGTGAGTGCTATTTTTTTATTCTAAGCATTCCATAATTATCTTCTCGCATCTGTCATACCCAAGCTGGGAAGTATTCAAACACAACGTATAGTTGCTGGCTTTCCCCCATTTTTGTTCTGTATAAAAGTTATAATTCGTCATACGTCTTTTATCCGTATCTTCTATCATTTTTGCAGCAACTTTTTCACTGACATGATATATCTGACTGATTCTCTGTATTTTTACCGGCATATCTCCATGAATAAATACATTCAGCACATCGTCCCTGTCTTTCAGAATAAAATCTGCATTTCTTCCAATGATCACGCAAGGCTCCTTATCAGCCAGCTCTAAAATAACATTTCTCTGTGCCTCATATACCATGTCTTCTAGTGATTTTCCTGTGACGTCACGTCCGGCAAATGCATATGCGAATAATCCTTTTTTCGGCGATAATTCTGCATTTTCCCGAATATATTCCGGAGATAAACCAGACTTTTCTGCAATCTCATTAATGATATTTTTATCATAATAAGCAATTCCAAGTTTCTTTGCTACTTCTTCTCCGATAAAACGTCCGCCGCTTCCGAATTCTCTGCTGATTGTAATAATTCTTTTTGTCATCTCCGCTTCCTCCTTAACTTAAAACATCAACCTTGTTTTTTCTGATTTTCTTTAAGAACACATATCCCACAAAACATGAAACTATTTCAGTGATTGGAAATGCCCACCAGATTAATGTAACGCCCATCTGGCCATTTCTGACAAATATCGAAAAAATTCCGGCCAGTGGCAGGATAATGATAAGCTGTCTCAAAAGTGAAATAACCAGCGATTCCATACCACCGTCCAATGCCTGATAAATCCCCTGATAAGCAACATTAATTCCGGCAAACAGAAAGCTGACTGAGATTACCCTCATTGCTCCGATAAAATATTCTCTTGACTGTCCTGCATTAAACAGTGTCGCGAACGCCCCAGGGAAAATCTCTGTAATGGCAATTCCAAGAATCATTAATGCAATCGTATAGATCAGACCATATTTGATTCCATCCTTTATTCTCTTCTTACTTCTCATTCCATAAGCAAATGCAAGGATCGGAGTGATCGCATCACGCAGACCAAATGCAAGGAAGAGAACAAACTGCTGCACCTTATAGAACAAACCATATGCTGTCTGTGCTGACGGATTGAACTTCAGGATCAGATTCATTACATAAACCATAATCGACATCAATGCCTGTGCAATGATCGCCGGAAGTCCGATTGCATAGATTTCTTTTATAACACCTGCATCTGGCTTCATATATTTCGCTCCATGCTCAAACTCTTTATTCAATTTTATATGGAAAATGAACAGCAATACTGCGGACGCTACCTGACCAATTACCGTTGCATAGGCCGCGCCTTTCACTCCCATTTCCGGGCAAGGTCCAATACCATAGATCATGATCGGATCAAGAATAATATTTACAACTGCTCCGACCACCTGACCGATTGTGGAATAAAGGGATCGTCCAGTTGCCTGTAATAACTTTTCGAATAAAGAAAAGAAAATAATTCCAAAAGAGATCACGCAGCATATCCGCAGATAACTGACACCCATCTGAAAAACTTCTGCATCTACTGTCTGGGATGAAATGTATGCTTTCACTCCGAAGATACCAAACAGTAAGCAGACCACATAAATGATCACACCGAGAAACAGACTGTTTCCTGCTACCTTTGCTGCTTTTTTATTGTTTCCCTGGCCAAGTGTCCTTGCCAGAAGTGCATTGGTTCCGACACCTGTTCCGATTCCCACTGCTACCATAAGCATCTGAACCGGGAATACCAGTGTCAATGCATTTAATGCTGCCTCACTGCCCACTCTCATATTTCCTACAAATGCACTGTCTACAATATTGTAAACCGCCTGCAATGCCATAGATAAGATCATCGGGATTCCCATCTGGACCATCAGCTTATTCACCGGCATATCCTTCATTTTGTTGCTTTCCGCCATTTTGTTTTAACTCCTCTCTTTTCCGCACAAAAAAAGTGCGCACCTTGTCTTATAAGCTGGACTTACGCTGACAGGCTACACACTTTTTCATGGCGATATTCTATTTGTAACTGTTCAGAGCCAAGCAAAATTTCATAAAACAGGTGTAAAATGCTTGCATTTTTAAGACTGTTTTTGAAATTTTATTTGGCGGATACGCCACACCGACGAAATGCGTAGCATTTTGGAGGTTGCCTCTGAACAGTTACTTCTATTTTAATAAAAAAACGAGCAGCCGGTAAACTGGATTTACGCTTACTTGCTACTCGTTTGTAGTTATTATATTTCCTGTTTTATTAAAAGTCAAACAAAATTTTCTTTACTTTTCTACCCTCTAACCAACTCTCTGAGTTTATCCAGATCTTTCTTATCCGGATGTGATAAAGCACGGTCAAAATTTGCGATCAGCAGATCAAGATTCGGCATATGATCCGGCTGCTCTTTCATTTTCACATAACGGTCTCTCACCGCTTGCGGCATCTTTCCCTGACACATATACTCACCAACTACCTGATTGCTTTCATCCATAGAACTCTTAACATTATTCAGAACCTTCTGAAAATATGCTTCATTCTCACCAAACCCGGCTGTTCCAAACAGAAAGACTTTCTTATTCTTTATTCTTTGCAATAACTCCAATGCGGATTTATCTGCATTTCCCTGGTCTGTCCAGAAACCAATGTAAAGCATTTCCGATACCGGTTCTTCGATTTCGCTTGTTCCGAAATAATCACAATTCTCCTGCGGCAATGCATCACGAATCGCATTTGCCAGCTCTGCTGTATTTCCTGTTTTGCTGCTGAATATGATTGAGTATCTTTCTTCTTTCATACTATAACCTTCCTTCTAAGCTAAACCGATTCTGGAACAATATCTTCAGACTTCTTATTTCTGCTTAATTTCCATAATAACTGTTTTTCCAGCCTGAACTTCTCCCTCTTCACATACAAGCTCTTTCCCTTCAAGGCTTGAACCGATGACGATCGGTGTGATGGAATTACGTCCTGTTTCTTTGATAAACTCAAGGTCTGCATCTGCAAGAAGATCTCCTGCTTTTACCTTGTCTCCTTCTTTTACATGGATCTGGAAACATTTTCCATTCAGTGCGACTGTCTCAAGTCCGACATGTATCACAACTTCTACTCCGTTATCGGAAGTAACAGCATAAATGTGACCTGTCTCTGCTACTTTTGATACAGTTCCGTCAACCGGGCTTACAACCTTACCTTCTGTCGGAACGATTGCGATTCCATCTCCAAGAATCTTCTCTATAAAAATAGGATCCGGCACTTCTGTGATTGCTACTGCTGTACCGGTCATAGGTGCTAAAATTGTTTCAAATACATTCTCCTGATTGCTCATATCTAACTCCTCCTTAGACGTCTTTCATCCACTCATTACTTCTCTTACTAACTAAAAAATTATAGTCACTGTTTCTGCGAATATCAATCCCATTTTTTGATTTATTTGTGAATTCTATGTTTTGCATATTTTTCCACGCTAGTATCGTTTCTTCTTATTCATAATGATCAGCAAATCTCTACAAAGGTCTTATAGAAATCATATACCTTACCGTCTTCCTGTGCGCAGAGTAGAAAGCGACTGATCACATCCCCTGTTTTATGATATTGCTGTAGATATTCTATATGTTTCTGCAAGTCATTTGGATAATTCTCGGCAACTTCTTCTTTCATAAGAAATGTCATATATCTGCCGCCATGCTTACGCCAGATAATATGTGACTCGTCAAACACATTGCTCGCGTCCGGCAAGACAGTCAGACCACGTTGTTCCTGCTGCAGCGTGTCCGTATGCTGTACGCGGGAATAAAGATACGGATCTTCAATATATTGAAGTAACTTCTCCTGCTCAATCAACTCAAAAGAGACAATGCACTCCGTATCGATCTCTGTTTCCTGATAAGGCGTCTGTCTCAATTTCTCCAACGTCTTCACCGCCTCAATATGCCTTTGCAGTTTTTTCATTCGAAGTTTTAGCAGTTCCTGTTCCTGTTCAAGCTCCGATAACTTCTGTTCAAACAGATTTGCCTGTTGTTTCGGTGTATTGGATTTCATCTCTCGGATCTGCTTTAACTGAAATCCGAGATTTTTATAAAAGATCACATCAGAAATTGTCATCAGATCTTCTACCGCATACTCCCGATAATGACTTGTCTCCCCTTTGTTCGGTGATAGAACCTGCATCTCTTCCCAATAGCGCAATGTAGATGCGGGAATGTCAAAGAAATGGGATATCTCTCCTATTTGAAATTCCAAAGCTATATTTTCCACCTCCTCTTGATGATTAGATGATCTTTTTCTCTTCATCGTTCATGAAGATACCGACATCTTGCTACTTGTATTTTAGCAATCTTTTTATTGACCTTCAAGTACCTTTAAAGTTTATCCTATACTAAGAAATTTTTTTAACAAGGAGGCTTCCTTATGGAAAAAACTCTTATATTTCGTTCGGTAGATGAGATTCGATTAAAGAAATTATTACGCTTTATCATTCCAACTTATCTGACCTCATTATTTACTACAGTTTATACGATCGTTGACGGAATCTTTGTTTCCGCCTATGTTGGAACAAATGCACTTGCCGCGATCAATGTTGTCTATCCGCTTGTAAATATTCTGTACGGTATCGCACTTGCCTTTGCGACAGGCGGAAGTGCACTTGCCGCTCTTCATATCGGTGGAAAGAAAAATGATGAAGCCAGCCGGACTTTCTCTATAAGCATGACTGCTGCCATTGTCATTGGCGCTCTTGTTTCTGCACTTATTCTTTTCCGGTTGCCGGTCATCCTGCAGATGCTTGGTGCAACCTCACTGCTGATGGCAGATTGTAAAGCTTATATCTACTGGTGGCTGTTCGGTGCTCCGATCGTGGTTGGAAAAGAGATGTTCACTTATTTCATCCGTGTTGACGGTTCTCCAACGTACAGTTTTCTGACAGCACTTTCCGGAGGGATTTTTAATATTGTTTTCGATTACATTTTTATCGGACAGCTCCATATGGGAATTACAGGTGCCGCACTTGCAACCTTCCTCGGCCTTCTGCTTTCTTTCGTAATGGGAGTGGTTTACTTTGTAACACATCCAAACTTCCTTCATTTTACATTCCGCGGACTGTCCATAAAGGAAGCATTTCATAGCATGATCAACGGAACTTCTGAATTCGTAAACCAGCTTGCGATTGCGATCACAACCGTTGTCTTTAACCGAAGTGCCCTACTTTTCGCCGGAGAAGACGGCGTTGCTGCTGTTTCAATCATCATGTATTTACAGTTCTTATGTATCGGAATTTATTTTGGATTTTCTATGGGACTATCAACGCCACTAGGATATGCTTACGGAGACAGAAATTTCTCTGTCTGTCGTGTTTTAGAAAAGTACGCTTATCGCTTCTTTGCGATTGCACCGATCATTCTCTACGGATGCACTTATCTGCTGGCACCAATTGGGGTATGTTTCTTTGCATCTCCCGGCAGCACAGTCTTTGACATGGCAGTTTCCGGACTGCGCTTATATGGACTCGGATTCTTATTTTCAGGAATCAATATCTTCGCAGCAATCCGTATGATGACATATGGCAAAGGATATATCTCAGGTATGATTACTTTCCTTCGTTCCTTTGCTCTGCTGCTTCTTTTCCTGACAATTCTTCCGAGGTTCTTGGAATTAAATGGAATCTGGCTGGCAATACCGGCAGCTGAGATATTGACACTGGTTGTTGCACTTTGGACGTTGAGGAAAAAAACTGTAGCTTAAAAACAACTACTTAAAGAGAACCAAAAGACGGAGGTTTCTGACATTTTGTAATCAGAAACCTCCGTCTCTTTTTAATAACATCCTATCTTTTAAAATCCTACTCGACTGTCTCCCAATTCATTCTTCCGTATCTGAGCGCCATATCATAGATTTCCTTCTGCAGCTTCAATGATAACTGTCTTGAATTCACTCTCCATTTCCAGTTCTTTCCTACCGTAGACGGAGTATTTATACGACAATTATTTCCAAGTCCTAAATAGTCCTGCATCGGAATAACACACAGCTTTGCACTGCTTCGCATAATCAGGCTGATCAGAGATTTATACAGTTCACTTTCCGGTGTGTACTGGTCGCACATGTAATCTCTCGCCAGTTTCTGCTCTTCTTTTGTGATACTGCTCCACCATCCAACGATTGTCTCGTTGTCATGAGTTCCTGTATAAGCCACACTATTCACCGGGTAGTTATGTGGAAGATAATCATTTGCGCATCCTGAGTCGCGGGAATCAAATGCAAATTCCAGAACCTTCATTCCCGGAAAACCACTCTCGCGGACCATCTCACGGACAGAATCTGTCACATAACCAAGATCTTCGGCAATAACCTGCTTCCATCCAAGTGCCTGCTCCACTTTGCGGAACAAATCAATTCCAGGACCTTTCTCCCAATGTCCTCCGATCGCATTCTCTGCTCCATGCGGAATGGAAAAGTATTCATCAAATCCTCTGAAATGATCGATTCTGACAACATCATACATCTGGAATACATAATGCAGTCTTGAAATCCACCATGAATATCCTGTCTCTCTATGATAGTCCCAACGGTACAGCGGATTTCCCCACAGCTGTCCTGTCGCAGAGAATCCATCCGGCGGGCATCCGGCTACAGCCGTCGGAACATTTTCCTCATCTAACTGGAATAATTCCGGATGCGCCCAGGTATCCGCACTGTCCATTGCAACATAAATCGGGATATCCCCAATGATCTTGACTCCATTTTCATTTGCATATGTCTTTAATTTCATCCACTGCTCGTGGAACTTAAACTGCATATACTGCTGGAATTCAATATCATAATACAATTCCTCTCTGTAATAATCCATTGCCCATTTCCAACGGAGACGAATATCTTCTGCCCATTTTGTCCACTCTACATTGTCGAATCGTCCTTTTACAGCCATGAACAGTGCATAATCTGACAACCACCAGCTATTCTCATTCACGAATTTCTGATACTCCGGATTCTCACTGATCTTACTTCTCTCATAAGCCTTTCGAAGCAGTGGATAACGTCCTTTATAAATCTTCTCGTAATCAATAGAACCCTTTGCTTTCCCCCAGTTTACTTTCTCACATTCTGCACGTGTCAGAACACCTTCCTCGATCAGTTCATCCAGACTGATAAAGTACGGATTTCCTGCAAATGTAGAAAAGGACTGATATGGAGAATCCCCATAACTGGTCGGTCCAAGCGGGAGAATCTGCCAGTAACTCTGGCCTGCTCCTTTGAGCCAATCTACAAATTCATATGCGCTTTTTGAAAAACAACCAATTCCATACTCTGACGGTAAACTACTGATCGGCATTAAAATACCTGCTGCTCTTTCGCTCATTTTATCTTCCTCCTCTTAATCTTCTACCTCGATCATTACTCCATAATGATCGGATACTACCGGGTAATTCTTACCATTACATACCACTTTCGATGACTTTACTTTTTTCTGCGTATTACAGAAAATGTAATCCAGGCGTTTGGCATCTTTCACAGCGCCACCGCCTTCTCCCTCACGCCATCCATCGATTTCTTCTTCCACTGTAACACCGGAATCTTTCTGTTCTGCCAGACAGTAGCTGTCCTTCCATCCGCTCTCACAGATCAGTTCATAGCCCTCCTGTTTTACATTATCGAGACTGTTGAAATCTCCCATTAGCCAGATTGTACGATCTTTCTTTTCCAGACTTTTCGTCAGATCTTCTATCTTCTCCCACTGTTTCTTCAGCGGTTCTTCCTCATCGTTCCACCAGCCCATATGTACAGTGAAGAAAATGTCGTCGCTTCCTTCTGTCTGCATTCCTAAAATCTTTCTTGTTTTCCAGTTATCATAATCATCTGTCTGGCTGATCAGGAACTGCTTTACTCTCATAATCGGTTTCTTTGACAAAAGAGCCATTCCTTCATCATATTTCCCATATCCGATTTTTGCAGACAACCAGGTCCAATAATAATATACATCTTTTTCTCTGAGTGCTTCAACAACTTCTTTCACATGGTTGTCTTCTCTTACAGGAAGTCCGAAATCCATACATCTCTTATACCCGGCCAGCATTACATCCGGAATGATTCCGGCACTTGCAGTCTGATTCACCTCCTGAAGAGCAATCACATCCGGTTGCTCAATCGCTAACATCTCTATAAACTTTTCTTTTTTTTCTTCATAAGATGACTCTACAAGACTATGCGTATTTAATGTCATTAACTTCATTCTCTTCTCACTCCTGTAAAAACACCGGAGAAGTCTCTATATTCCCTTCTCCGGTCTATTGTCTGTTATGGACTGCTTTTATAAGATATCATTAATATCTGATTTCAACACATCCGCTTTTGGCCCATAGACAGCCTGGATTCCATTATCTTTCTTAATCAGTCCAAGTGCTCCCTCTGACTTCCATGCGGAAAGCTCTGCTACTTTATCTAAATCCTTTACTGTGACACGAAGTCTTGTCATACATGCATCCACAAGGATAATGTTTTCTCTTCCTCCAAGCAGTGCAATAATTCGCTCTGCCTTGCTGTCTTTGGTGTCTGCTTTTCCACTTTCGGATTTTGCAGAAGTTGCTGCTGAAGCAGTCTCATCATCTGCATTGTCATCCATATAATTTCCAAGTCTTCCCGGTGTTGCGAACTTAAACTTACCGATCATAAAATATGCTACAAAGTATCCGATGATGAAAAATACAACCACACAGATCACAAAATTAATAATGTCTCCGCCCAGACCGGCTTTGATCGACATTGGAATTCTTGTGATAAACTCAAGGTTTCCGAAAGAATGTACTCTCAGATGAATGATTCCTGACATTGCGAATGCACATCCCTGAAGAATTGCATAAACAATATACAATGGCAATGCACAAAACATAAACATGAATTCCAGTGGCTCAGTAACACCTGTAAGAAATACTGCAAGTGCTGTTGAGATAAACATAGAACGGTATTTATCTTTCTTATCTGCATCAACTCTTCTGTACATTGCAAGTGCAACACCAAGTAAAAGTCCTGTTGCTCCGATCATCTGTCCGACTTTGAAACGAGCCGGTGTTACTGTTGTGAGCAGAGTTTTATATGCTTCCATATTTCCTGCATCTTTGTAGTTGATCAGATCAGTTACCCATGCAAGCCATAGCGGATCCTGTCCAAATACCTGCTTTCCGGCATTAACTCCTGTTGCGATCGTATAAGTTCCACCGAATGAAGTGTAATTCATCGGAATTGTCAGCATATGATGCAGACCGAACGGAAGCAGAAGACGCTCTAATGTTCCGTAGATAAATGGTGCAAGGATTGGTGATGTAGAAGATGAATTTGCGATCCATACACCAAACGCATTAATTCCTGACTGTACAACCGGCCATACAACTGCAAGAATCAGAGAAATAATGACTGACCATGCGATACATACCATCGGTACAAAACGCTTTCCATTGAAGAAAGACAATGCATCCGGTAATTTACGGTAATTGTAGTATTTATTGTAAATAATTCCTCCTGCGAATCCTGCGATAATTCCGACAAAAACACCCATGTTCAATGCCGGTACGCCTAATACAGAAGTGAAATATCCGTTGACAAGAATCTCTTTTCCAAACAGAGTATGTGTCACTGCTGTTGCATCATTCAACATATCAGATGTAACTCCGAAAATAGATCCCGTGATCTGATTGATCAGAATAAATGTGATCAATGCTGCAAATGCACCTCCTGCACGCTCCTTCGCCCAGGATCCACCAATTGCAACAGCAAACAGGATATGCAGGTTATTGATAACTGCCCATCCGATATTCTCCATCGTACTTCCGATTGTCATTACGATAGAAAGATCCGCTCCTGCCATCTGTACCAGCTTACCGATACTGATCATCAATCCTGCTGCCGGCATAACTGCGATAACCGTCATCAGAACTTTACCTAATTTCTGAAGCAAATCAAAATTGAGATTGAATTTCTTCTTTCCTTTCGTTTCCACCTTTAAATTCCTCCTTTAGATCTCCCGGCATGCCACCTCATCATGCGGCACGCTTTTCTTTTTGTTTGCATTATTCTATGCAACCGTTTGCATTAATTATATGCACGTTTTGCATAAATTTCAATCCTATCTAAGACTCTATTTACTATTTCTGCCTTTTGCACAATTTATATGCCCTGTTTTTGTACATTCTCACAACAGTTTCCATGCAAAAAATCATGCAACAAATTTGACATTATTGCGTTCTTTCACTAAAATAAAAGGTAACGAAATTTTAGAAAAACAGGAAAATCGTGTCAGGCATCTGACACCCTCATTCCCTCACAGGAGGAAAATATGGCAGTAACAATTAAAGATGTGGCCGCACTGGCAGGTGTATCACCTTCCACTGTCTCCAGAACTTGTAAGAATAACCCTTCCATCAGCACAGAGACGAAAGAAAAAGTCCGCAAAGCGATGATTGAACTTGGTTATGAAGTAAACTTTCAGGCAAGCAATCTTGCCTCCCAGTATTCCCGCACGATCGGGATCATTCTTCCGGCATCCGCCCGGGAAGTATATGAGAATGCTTTCTATCTTGAGGCAATTCGCGGCATCAGTCACTACTGTAACCAGAGACAATACATGTCCACTGTTGTAACAGGTCAGGATGAAGATGAGATTTTGAAAGCGATCCAGTCTATGTCCAGAAGCGGAAAAGTAGACGGATTTATCGTGCTTTATTCCCGAAAGGACGACCCGGTTATTGATTATCTATTCAGTGAAGGACTTCTTTATATTCTGATTGGAAAAGCGACACAATACACGAATCAGACTTTATATATTGATAATGATAACCTGCTGGCCGGAGAAGATGCGACTGAATATCTCTATCAGCTCGGTCATAGAAGAATTGCTTATCTTGGTTCTGACAGCTCCCTGATCTTTGCTGCAGATCGAAAAACCGGTTACCAGATGGCATTGACCAAACACGGAATCCCGTTCCGACCGGAATACTGCACGGAAGTCCTGAATGTATCCGGGGATAACACTGAAGCAATTTCTTCTCTGTTACTGCAGGATGAACCGCCAACTGCAATCGTTGTAA
>ENA-OUOY01001124-OUOY01001124.1-human-gut-metagenome-genome-assembly--contig:-NODE-1124-length-16408-cov-4.595181_pt1 | contig 16408 bp, 16 predicted proteins | sample MGYA00237937_ERZ548767 | MGnify/ENA primary metagenome ERZ548767 (study PRJEB26490, sample SAMN05356887) | human gut metagenome | biome: terrestrial biome; feature: human-associated habitat; material... | reverse complement strand
ATTTTGCACTATCTTTTCATAAGATAGGCTGCACTCGGGAATAAAAAAGAAAACTGCATTTTTCTTTTGTTATTCCACTCGTTTGCACTATCTTTGCACCTTAATAATAAAAACCTTTAAACTTATGATGCTGAAAATTCGATTAGCTTTAATGAACTTCTTGGAGTTCGCTGTATGGGGCGCCTACCTCACATCTATGGGCACCTATCTTGTCAACCATGACATGGCACAACACATCGGTATATTCTATGCCATGCAGGGTATCGTATCTATCTTTATGCCTGCCATAATGGGTATCGTTGCCGATAGATGGATACCGGCACAGCGACTATTGGGATTCTGCCATCTGATAGCAGGATTGTTCATGGGAGCTATGGTATATTATGCAAATACTGCGGGTGGCGATATTGCGTTTGGCACATTGTTCACCCTCTATTCTATAAGTGTGGCTTTCTATATGCCAACCTTGGCACTCTCAAACTCCGTTGCCTACAACGCTCTAACCAAAGCAGGATTAGACACCGTGAAGGATTTCCCTGCCATCCGTGTGTTTGGCACCGTGGGCTTCATCTGCACCATGTGGCTTGTCGACCTCATGGGCTTCCAAGCCAACGAAAATCAGTTTGCAACTTCGGGCGTCATAGGCATCCTGTTGTTCCTTTATACTTTCTTTTTGCCTGCATGTCCTGTTAGCAGCGGTAACGAGAAACAGAGCATCTCCGAAGCCCTTGGTCTCAAGGCATTTGCTTTGTTCAAGCAAAAGCGTATGGCTATATTCTTCATCTTTTCGATGTTGCTTGGCGTGAGCCTTCAGATCACCAATGGCTTTGCAAATCCTTTCATAACCAGCTTCGGTAGTATACCAGAATATGCTGACACCTTTGGAGTTCAGCATGCCAACATGCTGATTTCTCTCTCTCAGATGAGCGAAACGGTATGTATATTGCTTATACCATTCTTCATGAAGCGTTTCGGCATCAAGAATGTGATGCTCATCGCCATGTTTGCTTGGGTGTTGCGCTTCGGATTGTTCGGAGCAGGAAATCCTGGTAGTGGCGTATGGATGTTTATATTGTCGATGATAGTATATGGTGTAGCCTTCGACTTCTTCAATATCTCGGGCTCGCTCTTCGTCGACAAGTCTACCGACTCTGAAATTCGCTCAAGTGCTCAGGGCTTGTTTATGCTCATGACAAACGGCATCGGAGCCACCATCGGCACCCTTGGTGCTCAGCAGGTGGTAAACTATTATACCATAGATGGCGTAACAGAATGGCAATCATGCTGGTATATCTTTGCCGCTTATGCCTTGGTTGTAGGCATAGCCTTTGCCTTGATATTCCGTCCTAAGAAAGTTTAATTGAAAATAAAATATCCACGTGGAATGTAGTGTACTTATATAAATAAGGTGTACTACATTCTACGTTTTTATGTAATAAACAAAAATGAAAGAAGCAAGATACTTTTACGTTCCTAATGCAGCCAACGAAACCGAGTTGCCACAAGAAGAGGCTATGCACGCTCTGCGAGTGTTGCGCCTACAGAGTGGCGACGAGATGTTCCTGATGGATGGCGAAGGAACCTTCTATCGTGCCGTGGTGACAATAGCCGCAACAAAGCATTGCATGTATGAGATTCAGGAAGTTATGCCACAAGAGAAAACATGGCATGGCAACATACACATCGCCATGGCTCCAACAAAGATGATGGATAGAGTGGAGTGGTTTGCCGAGAAAGCTACCGAGATAGGTTTCGACGAGCTAAGCTTCCTTAACTGCAAATTCTCTGAGCGCAAGAATCTGCGCACCGTGAGGCTCGACAAGATTGTGGTGTCGGCAGTTAAGCAGAGCCGCAAACCATGGAAACCCGTCGTAAACCAACTACAAACTTTCAAGGAGTTTCTCGCTACTCCCCACAAAGGTCATGTTTTCATAGCTCATTGCTACGATGAGGTGGAGCGCACCGACCTTTATACCGAGCTCCAGCAATTGCCTGCCGACGACGACATTACCGTGCTCATTGGTCCTGAGGGTGATTTCTCTATCGATGAGGTTAAGCAGGCAGTAGCCAAAGGATATAAGTCTATCACTCTTGGCAATAGCCGACTGCGCACAGAGACTGCAGCCCTTATGGCTGTAGCCATGGCAAACCTCGCTAAGCGTAAATAAACACAATAAGATGAAAAGATATTTTCGTGCCACAATAGGCATTTTGGCAATGGCTTTCGTGAGCATGCTCAGCAGCTGCTCTAATACCGACTATGTAAATGCCATTCCTAAGCAGGCTACTGCTATCATCTCCGTCGATGCTGCCCAGATGAGTGGTGTAGGAAGCACTCTCGTTCTCAAAACTTTGCTCAAGACCACAGATCTTGGCAAAACAGGCATTGACCTTAGCCAAAAGGTGTATCTCTTTGAAACAGCCGAAGGCAACCTTGGCATTTGTGCGGCTGTCCACGATGCCGACCTTTTGTCAAAGGCTCTTGCCAAAGCTGGAGGCGATGTGGAAGAGAAGCGTGGCTATAGCTTTGCTTTGGTTGGCGGAGCATGGCTCGCAGGATATTCAGATGATGTGATGCTGGTGCTCGGTCCTGTCAATCCTGGCGACAAGGCTTCTGCCATCAATCAGATGGCTCGCTTCTTATCACAGGGCGAAGACGAGGGTGCTGCCTCTTCGCAGATATTCCAAACCCTCGACACCATACCGTCGTCGATGGCTATGGTGGCTCAAGCTTCAGCCATGCCTAATCAGCTCGTCATGCCTTTCACCCTTGGCGCTCCCAAGGATGCCGACCCTTCGCAGATTATGGTTTCTGCCAAAATCTCTATTTCCAAGGGCGTGATGGTTATCGATGGCAGCACATTCTCGTATAATAAGAAAATCGACGATGCTCTCAAGGAGTCTTACGCCTCATATCGTCCTATCAAAGGTCGCTACATACAGTCGATGCCAGCCAATGCCGCTTGCGGAATGTTTGTTAATGTAGATGGCGCTAAGTTCCTCAACATCATGCGTGCCAATCGTGGTTTGCAGGCTATGCTTGCGGGCATCAATGCAGCCATCGATATGGACAATATCATCAAGAGCGTGGATGGCGAAATGGCTGTCATCACTCCTTCTTATGCCGATGGCCATATAGCCATGTCTATGGCAGCCGAACTTGCCCACAGCAAATGGCTTGCCGATATCGACTATTGGAAGCAGAGTGTGCCTCAGGGCGGAAAACTCTTAGACTGGAAACCAAATGCCTATCGCTATACCGACGGCAAAACCTCGTTTTGCTTTGGCGTAACTGCCGACAAGCAATTCTTTAGCGGTAGCAATCCCGACGAGGCTGAGAAATCCATCGTAGCTTCGCCTAATGGCATTTCGCCAATGATAGCCGACCAGGTAAAGGGCTCCAAGTTTGCTTTGGTTGCCAATATTTCAGCCCTCACAGGCTCTAATGCTTCAGCCGTAGCCTCTATGGTACGCCCAATATTCGGAAATGTAGAAACAATATTATATAAGGTGAAATAGCGGGGTGGAGGGGAAATCCCATAATCGTCCGCTTTTTTATAACATAAGAATGAATACTATACATTTAGATAATGTTTTGCCTCATGTGTTTTCGCAGCAACAAGGCGACTTGCAGTCAGAAGTATGGCTCTCTGACCTAAAGCTCGAAAAAGGCAAGAAATATCTTATCGAAGCACAAAGCGGAAAGGGCAAAAGCACTTTCTGCAGCTATCTTCTTGGCTATCGTCGCGACTATAGCGGCAGCCTGAAGTTTGACGATGTTGATACCATGACCTATCGCGTTAGCGACTGGATATCCGTTCGCCGCAACCATATCAGCATGCTTTTCCAGGAGTTGCGTCTCTTCCCTGAGCTTACAGCCCTTGAGAATGTGCAAATCAAGAATCGCATCACCCAGCATACCGACCAGCAAACCATCCTTTCGTGGTTCGAGCGCCTTGGCATAGCCGACAAGGTGGATAGCAAGGTTGGCCTTATGTCGTTTGGACAACAGCAGCGTGTGGCTATGATGAGAGCCTTGGTTCAGCCCTTCGACTTTATCGTAGCCGACGAGCCTATATCGCATCTCGACGACCACAACTCCGACATCATGGCGCAGCTGATGCTCGAAGAAGCCGGCAAACAGGGTGCTGCAGTCGTTGTCACCAGCATCGGCAAACATATGAAGATAGATTATGATAGGGTAGTGCTGCTCTGATAGAGTATGCATCCTGGCGGATAACAATATTACTAATACAATGATTTGGAAATTACTCAGACAGCATATTAGCATTGCCCAGTTTGCGGGCTTTGCTCTTGCCAACCTTTTTGGTATGCTCATCCTTATGTTGGGCTATCAGATGTATCGCGATGTGGAACCAGTATTCACCTCGGGCGACAGCTTTTTGCGCACCGACTATCTCATTCTGAGCAAGAAGGTGGGTGCTGCAGGTGCCTTTGGTGGTGGCGACAATCGATTCTCGGCTTCCGAGCTCGACGAACTCTCTTCGCAACCTTTCGTCAACAATCTTGGCAAATTCACGTCTACCGAATACAAGGTTATGGCACGCATGGATATCAATGGTAGCGAGGTGCTGAGCTCAGAACTCTTCTTCGAGAGTGTGCCCGACAAGTTTGTCGACCTTCCTGCCTCTAAGTGGCACTATGATGCAGGCTCTACCGAAGTGCCCATCTTGTTGCCTCGCTCATATATGGCGATGTATAATTTTGGCTTCGCCCAGAGCCGTCAGCTTCCAAAACTCTCCGAAGGTTTGGTAGGCATGATAAATTTCAATCTCTTTGTGGCAGCCAACGGTTATAGCGACCATTATCATGGCAAGGTGATAGGCTTTTCTTCGCGCCTAAACACCATCCTCGTGCCACAATCGTTCATCGAGTATACCAACAATCGCTATGCGCCTAACACCACCTCATTGCCTAATCGCCTGATTCTCGATGTGGCAAATGCAGCCGACAACAATGTTGCCAACTATCTCTCGCAGCATGGCTACGAGGCTGAAGACAATAATCTCGCTACCGAGAAAACCACCTACTTCCTTCGCCTCATGGTGTCGGTAGTGGTTGGTGTAGGCATCATCATCTCACTGCTCAGCTTCTATATCCTGATGCTCAGCGTATTCTTGTTGGTGCAGAAGAATACCACCAAGCTCGAAAACCTATTGCTCATAGGCTATAGTCCGCAGCAAGTGGCATTGCCATATCAGTTGCTCACCATTGGTCTTGGCGTAGTAGTCTTCGTCTTGGCATTTGCCATCCTTGCCTTTGTGCGCACATACTATATGAATATCCTCATATCCCTATTCCCCGACATCCCCGATGGCAACATGCTGCCAGCATTGGTATGCGGACTCTCGCTCCTTGTCTTCGTTTCGTTCTTCAACATCATGGCGATACGTGGCAAAATAGTAAAAATATGGAAACGCAAGGAATAAATCTTGCGCAAGGAATAAATAAGTATTCAAAAAGAAAGATGGAACACGACATACTGATATCGTTGGGCTCTAACCACGATGCCAACAACAATATGCAACACGCTCACGAGGCTCTGCGACGTAAGTTCGTCGACGCCTCTTTTTCGCGTGTGTTGTCTACTGAGCCTATTGGCATTGCTGGTCCCAATTTCCTAAATTGCTTATGCCGTGTTCATTCTTCGTTGCCATTGCAAGAAATTATAGCAATGACAAAGCTTATGGAAACAACTCTTGGCGATAGTCGCGAAAAACGACAAAAAGGCTGCATAGCCATCGATATCGACATCTTGCGCTACGATGACCTTCGCCTTCATCCTTCCGACTGGCAACGCCCTTACATCCCCCAGCTGCTTGCGGATTTAAGTGAAGAGTGAAGAATTCTTCACTTAAACTTCTTGTCCACAGCCTCTATGCCTTTGAGGGTGCAGAAACCGCGGAAGAAAACGAAGATCACGTTTTTGAATATAAAGTCGCTGTCGTATTGGCTTATATCCTCATGCTCCACCACATACTTAGCGCTCAGTCGCATAATCTTCGACAGCACATTATAGTTGAGCTCAGGGCGGAAATATCCCTGTTCAATACCAGCCTTAAAGAAAGCCTGAGTATCCTTCTCGTCCTTATCTGCCGTGACAGCGAGATACTCCGTCACCTTCTGATATTTCTTCAGCTCCTCGTAGAATACAGGGTTTATCTTCTTGCATGCTTCCACATGCATATTATAAATTTCAAAGATAATGTCCATCACATTGCCGTTCACCTTTTCTGAAAACTCAGCCACGTGATTGTGCTGTTGTTGCTTATGATGTTTCAGTACCTCCAGCAACAATACCTCTTTGTTTTCGTATGTTTCATACAGAGTGCGCTTGGAAATAGTTAGGTCGTTAGCTATGTCGTCCATTTTGACAGCCTTTACGCCTTTCTGCCAAAATTCCTTCATAGCCACATCTATAATGCGCTGTTTGAGTTCTTCCCTATAAGCTTGTGGTGATGTTAATTTGCTCATGAGTTTTATGTCTTTTGGTATTTTGCTGCAAAGTTACGAAAAAAAGAATAAAACTTTATCTTCTACTATAAGTTTTATTATAGATTTATTACATTTTTATTCTACTTTTATATAAATGACAACGTTATCGTGCTAAAAAGCCGAATTTTTCTTTTGATATTTCACTCGTTTCTACTATCTTTGCATACAAAACAAGAAAGTGTGCAATATTACAGTTCACTTCCCTTGATAATAGAATTATCAACACAATAACATATACACTAATGGTAAAGATTACAAAAGAGGCCGCTCTTGAATACCACGAGAATGGCCGTCCGGGTAAAATCGAAGTAAAGCCTACTAAGCCTTACACTACCCAAACCGACTTGAGCTTGGCATATTCACCTGGTGTGGCATATCCATGTCTCGCTATTCAGGAAAACCCTGACGACGTTTACAAATACACCGACAAGGGCAACCTTGTTGCCGTTATCTCCAACGGCACCGCTGTGCTTGGTCTTGGCGACATAGGCGCTATGAGCGGTAAGCCTGTTATGGAGGGCAAGGGATTGCTCTTTAAGATATATGGCGGTATCGACGTTTTCGATATCGAAGTTGCAGAGAAAGATCCTGAGAAATTCTGCGAAGCTGTAGAGAAGATTGCTCCTACCTTTGGCGGTATCAACCTTGAGGATATCAAGGCTCCAGAGTGTTTCTATATCGAAGAGCGCTTGAAGAAGACTCTCGACATCCCTGTTATGCACGACGACCAGCACGGCACAGCCATCATCTCGGCTGCTGGCTTAAAGAATGCTCTCGAAGTGGCTGGCAAGAATATTGCCGATGTCAAGATCGTAGTAAATGGTGCTGGCGCTGCAGCTATCTCTTGCACCAAGCTCTATGTGGCTCTTGGCGCTAAGGTCGAAAATATCGTGATGCTCGACTCTAAGGGCGTTATCACTTCCGACCGCGAAAAGCTCACTCCTCAGAAGAAGCTCTTCGCTACCGACCGTCGCGATGTCCACACTCTCGAAGAGGCTGTTCGTGGTGCCGACGTCTTCGTAGGTTTGTCTAAGGGCAACGTGCTCTCGCAAGACATGATTCGCTCTATGGCTCCAAGCCCTATCGTCTTCGCTTTGGCAAACCCTGTGCCTGAGATTAGCTACGAGGATGCTATGGCAAGTCGCCCAGACGTATTGATGTCTACAGGTCGTTCCGACTATCCTAATCAGATAAACAACGTAATCGGTTTCCCATACATCTTCCGTGGTGCCCTCGACGTTCACGCTCGTGGCATCAACGAAGAAATGAAGCTCGCTGCCGTTCATGCCATTGCCGATTTGGCTAAGCAGCCTGTGCCTGATGTTGTAAACGAGGTATACCATGTCAACGACCTCACCTTCGGTCCAAGCTACTTTATTCCAAAGCCTGTCGACCCACGCCTCATCACCGAGGTTAGTGCTGCCGTTGCCAAGGCAGCCATGGAGAGTGGCGTGGCTCGTACTCCTATCACCGACTGGGATGCCTACAAGCAGAGTCTACGCCAGTTGCTTGGTCAAGAAACAAAGTTCACACGCACCATCCATGCTGCTGCTGCCGAACACCCACAGCGCGTAGTATTTGCCGAGGGCGAACACAACACCATGATGAAGGCTGCCGTTCAGGCAAAGACCGAGGGTATCTGCTATCCTATCTTGCTTGGCAACCCAGACCGTTTGCGCCGTATGGCTGCACGCCTCAAACTCGACCTCACAGGCATCGAACTCATCGATATGCGTGCCGACCAGGAGCAGGGTCGTCGTGCCACCTATGCTAAGCACCTCTCTGAAAAGCGTGCGCGCGATGGCTACACCTTCCAGGAGGCTTACGACAAGATGTATGAGCGCAACTACTTCGGTATGATGATGGTTGAAACTGGCGATGCCGACGCTTTCATCACAGGTCTCTACACCAAATACTCTAACACCATCAAGGTTGCTAAAGAGGTAGTAGGCATTCGTGAGGGCAATTCCACCTTCGGTACCATGCATATCATCAACAGCCCTAAGGGAATCCTGTATCTTGGCGACACACTCGTAAATGGCGACCCTACCACCGACGACCTCGTGGCTATCGCCAAGTTGGCTGCTCATACCGTCGACTTCTTCAACGACACTCCAAACATCGCCATGATAAGCTATTCTAACTTCGGTTCTGATAAAGCCCCAGGCTCACAGAAGGTTAAGGATGCCGTCGCACGTCTACACCATGAAGAGCCAGAGCTCTGCGTTGATGGAGAAATGCAGATAGGTTGCGCTCTCAACCGTCAGTTGCGCGACGACCTATATCCATTCTCTAAGCTTGCAGGCAAGGATTGCAACACCCTCGTGTTCCCTAACCTCACCAGCGCTCGCTCTGCCTACAAGCTCCTTCAGATGCTCTCTAACGATGTAGAAATTATCGGTCCTGTCCAGATGGGCTTGAACAAGCCTATCCACTTCACCGACTCTGAGTCGTCGGTTCGCGATGTTGTCAACATCACCGCCATCGCCAGCCTCGACGCTTATGTTGAGAAGATCAAGGGCGGCAGAAAATAATCACTCTTCAGATTCCTTGCTCTGGCTCCTATGCCCAAGGGCAATATCATACCCTAAAAAAGCATGGCGCACACACGTTGTTGCGTCATGCTTTTTTGCTTGCTATATGGCTAACAATAATCTTCTCTGCTGTTAATTTTGCCTAATACTATATATGTTCGTGCGAAAAAATGTAGCTCATTTCCATCGCATTATAGACTAAAAATGCGATATGCACGAGCTTGCGGTTATTGCGCAAAGTATTGACGAAATGAAGGTCAATATCGTCTGAATAACGGAATGTTTCTGTTCTGGAGTCATAGTTGTAACGAATTTAGTTGATAATAAGTTAATTTTTGTAACCACGAATTGCTTGAGTTTTTTACGAACACGAATATTTCGAATTACACGAAATTTGAGCCTTTGGCTCTTTAGCTTGAGCGTTTATCTACATTCGTTCGATTCGCTTGATTCGTGTTCGTTTTAACCCCTAATCTCGTGTTCTTCAAATCACGAGTTTTTCGTGGTCACCCTTCGGCTACCCCTGTGGGTTCTTCTTCTTCGCAGCACCGAGGTCAACGGAGGTTTCGTTGTTCTTCTCAGCCTTGAGAACTGCAGCCTGGGCAACGCGGCTCGCTACTGGCTCAAACACGGCATCGTCGATAAGACCTTCGAGGTCGGTGTCGGGAGTGAAGATTACGTTGATCTTCTTGATGTTGGTGGCGGTGAATTTCTCCAACGACTCTGCACCATGGCTGCTGAGGGTGAAACCGAAAGTTCCCAAGCCGTCGAGCTGAATCTTGTTGCCATTCAATAGCTGCTCACGCAAGCAACAAGCCACGTCGGCAAGCACGCCCTTGATGGTACCCTTTGAGAATACCGAGTTGTGGCTCGCCACATGGGCAATGAACTTCTCGGTCGACATTTTTTCACGAATCTGACCATTAGCATAAGCCTTAGCTGGCTCTTCAGGCTTCATCTGGTTCTTCAACATACTTACTGAATAAGGAATCATAGTTGTAAATAAATTTTATTAGTTAGACATTTAAAAAGTAAAAAAGTAAAAGAGTAAAAAGGTAAATTTTTCCGCTTAGCCCTTGGCTTCGTCTTGTTTTGTGCGACTATCCGTTTATAGCATTTCGAGCGTTCTCGTGGCGCCTTTCGAGTAGTCTCGTGAGCTCGTGCCGATTGTCGCTAATGGTTATCCACCATGAGGATTGACGATAGCTTGTGGCTCGTTGGATTTCTTCTGCAAAGTTATACAATCGCGCATGGTCACTCGGACGATAAGGGAGGTTAGCTCCTGATTTCTCCTCTTTTTCTTTAATTTCATAAGTAAGTGAAGAGTGAAGAATCTAAGTGAAGAGCGAGGGGAAGAGAGGGAAAGCAAGGGAAGGTGGGTAAGCGAGGGAAAGCGATGCAGCTCGGCTGATGGTAATTACTCCCCTCCCTTTTGGGGAGGGGCTGGGGGAGAGGCTGTTTTTCCCTCTCCCTCTCCCTACGGTTCGCCCAGTTGTTCCACTATGGCTTTGACCTGTCGTGGCGTGAAGGTTTTGTTTGACGTGTGGTAGCCCATGGCTTGTAGTTCGTCCATGAGTGGTGTGCAGCGCTTTATCCACCCCATGAGGTGTTTTACGGCTGTGGTAGGAATGCTGTCGGGGAAATACATTAGCGACAGCTCCTTCTTGGTGTATGAACGTATTGAAAATGTAATCATAATAAAAATAACAGCCTCACCCCCAGCCCCTCTCCAAAAGAGAGGGGAGTAGATAGCCCTTTTGGGTATGGATAGTCCTTTTTGGGTATGGATATCTGTTGGAGGTGGATTGGCTGATTAATGGTTAATAAATAATGGTTAATGATTGATTAATGTACACAAGCAACTTCATCGCCTTTAAGTGTAATTACTCCCCTCCCTTTTGGGGAGGGGCTGGGGGTGAGGCTGTAATACTCTGCGAAGTCTTTGTATCCGGGTGGCAGCTGATGGCGCACAAGCGAGGGTAGCAGATGGCGGAGCTGCAGGAAGAGCTGTTCGCCAGGCAGGTCGTTGTCTGGATACATGTGGAACGAGGTGTGGCGCAAGGCTTCGACCTGCTTTAGCTGGTCTACATCGTCGGACTTCAGGAGCGTTGCCGAGGGTATGGCGATGGCCTTGTGGCCCGACGAGAGCATAGCCCAGCAGTCGGAACAACCCTCCGTGATGAAGAGCGGTTCGTGGGGCTGCAGGAGCGGTATGATCTGCAGGTTGTAGATGGTGCAACGAGCGCCATAGGGAAAGCGGAAGCGAGGCTTTTCGGCTTGGGTTTCATGTTCCTTGCCCTTGGCTTCTTCCGATTGATCCTTCCGATAATCGAGGTTGCGGTTTTGTATGCCGATGAGTTGTCGTTGCTGATTGTAGTATGGCGTTTGCAGCCAATGCGTGCCGTCGCGGTCGGTCCACGATGTTAGTCGGCACCATGCAGCCACCCTTGGGTCTATGCCTCGCTCCGTGAAGAGGAATCGTTGCGCCTCGTCGCTCAGCCAGGGGTGTTCGAAATGTCGCAGATAGCGTGATGCGTCGAAGGGCTTAGGAGTGAGAGTTGGCGAAGGCGTGCGCGGTTGGTATTCGTCGATGATTACGTTGTGGCTATCGGCAAGCCAACGGCAGGCTTCGCGGATGTCTTTGCCCAGATGTTGCATCACCAGGTCGATGGTGCCGCCACCTGCTCCGCATGCGAAGCAACGGTAGGTGTTGCGACGCGTGGAGAGTGTGAGGCTGGCGTGGTGGTCGTCGTGGAATGGGCACAAGCACTTGTGGCGTGTCACTCTCAGTCCGAGCCTTTCTGCTACGCCTTCGATGGGAAGGTTGCGCAGACGTTGAATTTCGTATTGTTGCATAATTCTTATTCCCCCTTTAGGTATTCCTTGGTTTTGGTATACATGCCCGTTTGTGCGGAGTAGGTGATAAAGCCACGATATTTCCAAACGTTTAGTAGATGCTTAGTGCCCTCTTTGTTTTTGCCGAGGTTTATTCTCAATGCTTCAAGCTGCTGTTCGTTGAAAGAATTGTCGAGACTATCAAGCATATTCTTAGGTCCGCTTTTTTGTGCCTCGTCTGATTGCATTTCTGAATTCTTAAAAAAATCGCCAAACACTTTCACCTTCGACCATAGGTCGTAATAGCAAAACCACTCCACGAAGTCGCCTATGGATTTCGACCATGTCTGGTCGTTGAGAATCCAAAGCACGGCACCCTTCTTCCAAGCCGAGAAGATGCTTCTATGAGATAGCTCCCACAACATGTCATCGTCAGCCATATCGGCAAGTCGAGCCATTTCTTCCGCCAACGTGTCAGCCATCTTGTTTAGCTGTTTCACCACAAATATACCTTTGCAGTTGGTAAGGCGTAGCAGATATGAATCGAGCGTATGCAAGAAAGCTTCGTCGTAAGTACCCTGTCGAGGTATGCGTCCACTTCTCTCACCACGTGGTTTGTATGCGAACGGTATGCGACCGAAGAAACCGTTAGTGAGGTCTTTCTTATAGAATTGTCGTGCAGCATCTGGCGTTGATGTAAAACTGATGTTGACGCGCAATTTAGGATTTCCCGTTACGCCTTCTGCTGTTGCTCTCAAGGCACCCGCACGTTGGCAGTCGTAGATGTTGCGTACCATTTGGCTTACCTGTCGATGACCGCCACATATTCTATCTGCCACTTCAACCTCAGGCAAATGTAGGTACTGCGTGCGCATTCCCATCTTTTCGCAAGCCATGGCGTTTTGTATGAAGGCAGCGTTGGTGATATCGGCAGGTGGAAACCAAAACGCCACGTCGGGACGTTCGGGTTTTTCTTTGTTAGCCCCCTTGGTTTTCATCTGTCGTTGCCAATCTACGAGCTTTTGAAATTCAATCTCGTCGTGACTGCGGAAAGGTCGCATTATTGCTTCCACGAGATGCGTTAATTGGGCTTTACCTATGCCCGAAGGACCAATCAGATGTCCCATTTGACCACAAAGCTCGTAATCTTTGTTATCGGAGTATCTAAACTTTACGTCGGTTAGATGAGCCGATAATGCAGGAAAAGCCATCGGAATTAGTGGTTCTTGCATGTCTTTTGAGGCCTGTGAGAGGAGGAATTTCACAAAAAGGGTGCCTTTGCCTGCTTGCGGCATAGCTGGCGCCTTTGAACTAAAGATATCGTATTTCATTGATGTTTAATGAGTTAAGTTAATTTTAAATTATAGCTTTTTGGTCTTAGCAGTCACAGTCACAGAGTCACAGTTGTTTTTAAAGTGGGTATGCACTTCTCGTTTTCTTCCTTTTTATATTATATAATATATTGATTATTAATTAGTTATATAATATATATAAAGGAGGGTAAGGATGCAGGTAGCATTTTTTTCTAACTGTGACTGTGACTCTGTGACTGTTGCCACCCGTTTTTTTACCTTTTTACCCTTTTACCCTTTTACTTTTTTACCCTTTTACCCTTTTACCTTTTTACCCTTTTACCCTTTTACCTTTCCCAGGCAACCGTCTCCAGTTCTTTAGCTGCGTTTAGGCAGAAGTGTTTGAAGTCGTCGGACGTAGCGAGTTGAGGTCGGTTGAATGTAGGGTAGAGCGAGCCATCAGGTTTGCGATTGATATTGATGTATGCACCCTCGTACACGTGAGGGTTTCGTTGCTCAGCCCTTGCCACCTTCTTCTCCATGGCATTTTCGATGAACGAGAAGTGGTCGTCGCCATCGCGTGTTATCACTCCCGACAGGTATTCGCCCTCAGGCAGTCCGCCCGGCAAGATGGTGATGAGCTTCAGGTCTACGCAAGGTTCTGTGGTAGGGAACTGTGCCCTTTGCCATGTGCGGTATCCGCGGCTCATAGGTGAATTACTCTGGAGCATCTTCTCGATGATGTCTCCGATGGTGCGAGGCTCATACGATTGCGAGCCTGCGTTTAAATTCGCGTTTAATACCTTTTTCATTTTTTTGTTGGTATTAAAATGCCTTCTTGCACACACGATGATATAGAATGGCGTTATTCATCTCGTGTTCGGAGCCGTGCTCAGTTTTTGACTGCTGAAATCTGTATATAAACAAAAAGCAGCAGAAACTCCGATTAGAAATTTCTGCTGCAAAGTAAATGATAAATAAAATGTATCGCTATATTTTTATTTTTATAACGATATAACGATATTGCTTAAAGCTTATTTAAATAATTGGTAATGAGGTGTTTATAAACGTTAGGCAAATATTTATATCGCTAATTCCATTTTGGTGTTATTATAATAATTGCTGTTTTATCCACTCTTCTGTTTCTGATATCTTGTCGTAATTATTTGCTCTTATATCTTGGTCGTTGAGTTTATTTCTAAAGAATGCATCTATAGCTGTTTTGTTTGTATCATTTCTGATGTTGCAGTCGTCGAGTAGAAACTTTGTGTATGTAGTATAAGGTGTGTCCTTGTCTATAATATTTTGTTTGGTCCAATATTCTATAAATCCCAATAGTTGGATAAATATTTGGTTATGTTCTGAAGTGTCAATCTTTACACTAGAAGCGTGTAATAATATTAATCGTCGACTGAATAAATCTTTCCATAAATTGGTTTTCTCTACATCTTTTTCCGTATTCTTTTGTGTATGAAATAAATGACGGCTTTGTCTTCCTCTCGTCTTATTACTCTTTTTTTGTGGACTTAGAGCTATTTGTTCGCTTAAATAGATGTCTTTTTTGAAGATTCTACTTATTTCAATACAAAAATCGTTGGCAGTATTGTCATTAAATTTTTTAAGTATTTTCGTTACTCCCGTCTCAAAGAAACTGTAATCTTTATCTCTGATAAAATCTAATATTGAATAAGCAAGCATACAGAAAGTGGAATTGTCGTTTTCTATACAACAAACAACAATAGCCAACAAAATAATTAAAGATGCGTATTGTATTTCACTATCTTGGTATGGTCTTTTCAATTCGTTAGCCGCTTTGCGAATGTCGCAAAATAAGTTATCGTAAATATCTTCGATATTTGATACTTTATTTTTACGAATGTTGTCGAGTAAATACATGCAGTTTACAAATACTTCCTCAGGAGTGAGAGCTAATGAATTTAGCTCTCGCTCGTACGATTTGAATAACCTTGGGAATATTGCAAAGATGGCATTATCAGAAAATGAGTTTCTCAATTCTTGTGTTTCCTTATCATTGAGCAAAGTTTTCATTAGTATAGTCTCCTATGTCTCTTCTTATTTGGTCTAAGCGTTCTATTAATCTAAATGTTGTGCCATTACAGATAGCAGTTTGCTTGATTTCAAATTCTGTCAGCACATATTCATCAATCTCGTAAATAGCATATTGTTTTGTATTCTTGGTGCAAATACGTCCTGAGTTGACAAAATTGTATGTAAGATTATATCCATTATTGGCACAAAGATATAATACAGGCTCTAAATCGTCGATTATTTCATCTTCCAGTATTAAAGGATTGCCGTCATCGCCAATCATATCCAATTTACCTTTTAGGCTATGCTTCACTCCGACCATTGATGCCAATACGCTTAATTTCTTTCTGAAATCTTTTGTTGCAGCATCTATACCTTGTACTTTTTTTAAGTTTGGAAATTCAAAGGTGACTCTCTTTACAGGTTCTTTTTTTATGCATATTCTTTCTGTTATTATTTCCTTGAAAGGTTTAGCTAATGTTTTCTTATTTATTTTAATGTCTAAACCATATTCTCCGAGTTTGTCTTTAAATGTATTGCTGAGTCCTCTGATTATTTCATCAGGCTTTGCCGTACAAGTTGTAGATTTTTCAATACAAATTACGCTAAAATCTGCTGAATAGCTTAAAATGAGCGATTTATGAGTGTTTCACCTCAATGGAGGTAATGATTTGGCAACAGTGCTAAATTCTGCAAATTGCATACGTTTGCTTACCAAACAACTCTTTTGTCTGCAAAAATACAATATTTCTTTAAAATAGAATGCGAGAACCACGTTAAAAAATTATATATTGGAATAAAAGTGAGAATAATTCATTATCTTTGCAGAAAAATAAGAAAGGTAATGCGACATGTGACGCTAAGATGGCGCAAAAGATATTATGGAAACGTAATGGTAATGGCTTCAATACTGGTTTATGCAATTGTACATATGGTAGTAAACGTTTCGCCAGCTCAGATAGAATGAATGGTTATAAATAAGGAGGATACGAATGAAAATTGAGCGGATACATTATGGAATGGAAGTAGATCATATCACAGGTACCGGCGATCGTATTTATGTCGGAAAAATTTTTTATATTAATAACATGCTGTTTGTGTCTGAAGATATTTATATAGCAACCGTTGGGTGTATAGACGATGATGGTAATATAAAATGTTTCTCTCCATGCAGTATAGAAC
>ENA-OUOY01001113-OUOY01001113.1-human-gut-metagenome-genome-assembly--contig:-NODE-1113-length-16496-cov-22.105225_pt1 | contig 16496 bp, 9 predicted proteins | sample MGYA00237937_ERZ548767 | MGnify/ENA primary metagenome ERZ548767 (study PRJEB26490, sample SAMN05356887) | human gut metagenome | biome: terrestrial biome; feature: human-associated habitat; material... | reverse complement strand
TACAGGAGAAGCTTTATCTGCAGAATCTTTTTGAAAGTGACGGCGCCTACAATCCCAAAAAACTGGTGGATGTAATGGAACTGTCAAAGAAGGGCAAGATTTCAGAAACAAATTTGTCAGGTGTCACGTACACCATGGAAGAACTGGTGAACTGGGGCGAGACTTACAGTGGAACAGATAACGACAATCTTTACAAACAGAATGGCGTGATCGTCTGCCAGAAACCGGACGGAAATTATTATTACTATTATATGAATGATTTCTTTTCTCTTGTAAATGCAGGAAAACTTCAGTTTCAGATGGGCGAGCAGGACAGAGATCAGTTCCTGGCAGGATTGCAGGCGGGCGAATTTACGACTTCCGGCTATTATACATTTCAGATTACAGATGAAAACGGTGAGCTGCTCTATACAGACTGCTGGAACTTTGGTCAGTCAATGATTGAAAAATATGCACCGGTCGGAGCGGATAATCTACTCCAGGTTGTAAATAATAATCCGCAGTTAAATGGAAGACTGACATTGGTTTATGATAATATTGCCACAGCATTGCAAACAATCTATGAAGACTGGCAGGATTATGAAGGCGGTTGGAATTATCTGGAAGAAGGGAATACCAATTTTACCTATCTGTATGCAGATGAATCGACAAAGAAGGTTACTACAAATAAAGCAGAATATGCAAATTATGCAGATGTAAAGAAAAGCATAGAAGACATGATAGAATCAGCGTCAAAGAACCCTGTGAAATATATGGTAATCTATCCTGAATTGAAAGATTTTAAGACGAATATGAACGTTTCTTATTCGGATCAATGGCTCAATACACGTTCTTATGGTTACTATTCCGGCGGAACAAAGTGGAAAGATGTTTTTGCAGTTGCAGTGGACACAAACTATCCGATCCAGGATCAGTTTTACCAGAGTAGCATCGAATATCAAAATAACATTCCGCATATGAAAGCGGCATTATATTTTATGATTTTCAGCAGCGTACTCTTTTTGATCACAGTAGTGTGGCTGACATTGGGTGCCGGAAGAAAACCGCAGGATGAAGAACTGCATTTGTTAAAGTTCGATTCCTGGAAGACAGAGATTGCTGCTGCAGTTGTTATTTTTGTCTGGGTGATTGGAAGTTATTTCTTTTTTGTAGCAGGAATCGATGGAATTCATATCTTATTTGATGGAATTGCAGGGTTGAGTAGTTCATACGGTGCTGTGGAAAGTAATACATTTATTCCATCATCCTATGTTCCGAATGTATATATGAAGACTTTAAGTCTCGGAGAATCAGTAGGTGCGTTTGCATATGGAACATTTACATTTACCTGCTTTTTTGCCGGCTATCTTAGTCTGGTAAGAAGAATTAAGGCAAAGAGTCTGTGGGAGAACAGTCTGCTTCGAAGCTTCGGTATATTTATCGGGAAAATATTACGAGACATGAAGCTTACAAAGAAAACAGCAGGACTTTTGATTCTTTATTTCCTGTTTCAGCTTTTCGTGCTCTGGGGTGGAGATTTCTTCCTGGTGATTCTGCTGCTGATTGCTGATGCAGTGCTATTCTATTACATGGTTGCAAATGTGATGGAGAAGAATCGATTGAGAAAAGGAATTCAGGAGATCGCTGCCGGAAATATGAGTTATCAGATTCCAATCGACGGACTGCATGGGGAGAACAAGAAACTTGCATTGATGATCAACGGGATCGGAACCGGACTTAACAAAGCAGTTGCCGAGGCAATGAAAAACGAACGTCTTAAGACAGATTTGATCACAAATGTTTCTCATGATATTAAGACACCACTGACTTCTATTTTGAACTATGTTGGCATCTTAAGACAAACAGATCCGGCAGATCCGAAAGTTCAGGATTATCTGAATATTCTGGAAGAGAAAGCACAGAGACTGAAGACATTGACAGAAGATGTAGTAGAAGCATCGAAAGTCAGCAGCGGGAATATTTCCCTGGAATATATGGATCTTGATCTGTCAGAAATGATCCAGCAGACGCAGGGTGAACTCGAAGAAAAATTCGAGGCGAGAAATCTGGCAATCGTCACAGATCTTCCGGCAGAACCGGCTGTTGTGCATGTCGATGGAAGAAGAATGTGGCGTGTTCTGGAAAATATTTACGGAAATGCAGCCAAGTACGCAATGCCTGGAACCAGAGTTTACGCGACTCTGAAAACAGATGATACAAAGGTAAGATTTTCATTGAAAAATGTTTCCGAGCATCAGTTGAATATTCAGGCGGACGAACTGACAGAACGTTTTATCCGTGGAGATATTTCCAGAAGTACGGAGGGAAGTGGATTAGGACTTTCTATAGCGAAGAGCCTTACAACAATGCAGGGCGGCACATTTGACTTGTATCTGGACGGAGATTTGTTCCGGGTAGATATTACATTTCCAAGAGTGAAAGCGAAAGGAAATGCTGCCGGGGTAACAGAGGAATTAGTAGAGAAATCATCAAGCGGTGTATCTTGACATTCTATTCGCGTTATGCTAACCTTTTTAAGGAATGAAAAGCAGTGATAAGCGAAACGCGATGAGGAAGAGAGTAGTCTGTAACAGATTCTACAGAAAAGTCCTGAAGGCTGTCAGGCCGGATGTTGAGAGGGATGGATGGAAGACAGATGAAGATGGCTTCTGAGCAGCGCAGATGAGCCTGAACAGAGTGAGCAAGTGAGTTGTTTAAGCGGCAATCTTGAATAAAAAGATCCGGGTTAGTCTGTGAAGGGATTCGCCCTTTATAGCGAAGAGTATCAACAGTGAGAAATGCCGTAGTATTCAAAGTGGTTTTGATTAACAAAGCAGTTTTTATTAACGAAAGTGCAGATACTCATAGAGGTTTCTTTCCGCGAGGAAGGAACGAAGAGAAGTGGTAACACGAAAGTAGGATTCGTCTTCTCAGGGATGCAAGTCCCTGGGAGGGCGTTTTTTAATATATTAGGTTCTTTCCTAACATATTAAAAATGCTCCGCTAGGGATATGCGCTGCGGCGTACAAAGTAGGTGTCGCAAGCGACCGCCGCAAGTGCAAGAATGTGCCTTGGCACATTCTTTTTTCGCGAAAGATCCAGCAGAAAGTCGTAATAGTAGTCACTGGAATTTGAGAAAAGAATCCCACATTGTGGGAAAAGGAGGCAGACAAATGTCAGAAAAACCAAAATATTATATAACAACAGCGATTGCCTATACATCAGGTAAACCGCATATCGGAAACACATACGAGATCGTGCTTGCAGATGCAATCGCACGTTACAAGAGAAGCCAGGGATATGATGTATTCTTCCAGACAGGAACAGATGAGCACGGACAGAAGATCGAGCTCAAAGCCGAGGAGGCTGGAATCACACCAAAGGAATTCGTAGATAATGTATCAACAGAAATCAAAAGAATCTGGGATCTGATGGATACATCTTATGACAAATTCATCCGTACAACAGATGAAGATCATGAGAAACAGGTTAAGAAGATTTTCAAGAAACTTTACGACAAGGGAGATATTTACAAGGGACATTATGAAGGAATGTACTGTACACCATGTGAGTCTTTCTTCACAGAGTCTCAGCTTGTAGATGGAAAATGTCCTGACTGTGGACGCCCGGTTCAGCCTGCAAAAGAAGAGGCATATTTCTTCAAAATGAGCAAGTATGCTGACCGCCTGATCGAGCATATCAATACACATCCGGAGTTCATTCAGCCGGTTGCCCGTAAGAACGAGATGATGAACAACTTCCTTCTTCCGGGACTTCAGGATCTGTGTGTATCCAGAACATCCTTCAAGTGGGGAATTCCGGTAGATTTCGATCCAAAGCACGTTGTATATGTATGGCTTGATGCTCTTACAAACTATATCACAGGAATTGGATATGATGCAGACGGAAACAGTACAGAGCAGTTCAACAAGCTGTGGCCGGCAGACCTTCATCTGATCGGAAAAGATATCATCCGTTTCCATACAATTTACTGGCCAATCTTCCTTATGGCACTTGATCTTCCACTTCCGAAACAGGTGTTTGGACATCCGTGGCTGCTTCAGGGAGACGGTAAGATGAGTAAGTCTAAAGGAAATGTTCTCTATGCAGATGAACTCGTTGATTTCTTTGGCGTAGATGCAGTTCGTTACTTTGTACTGCATGAAATGCCATTCGAGAATGACGGTGTTATTTCCTGGGAGCTGATGGTAGAGCGTTTGAATTCTGATCTTGCAAATACACTTGGAAACCTTGTAAACAGAACTGTTTCTATGACAAACAAATACTTCGGCGGAACAGTAGAAGATAAGGGTGTTGTAGAAGATGTAGATGCAGAATTGAAAGCAGTTGTAGAGAATGCTTCTAAAGCAGTTGATGCTAAGATGGCAGACCTCCGCGTTGCCGATGCGATTACAGAAATCTTCAATCTGTTCAAACGCTGCAATAAATATATTGATGAGACAACTCCTTGGGTACTCGGAAAAGATGAATCCAAGAAGGATCGCCTTTCTACAGTACTTTGGAATCTGATCCAGAGCATTTCTGAAGGTGCAAGACTTCTTGAATCTTTTATGCCTTCTACAAGTAAGAAGATCCTTGAGCAGCTTGGTAACGGACATGTAACAGAGAAGCCGGAGATCCTGTTCCAGAGAATGGATCTTGAGGAAGTTATGAAAAAAGTAGAAGAACTTCATCCGAAGGTAGAAGAAAAGGAAGAGGAAGAAGCTGTGATCGACATTGAGCAGAAAGATGAGATCACATTTGAGCAGTTCGGAGCAATGCAGTTCCAGGTTGGAGAGATCATTGCATGTGAGGCTGTAAAGAAATCCAAAAAGCTTCTCTGCTCTCAGGTAAAAGTTGGAAGCCAGGTAAAACAGATCGTATCCGGAATCAAAGCACATTACACACCGGAAGAAATGGTTGGTAAGAAAGTTATGGTTCTTGTAAACCTGAAACCTGCGAAGCTGGCAGGCGTACTTTCAGAGGGAATGCTGCTTTGTGCAGAAGATGCAGAAGGTAACCTTGCACTGATGACACCGGAAAAAGAAATGCCGGCTGGAGCAGAAATCTGTTAATTGAAATGTTTGAAAATTCAGACAATTACAACTAAAGCAGATAATAAATAAAAAATATAAAAAAATCAAATGAATATATTGACAAATTAGACGCCGAATGTTATTATATAACCATCAAAGAGAGAAAGAAATCTCCCAAAGATATTTAACTAAGAAGGCAAAAGTAACAGACGCCGGATTAGATTAAAAATACAAGTTCAACAGGAGGTCAGTCCCATGGACAGTATAGTTTCAGATTTTTATCAATATGTCAGTGGTATGATGAGTGAAGGTTCCTGTGAAGAAAGAGACCTTTGCCAAGCGTAAAAGTCCAGTAGAAAGAAAAGAAGATCAAAGATCGGAGAGTACGGAAACTGGAAGCAAAGAGAAAAAGATGAATCACTCATAGATGTATTGAATAAAAATACCGCATATAACATAGAATGAAAAATGTGTAAAGAAACATTGAAAGGACATGTTATAATCTCAGATTTGTTATAAAAGCAGGAATGACTTGACAGAAGATTTAATACATAAAGTATTGAATGGATATGAAAATCATTCAGGTGATAAAATAACAGACGACAAAGGTCTCACAGGAACGTAGAATCGCGAATAATCTCCGATACAAAATATAAAATTATAATAATAATACAATTAAATAACACTAAAAATGCACTTTCAAAAGGAATTGAAGGTGCATTTTTTTGACATTACAGACCTCATATGGTAGAATAATGAAAGAGTATCGGCTAGTGCCTAATGGACACATTCAGAGCAAAACTAATATTTCAATGACAATGAGGTGAGTACAGTGGATAAGTATGAATATAAGTTAAAGACAGAAGAGATGCTGGAACTTATGGAAGATGGAGAATACAGAAAAGCAGCGGCAGCAGCAGATCTGATTGACTGGAAGCGTGTCCGTAACGCAGGGATGCTGATGAATGTCAGTGATATTTATGAGAAAACAAAAGAGTATCAGAAGAGCTACGATGTGATGAATCTTGCATATCGCCGTTCTGAAGGAAGCCGCAAGGTGATCTATAAGTTATGTTCTCTTGCAATTAAGACAAAGAATATAGATGAAGCAATCGACTATTATGACGAATTTATCCAGATTGCACCGAAAGATCCGAACAGGCATATCCTTAGATATCAGATCTTAAGAGCGCAGAGAGCGCCGATCGAACAGCAGATTGAGGCTCTGGAGGAATTTAAGAAGGCAGAATATATTGAAGAGTGGGCTTATGAACTGGCGAAGCTTTATCGCGAAGCAGGTATGATGACAGAATGTCTGGAAGAGTGTGATGATCTGATCCTCTGGTTCAGCGAGGGTAAGTATGTTTATAAGGCAATGGAACTGAAGATGCAGTATAAGCCATTGTCACCATCGCAGCAGCAGAAATATGATCACAGATATGAGAAGCTTTCTTCAGAGACAGAAGAAATACCGGATCTGGCTTCCTATTTAGGAGAAGACGAGGAAAAAGATTCTGCGTCAGAAGGAGCTGAAGCACTTGGAGATACAAGATCAATCGGGCTGACAGAACAGCCGGTGATGGAGAACGACAGTACTTCCGATGTGATTGACACGGATGCGGTTACTTTGGAAGCGGCAGAAGAGCCGGATGCCGAAGTAGAAAATCCGGAAGAAGCAGGAGTAGAAACAGCAGAAGTTATAGAAGTTTCCGAGGATGAGTCAGAAGTTCAGCCGGCAACGGTAGAGACAAGTGGAGATAAGAGAACACTTAGCAAAGATACTGCTTCCATACCGATTGTCGGTAAGAATCCGGTAAAACCAGTCAAGAAGAAACTTGGAGATACGATGCGGTTAGATGAAGCTCTGCAGCAATTACTCAATCCGAAACCGGAAGTTCAGGCAGAACCGGGAGAAGAAGTCGAACCGGATATGACAGATCTGGAAGAGGATATTGCAGCAATTGAGGATGTAGAAGATCTTGAGATCGTGAATCAACTGACAGAAGAGAAGAAAGCTGAGGAAGCCAGTAAAGAACGAGTAGTTCCATCAGGGATGAAAGAACTGATACCGGAACCGGAGACAGAAGAAGAACTTATAGAACAGGCAGTGGAGGAGACTTCAGAAGATGTCCCAGAAGATGCAGTTACTATAGAAGCAGGAGAAGCAGAACCGGAAGAGGAAGAAATCCTTGAAGCAGGAGAAGCAGAACCGGAAGAGGAAGAAATCCTTGAAGTAGAAGAAGCAGAACCGGAAGAGGAAGAAATCCTTGAAGCAGGGGAAGCAGAACCGGAAGAGGAAGAAATTCTTGAAATAGATGCAGCTGAGTCAGAAGATCTGACAGATGAATCAGAAGATTTGTCTGAGGTGGAGGAACTGATCTTAGAAACTGAAGTTGTCAATGATGAAGATGATTCAGAAGGAGCAGCAGTAAGAGAGACTATGGACAATAAAAATAATGAAGAACCAATTTTATCACCAGAGATACAGAAACTGATTGATGAGATTGAAGGTGTTATTCCGGAAGAGGAAGAAGTAGATGCAACAGTAAGTTCAGAAGAAGTTCTTGAGGTAGAAGAAGAACCACATGAAAATATGGGAGAGCTTGCGGATGATCTCAGACTCGGTGAGGATGAGTACGAAGATTATGATGAGTATGACTGGGATGATGCAGAAGAGTTTGACGAAGACGATATTTTAGATGATTATGAAGAGTCTGATGACGATTTGTTGGATGATTATGAAGAGTCTGATGACGATCTGCCGGATGATTATGAAGACGCTGATGATGATCTGTTCAGTGAGGAAGAAGAATATGAAGATCTGGATGCCTATGGTTATGAAGAAGACGATGAGGATGATGAAGTAATTAATCCAAGAGATCTTTTCACAGCAGAAGATAAGATTTCAGATGATGATCTTCTTGGTCTGAATTCTTATGAAGAAGTGCCAAATTTTGAAGATGAATTCAGCGTGAATCCAGCGCATAGTGAGGAACCGGATGACAGAGAGATTCCGGATGAAGATGACGGAATTGATATCATGTCTGCGACGACACCATTGAGCCGTAAAGAGACTGCAAAATTGATCGCAACAGGTAAGACATCACCATTACCGTTAGATGAGATTGCAGATGCAATGTCTGATACAGGATTTATTGTACATGGTCGTTATGATCTTGAAACACAGAGTGGAATCGGTACAAGAGCAGGACTTACAGAGGAACAGAAAAAACTCTTCTCTTATTTTGTACCTGTGCGTGGTATGAGTGAGCAGCTGGTAGATGTACTTGAGCAGGATAAGAACTGTACAAACCGCAAAGGAACTTCCAGAACAGGAAACCTTCTGATTATTGGAAATAAAGGAAATGGAAAGACAGTCCTTGCTGTTGATGTTGTAAAGGCAATTCAGAAGCAGCGTGACATCCGTCAGGGCAAGGTTGCGATTGTAACAGGAGAGTCACTGAATAAGAAGAGAATCGGAGACATTTTCCGTAAACTGTACGGCGGTGCACTGATCATTGAAAAAGCCGGACAGATGAACGAAAAAACACTCGCCAAGCTGAACAAAGCAATGGAGCAGGATACAGGAGAACTTTTAGTAGTTCTTGAAGAGCAGAGAAAACCACTGGACAGACTTCTTTCTTCCAACAGAGAATTCAGAAGAAAATTTACTTCCAGACTTGAAGTGCCGATCTTTATTAATGATGAGCTTGTAACATTTGGACAGACTTATGCTCAGGAGAATGGTTACAGAATCGATGAGATGGGAATTCTTGCACTGTACAGTAAGATTGATTCTTTACAGAGAGAAGATCATGCAGTAACAGTAGCAGAAGTGAAAGAAGTGATGGATGATGCGATCGCTCATTCACAGAAAGCTTCCGCAAAGAAGCTTGTGAAGAGAGTATTTGGAAAGAATACAGATTCTTCCGACAGAATTCTGCTTTCAGAGAAAGATTTCAACATTTAATGACATATATTTGTTAAGAATTAATAGACAGTCAGTAAAACGACTGTCTATTTTTGTGCAATAATACATTTTCTCTTTCTTTTTTATACAGTATCAAGTATAATAAAACTATAGTGTTCAAGGGGAGAATGAAACTTTGTTACCAATTGAAAGATTCGGTAATGTGCCTTGATCTATAAGAAATTGTATGGTTTTTAAATCATTACAATCAGGAATATATTTGAGCAGTGAGGTGGCTTTATGGTTAAGAAAAACAGCACGAAGACGAAAGTGCAGCCTTATGAGATCGGAGAACTTGACCATTATCTTTTTGGGCAGGGAAATCATTATGAGATTTATAAAAAGATGGGTGCCCATGAGGTGACAAAGAACGGAAAAAGAGGAGTATATTTTGCGGTATGGGCTCCTCATGCAGTAAACGTTTCTGTAATCGGAGAGTTTAATGACTGGGATGAGACGAAAGATAAGATGAAGAGAGGGGAGCCTCTCGGAATATACACATGCTTCGTTCCGGAGGCGAAGAAAGGGGATTTGTATAAGTTCTGTATAGAGACACAGGCAGGTGAGAAGATCTATAAAGCAGATCCATTTGCTAATTATGCAGAGCTCCGACCGGGAACAGCATCCAGAATTACAGACATTTCTAATCTGAACTGGTCAGACAGTAAGTGGATGACAGCTCGTGAGAAGTGGGATAACAAAGAAGAACCAGTGTCTATTTATGAAGTACATATGGGTTCCTGGATGAGACATCCTGGAAGAGAAGATGAAGGATTCTATACATATCGTGAGTTTGCAGAAGCAATTACAAAGTATGTAAAAGAGATGGGATATACTCATGTTGAGTTGATGGGAATCGCAGAGCATCCGTTTGACGGTTCCTGGGGATATCAGGTAACCGGATATTATGCACCAACTGCACGCTATGGAACACCGGAAGATTTTGCATACATGGTGAATTATCTTCATAAGAATAATATCGGTGTTATTCTTGATTGGGTACCGGCGCATTTCCCGAAAGATGCACATGGTCTGGCAGATTTTGACGGAACACCGACATTCGAATATCCAGATCCGAGAAAGGGCGAGCATCCTGATTGGGGAACGAAGGTTTTCAATTATGAAAAACCGGAAGTTTCCAACTTCCTTCTGGCGAATGCATTGTTCTGGGTTGAACATTATCATGTAGACGGACTTCGTGTAGATGCAGTGGCATCTATGCTGTATCTGGACTACGGAAGAGAAGATGGACAGTGGATTCCGAATAAATTTGGCGGAAATGAGAATCTTGAGGCGATTGCATTCTTTAAACATTTGAATTCTGTAGTTTGCGGAAGAAATAAAGGCGTTATGATGATTGCAGAAGAGTCCACAGCATGGCCGAAGGTGACAGGATCTCCTGAGGATGACGGACTTGGATTTACTTTGAAGTGGAATATGGGATGGATGCATGACTTTACAGAATATATGAAACTGGATCCTTATTTCAGAAAAAATGCACATCATATGATGACATTTTCTATGGAATATGCATATTCAGAGAACTATATTCTTGTACTTTCTCATGATGAGGTTGTTCATCTGAAATGCTCCATGTTGAATAAGATGCCGGGAGAAGGATGGGATAAGTTCCGCAACTTGAAGGTGGCATATGCATTTATGATGGGACATCCTGGAAAGAAGCTTCTCTTTATGGGACAGGAGTTCGCACAGCTTCGTGAGTGGAGTGAAGAGAGAGAACTGGATTGGTTCCTTCTTGCAGAAGAACCACATCAGCAGATTCAGAACTGGTATAAAGATTTGCTTCATCTTTATAAGAAGAATAAGGCATTGTATGAGTTGGATAATGATCCGAAGGGATTTGACTGGATCAATAAGGATGATATCTTCCGGAGTATTTTCAGTTTCACAAGACATTCAAAAGATGGTAAGAAAAATCTGCTCTTTGTATGCAATTTTACACCGGTAGACAGACCGGATTACCGTGTTGGTGTTCCGAGAAGAAAGCAGTTTAAGCTTGTTCTTAACAGTGATGAGACAAAATACGGCGGATCAGGAGAGGAACGCCCATTGGTTTACAAACCAGAGAAGCAGGAATGTGATGGTCAGAAATATTCCTTTGCATATCCTCTTCCGGGATATGGTGTGGCAGTATTTGAGTATTAAGTTGTATAGTATAATGTTTTCCACGAATAGATGGAATAGGAATTAGACATACATTAATTTGCCCCTGCATAGATTGTAAAAAACAAACTATGCAGGGGCTTTTCTATGAGAGAATATATTGAGGAGCGTGCAGTGGAAATTGCAAATTATATTATAGAAAATAATGCGACAGTGAGACAGACAGCGAAACAGTTTCGGATTAGTAAGAGTACGGTGCATAAGGATGTTACAGAACGTCTGCTTCAGATCAATCCATCATTGGCTCATGAAACACGTAAGGTTTTAGACACCAACAAATCAGAACGTCACATCCGGGGAGGGCTCGCTACCAGAGAAAAATATTTACACTTGCATGCTTCCAATTATTGAAGTTAATGTTACAATAAAAGAAGATATTCAATCGGAAACACGAACATTGAGAGGAGACTGTTCAAATGCGGGTGGCAATCGTTGAAAGGGATGAAAAAGTATTAGAAGAACTGAAAAAAGGTTTAAAACGCGTAGATCCGAATTACGAGTTGGCGGGGATTGCAGGGAATGGACAGTCTGCATATGAGATGATAACAGTTATGCAGCCAAACCTTGTTATTATGGACATTGGGCTTCCGCGGATGAATGGGTTAAATCTTTTGAGAAAATTACGCACGGAAGGACGTGAGTTCCGTGTGATTATTATAACAAAGGATGAAGATTTTCAACAGGCAAAGCAGGCAATCGATCTGGGGGTGGACGGATATTTAGTACAGCCGTTCCGGCCGATGGAGCTTAAGAAGGCATTAAGCCGTATTCATGAAAAAATCAGGAATGAATATTGGATGCAGGCTTCTTTTACTGTTGAAAATGTTCTGTTAAGCTGTAGATATGGAGAAATTATATCGAATCAGAAGTTAAATGAAATGACTATCCGGAAATATGGTTTTACAGTGGATGATCCGGGATATTTATTTACGGTTTCAATGGCAGACGAATACGAGGAGCAGAAGGAAAATATACGTGGATTTCTCGAAGAAATCTGTAGACGTGAGTGTGGATTTTCGGCATCTGTTATATGTTCGGATCGATGGAAACAGGTGTATCTGATCATTTACCGGGTACGTGAAGCAAGGAACTGGAAAGAATATTTTCAAAAAAATGTGGTTACTGGGTTATGTAGGAATTTTCCGGGGACAATTATTTGTGTATGGATAGAGACAAAACAGTTGACAAAGCTGGTAGATGCAATGATTCAGGCAGGAAGTCTCATGGAATGGAATCTTCTTCAGCCGCGAGGAGTTTTAATCTGTCAGCAGACAGTTGAGAAATTTGAAGCTGTTCCGGTGCGTTATCCGGTAGAATTAGAACAACGAATGCGAGAAATGATTTTCGATGAAAACAAGAAAGGAATTGCCAGACAATTTCAACTTGTTTGTGAGGAAATGAAAAGAGAAAAATATTTTCCAAAAGAAATAAAATACAGTATCATTCGTTTTTGCATGGCAGCTGGATTGAATTATAGAAATTATGGCGGGGAGATTGACGAAACAAAAATCCTGAGTCTTATGCAGCAGATTACCTATGCCATCAGCTGGAAACAGATAGAGAAAGCGATTCAAGGCTTGGAACGGATGATATCATATGAGCATAAATTTGAGCAGTACAGTACGCTTATCCAAAAAGCAATGGAAATTATAAGAAAAGAATATGACAGTGGTATTACATTGGAAGAAGCAGCGAGCCAACTTTATGTATCGGAAGAATACCTGAGTTCTCAGTTTAAGAAGGAGACAGGATATAATTTTACAGAAACTGTGAGGAAATACAGGATAGAAAAAATAAAGGAGCTTCTCAGGACAACAAAATATAAGATGAATCAGATTGCGGGGCTTGTCGGTTACTCTGATCCCAAATATATGAGTAAGGTGTTTAAAGAGGAGGAAGGAATTTTACCGACGGAATACAGACGTAACTCCAATGGGATTTCATAATTAGGAGTAATTTCATATTGCTTATAGAAAAAAGTAGAGAATAAGAGGCATATTTAATTAAAAAAATACACTTTTATAAAAAATTTCGCCCTTTTAAATATAAAAAATGTGCTATGATATATGTGAAAAGTGAAAAGGATTTCATAGCCGTTAAGGCAGAAAGAGGTGAAAAGAATGAGCACAATGAACATTACTTTCAAACACCCGGATGAGATCATTGATTTCTTGAACACAGTATGTAAATTTGACTTTAACATGGACATGAGAAGAGGACGGGCAGTAGTAGATGCGAAGTCATTACTTGGAATCATGAATCTGGGATTGAATAACGTGATTGAACTGCAGATGTATGCAGACGATTGCACAGAACTTGAAAGACAGCTAGAAAGATTTGCAGCATAAAATGGAACATAAAAATGGGATGTCGAGCATTTGTTCGGCATCTTTTTTGATATATTATACCCATAACAGTGGATACATAGAATGCGCACTGCGGTGTACAATGTAGGTGTCGCAAGCGACCACCGCAGGCGTAAGAGGGTGCCGAGGCACATTCTTTGTTCTGGATAGATCAGAAGGGGAATAATTACCGTGTATAGTAATAGAAATTGTGGATAAGATTTTATTTTACATAAACAAATACTTGTAAATCAATGCTTCCTCTACTATAATGAAAAACAGAAAAAGATATATAGATAAAGTAAATAGTTTTGATTGGATTTTACAGGAGGAAAGATTTGAAGAAAGAATTAGTGATTGTCCTTGACTTTGGTGGACAGTATAATCAGCTGGTTGCCAGACGTGTCAGGGAATGTAATGTATATTGCGAGATTTATTCTTATAAGACAGATATTGAAAAGATCAAAGCAATGAATCCGAAAGGAATCATTCTCACAGGCGGACCGAACAGCTGTTATGAGCCGGATTCACCGACTTATTCAGAAGAACTGTTCAAGCTTGGTATTCCGGTTCTCGGACTGTGTTATGGTGCACAGCTGATGTCACATGTACTTGGTGGAAAAGTTGAGCGTGCTGATGTAAGAGAATACGGTAAGACAGAAGTTATTATTGATAAAAAAGACTCCAAAGTATTTGAGGGTGTTTCAGAGACAACAACATGTTGGATGAGCCATTTTGATTATATTTCAAAGATTGCTCCGGGATTTGAAATTACAGCACACACTGCTGACTGTCCGGTTGCAGCAGCTGAGAACGCAGCTGAGAAACTGTATGCAATCCAGTTCCATCCAGAAGTACTTCATACAGTAGAAGGAACAAAGATGATCAACAACTTTGTAAAAAATGTATGTGAATGTGCGGGCGACTGGAAGATGGATGCTTTTGTTGAGAATACAATTGCAGAGATCCGCGAGAAGGTTGGAAACGGAAGAGTATTGCTCGCATTGTCAGGTGGGGTTGACTCTTCAGTGGCAGCAGGACTTCTTTCCAAAGCCATTGGAAAACAGCTTACTTGTGTATTCGTAGATCACGGACTTCTTCGTAAAAATGAAGGAGATGAAGTTGAGGCAATCTTCGGACCAGAAGGACAGTTTGATCTGAACTTTATCCGCGTAAATGCGCAGGAAAGATATTATAACAAACTTGCAGGCGTTACAGAGCCAGAAGCAAAACGTAAGATTATCGGTGAAGAATTCATCCGTATCTTCGAAGAAGAAGCAAAGAAGATCGGTACTGTTGAATTCCTTGCACAGGGAACAATTTATCCGGATGTGGTAGAAAGTGGTCTTGGCGGAGAATCCGCTGTGATCAAATCTCACCACAATGTAGGAGGACTTCCGGATTTTGTAGATTTCAAAGAAATCATTGAGCCGCTTCGTGATCTTTTCAAAGATGAAGTTCGTAAAGCAGGACTTGAGCTCGGACTTCCTGAAAGACTCGTATTCCGTCAGCCATTCCCAGGACCGGGACTTGGAGTACGTATCATCGGCGAAGTAACAGCTGAGAAAGTTCGTATCGTTCAGGATGCAGATGCTATTTATCGTGAAGAGATTGAAAATGCCGGACTTGATAAGACAATTGGTCAGTATTTTGCAGCACTTACGAATATGAGAAGCGTTGGTGTTATGGGTGATGAGAGAACTTATGATTATGCTGTAGCTCTTAGAGCCGTTAATACGATTGATTTCATGACTGCAGAGGCAGCGGAGATTCCGTATGAAGTTCTGAATAAAGTGATGAGCAGAGTTATAAATGAAGTTCGTGGGGTGAATAGAATATTCTATGATCTGACGAGTAAGCCACCGGGAACGATTGAGTTTGAATAATTTTCAAAAGCTCGCAAAGCCTAGTAAAATGGGCATTTGCGAGCTTGTTTTTTGCTCATTGGTACTAAAATGGTACTACATATTAAACTTTTCTATCTTTGATAAAACCCGTATATATTAGAATTGCTAATATGTCCGCAGGTATATATAGGGCAAGATTTGCTACAAAAGCAGTTACGTTGAAAGTGTTATTATCGGATTTTGTAAGTAAAAAGCATCCAAAGATGTGTATTGGAAACAGCAATAAGTAAAAGAGTATATTTTTGTCTAAGGTAATTTTTATGAATTTGTACTTTTCAGGTTCTTCATCTAATATTGCATTTATATTAAAATCAAGTGTTTGCATATCATCAGATGAATTGCATAAGTCTTGTGAAAGTTTAATAAAAGACTTCTTGTGCTTAAAGGCGATGCATAATCTATCATTATTTTGTGGACGAAGTATTAAATGTAATTTATTTATAATTTCGGTAAATATGTCTTGTGTTTCTGCTTTTTGTAGATAGGCAGAATGGATTATTCGTGAAAACCAAGTTATACTTTCTGTATATTCTAAATCAGAAATTGTTGATGAAGAAAAATATTCTAAATAATTTGTCAAATCGCGTATGTTGCTGATTTGAGGTAATCCAAATCGTTTTTCGTAAATTATATTAAGTAATATAGCAATAGCGAACATTACAATAAAAGTAATGAAAAAATGCATAAAATAATCTTTATAAGCAAATTGAGTAACGATTAGTCCGATTATAGGTACATATAGTAGTAATAAAAATACTAAAGTAAAATATTTAAGGTAAAATTTTCTTTTAAGAGTTTTTTTAAGATTCATAGTAGATATCTCCTTATATTTGCGGCCAAGTAATTTTCCACTCAAAGTATTCGTTTGGAGAAATCTCTCCATTATTTAATTTCGTTTTCATTTCACACCAGTCTGACAAGAAGTCATTTACCAATCCATATTCAAAAGTTAATGCAATGGGTGAGCCTGCACTGTCATAATCATCTTCGTTGTAAGTTGGTCTGGCAGTCTCGGAAGGCTTTGCCGGAGTCATTGCAGTCAGATGAATCAGGTTGCCGGGAGCTGTGTACTCTG
>ENA-OUOY01001110-OUOY01001110.1-human-gut-metagenome-genome-assembly--contig:-NODE-1110-length-16538-cov-3.066978_pt1 | contig 16538 bp, 18 predicted proteins | sample MGYA00237937_ERZ548767 | MGnify/ENA primary metagenome ERZ548767 (study PRJEB26490, sample SAMN05356887) | human gut metagenome | biome: terrestrial biome; feature: human-associated habitat; material... | reverse complement strand
GGTGATGAAGGCACCGTACTTAAAAACCAGCTTGCCATCGCCGAAAACATCCCACATCATGGCGTCAAAGTTGACCTTGCCCAGAATACCTAAAATCGGGCTGATGAGGTTGTCTGTCAAGGAGGTGACCAGCGTGGAGAACGCACCGCCGATGATAACACCGACGGCCATATCCATAACATTACCGCGCATAGCAAATTTTTTAAAATCTTCCTTCATAGACATATATGAACACCCCTCGTTAAAAGTATTTTTTATAGTATTCTCGTTTAATGCTGAATTTCCTGCTGCTTGACGAAAAAGTGCTTGTGACATATAATAAAAGGGAATAAATTCTGCGTTATGCAGGTTCATTTAATTGGATATAGAGATGGAGGAAGAATTATGCGTGACGATTTAGTAGTACCTGGCGAAGGCGAGGAGAATTATGTCCTGGCCCGTGATGCCAGAGTTGTGACTGTACCGTTCTCTCCCTTGGAAGAACGTATGCAGAAGGAAAAACCGGAGGTTTTTGCACGTCTGCAAAAGCTGAAGGAAATTATCGGTGAGGAAACCTTCAAGCGCCTGGTAAGCAAGGTGCACAACATCAACTATGCTGATACCCGTATCATGCTTGTTGCTGAAAACGAGCTGCACCGTACCAACATTGAAAGAGAGATTTTGCCGGCTATTGCTGAGGCTTTTGAGGTTACCAGCATCCGCGTTGTTACCCAAGGATAAAATTTTTCAAAAAAAGTGTTGACAAAAGCTTAAAGATGCTTTATAATTACATTCGTTGCTGATGAACAGCAACAACAAATGTCGGGGCGTGGCGCAGTTTGGTAGCGCGCTTGTTTCGGGTACAAGAGGCCGTGAGTTCGAATCTCGCCGCCCCGACCAAATTTAAAACTTAGGAACCGCATGAGAATGCGGTTCTTTTTGTTTTTGCGACTAAGGTGCGACGATTTTTACCGTTTTGAGTTGGCATTGCTACCTGGGGACAATTTGTCCCTATGTAAGTCCCAAGCTCGGGATCTCTTTTGCGTATTTTTTTAGGTAGTCTGTTGGGTTGACGCTAAATGTATTGTTGGCCCGGTGACGGAATTGTGTGCTGCGCGGTGAACGGACACGAAAACCGACAGCAAGAATGACGTCAAGCTATAAAAGGCCACTGGTTTATCTGAATTTGCAATGTGAAGAAAGTTCACATTGCTTTTTTCTTCTAGTTCGCCTTCGTTGAAAATATTTTTTATGTGCTTACTGATACCGCTGCGCTCTTTGTTAAACAACTCAGCTATTTGTGCCTGTGTCAGCCATACAGTTCCGTTATCAGCATAAAGTTTTATGGCGGCCTTGCCGTCATTAGTGTTATATATGATAATATCAGCCATAAATTTTCTCCTTTAATTTTATATTTTCGTGACGTTGTGAAGATAAAAAAAGGTATGAATATATATTGTATGCGGATTGACCTAATGTTTTTGTTTTTCAGACTTTTTAATGTCAATTAACGAAAAAATGTTTACATGCTATAATTGTATTATAACGCTATGTATTGCAGTGTGTCAAATATTTTAGTGAATGTGTATTTGGTCTTGTAAAAAGGAGTATTTTAGCATGGAAAAAGAAAAACAAGTTGTAGGTGACAATAGAAATAACGATTTTCAGGGATTCGTCCTTGATGATTTGCCAAAAACAGTTGAAGAACAATTAGAGATTATCAAAAAATACCTTGAGCGTAGTATGCCTAGAAGAGAGAATGAATAACGTATTTAAAATATAATGATTGATTAAGCAGATTTTGAGCGAAAACTCAGAGTCTGCTTTTTTCTTCATTCCACTAATTTCTGCCATAAAAAGGATTTTACCTTCGTTTTGTAGAATTATAATATATAACTGAAAATACTACTTGCAGAATGGAGGCTTTGCGATGAAAATAACTTTTTTAGGTGCAACGCGCACCGTTACAGGTTCCTGTTATCTGCTGGAGGTCGGCGGACACAAGTTTTTGGTAGACTGCGGCATGTTCCAAGGCTCCAAGCTGATAAAAGCGCTGAACGAAAAGGATTTTTTGTTTCATCCGGGAGAGATTGAGGCTGTTGTACTGACGCACGCCCATGTTGACCACAGCGGTCTGTTGCCGAAGCTGGTCAAGGAAGGCTTCCGCGGCCCCATCTATTGCACTAAATCGACGGAGGAGCTGTGCTCGATTCTGCTGCCGGACAGCGCGCACATTCAGGAGGGTGAGGCTGAATACGCCAACCGCAAAGGTATGCGTGCCGGCAAAAAGATTGTCGAGCCGCTGTTTACGGTTGATGATGCTGCCAGAGCTTTGCACCTGTTTAAGCTGCGCAGCTTTGGTGAAGCGTTTAATGTTGTTCCCGGTGTTACCGTCACCTTCCGCGTTGCAGGACACATTCTTGGTTCTGCTTTCGTAGAGATGTCTGTTAACGAAGGCGATAAAAAGACGCGCTTGATTTTTACCGGCGATATCGGTCAGCCGAATCAGCCGATTATTGAGGACCCGGCGGCAGCAGGCGGTGCGGATTTTATTATTACGGAATCCACCTACGGCAACCGTATCCATGAAGCCTACGATAAGGAGGGCGAGCTGGCGAATATTATCAACGATACTGTCGAGCGTGGCGGTAACGTTATTATTCCTGCGTTTGCTGTAGGGCGTACGCAGGTACTGCTGTACTATTTCCAAAAGCTGCAGGCGGAAGGCAAAATTCCGGAGATTCCTATTTACGTAGATAGTCCTATGGCCAACAGAGCTACGCAGATTACTATGACGAATCCCGAGGAATATGATGAGGAAGCGCGGGCGCTTTACGCAATGCAGGGACGCAGGTTGGTGTCTATGCATAACTTACGCTTTACTGCCACGGTGCAGGAATCCATGGCGATTAACGAAATTCCGGGCAGCAAGATTGTTATTTCGGCCAGCGGCATGGCAGATGCCGGACGTATTCTGCATCACCTTAAGCATAATCTGTGGCGTGAGGACAGCAGCATAGTTTTTGCCGGCTATCAGGCAGAAGGCACTATCGGACGCAGGCTGATAGAAGGTATTAAGCGCATTAAGATTATGGGCGAGGATATCAGAGTCAACGCCAAAATTTACAATATGAAGGGCTTTTCCGCCCATGCGGATAAGCAGCAGCTGTTAGCTTGGTACAGTAGCATGAAGGAGGTTCCTAAGGCCTTTTTCGTTACGCACGGCGAGCTTGATGCAGCCATGGAGCTGGCAGATTCGCTGGGACGCAATCTGGGCACGGCAACCTACATCCCGCACTTTGGTGACTGCGCCGAAATCCATGGTACCGAGTGGCAGATGCATGAATCCGAAATGGTTCAGGTTGAGCCTGCTGCTATCGACCTGCGTGCTTACATGCGTGGCATGGAACACGATTATCTGCTGCAGCGCAGCAAAATCGAACAGATTGTGGCGCGTAACCCGGATAAGGCGGTTATGGTACGCAAGAAGCTGGAAAAGCTGCATAAGTACATGGATGATATCCTGAAGGATTTGTAAGAAAAAATGATATACGCTTTGCGTAAATAAAAAATGCACCATTCCTTAACACTCGGGAATGGTGCATTTTAGTTTTTGAATCGTTATAGCTTATAGTCTGTTGCTGCTGTTGAGTACGTCACGCATTTTGTGAGCTACCATGTCCTGGATAGCCTGACGTGCAGGTTTCAGGTATTGGCGAGGATCGAAGTCGCCGGGGTTTTCTACAAGATGCTTACGGATGGAAGCGGTCATTGCCAGGCGCAGGTCGGTATCGATGTTGATTTTGCAAACGCCGAATTTGCCTGCTTGCAGTAGCATGTCTTCAGGTACGCCTTGAGCGCCGTCCAGCTTGCCGCCGTACTTGTTGCATTCTTCAACAAAGGACGGGATAACGGTGGAAGCACCGTGCAGAACCAGCGGATAACCAGGCAGCATGTTAGTGATTTTTTCCAGACGTGCGAAGTCCAGTTCCGGTTTGCCTTTGAATTTGTAAGCGCCATGACTGGTGCCGATAGCGATAGCTAAGCTGTCGCAGCCGGTGCGTTCAACGAATTCTACAGCCTGATCGGGATCGGTGTAGGTAGCGTCCTTGGTATTAACCTTAACAGCGTCTTCAACGCCTGCCAGTCGGCCAAGCTCTGCCTCAACTACAACGCCTCTTTCGTGTGCATATTCAACAACACGACGAGTCATTTCGATATTTTCTTCAAAAGGATGCTTGCTGCCGTCAATCATAACGGAGGTGAAGCCGCCGTCGACGCAGGCTTTGCAGATGTCAAAATCTTCGCCGTGGTCCAGATGCAGGCAGATAGGAAGACCGGTGTCTTCGATTGCTGCTTCAACCAGCTTCATCAGGTAGATGTGGTTAGCGTATTTGCGGGCGCCGGCACTCACCTGCAGAATCAGCGGGGATTTTTCCTGTTGTGCTGCGGCAACGATACCTTGGATGATTTCCATGTTGTTGACGTTGAAGGCACCAACAGCATAGTGGCCTTCGTAAGCTTTTTTGAACATTTCAGTAGATGTAACTAAGGGCATTTGTCTATTCCTCCTTATTCAGGGTAGCCTTACAGCTACTCTGTCTTTACATTAGTATACACTAATTATATCATGGTCTGCTTATTTAGTACAGAAGTTTCTGTAAATCCTCCGGCAAAGCGCGGGTAATTTCTAAAAATACATCGCTTACTGGATGCTTAAAGGCCAGACGATAGGCATGCAGCGCATGGCGCGCCTGGGGGCCGGGCGTGCCGTAAAGATTGTCGTTTACGAGCGGATGGCCGATGGAAGCAAGGTGGACACGTATCTGATGCGTGCGTCCGGTGAAAAGACGGACCTTGAGCAGCGTGCAGCTGCTGTAGGCTGCCAAAACCTCGTAGGCTGTTTTGGCGTATTTGCCGCGCGTATAATCAACGCAGCGTTCGATGATACTGCCCTCCTTGCGGGAGATAGGCGCTTCGATAATACCTTCGCTGTTTTCAAAGCGTCCGCAGGCCAGCGCCAGATATTCCTTTTCAACCTGCTGCTGGCTCAGCCAGTGCTGAACAACAGGCTCCTTGGCAAAAATAACGAGGCCGGAGGTGTTGCGGTCTAAGCGCGATACGGGATGTATACCGGCATTAATGCCGTTGGCTTCATAATATGCCTTTACATAATCGTAGAGTGTAGTGCCTCGCTCGCTGACGGTGGGGTGTACCAACATGCCTGCAGGCTTATCGATAATCAGCAGAAAATCGTCCTCGTAAGCCAGCATGGATGGTGACAGGATAGCAGCCATCAGTGCAGCTGTTTTTTATCCGGCAGCTCGTCGACTACCTCGATGTTATCGAGCTGTGCCTTCAGCTGGCTGCGGATGTTGGACAGATATTCCTTGTACAGCTCCTTTTGCTCTGCCAGTTCCTCCGGGGTCAGGCCGGAGGTTTTTTTCTTTTTGGCTAATGCATTTATGCGGTTAATCATTGCATTGATTTCCATAATATTTCTACTCCTTTGTTATAACAAGCTTATTATTTTATTATACTATTATGAGCGCTTCTTAGCAACTTTCATTGACTACACTTCTGATTTGTGCTATTATGAGGGCGATATTATTAAGCTTTTTTTATCAGAGAGTTATATATATTGCCAAAGCTTGGGACTTGGGCAATGTAAGTTGAGTATGAGGTGATTAACATGTTCTTGAAAAAAATTGCTTGTGGTCTATTATGTGCGGCTATGCTGCTTGCTGCCGGTTGCGGCGGTGTAGGAACGCAGACTGGCGGTGACAAGGCTTATCTGCAGCTTACCGATGCTGCAGGCAGACAGGTTTCGCTTGCCAAAAAGCCTGAAAGAGTGGTAAGCCTCAGCCCTTCATATTTGAGTATGATTGAGGCTGTCGGCGGCACCGTAGTCGGTCGCGCCAGCTCCAAGGTAGGCAAAATTCCCGAATCTATGAAGTCTGTGCCGGAGGTAGGCATGGTCTACAATATTAATATGGAAGCGCTTGTGGGTCTGAAGCCTGATCTGGTTCTGGCCAGCAAAAATCAGCATGATAAATTTATTCCGATGCTGCAGTCCAATAAAATCAACGTTGTGGAGTTTGATACCCAAACCTTTGAGGATGTAAAGGGTGCCATCAAAACCTTGGGCGATATTTATGGTACGCAGGATAAGGCCCAAAAGGAAAATGAGCTGTTGGATAAACAGGTTGCCGCCGTTACCGGTAAGCTGCCTAAGGAAAAGAAACGTATCGTTATTATGCATGCAACAGCCAGCGCCGTTACGGTAGAAGGCTCGCATAGCATTGCCGGCTGTGTAAGCGACATCCTGGGCTTTGAAAATGTTGCAGCCGCAGCGCTCAAGGGAAAATCCAATAAAACTCCTTACAGCATGGAAACACTGGTAGAGCAGAACCCGGAAATTATCTTTATTACCTCTATGGGCAAGCCTGAGGAAATTGAAAACCGTCTGCGCACCGACTTTAAAAATAACCCCGCATGGAACAGTCTGCCGGCTGTAAAAGCAGGCAGAGTATATGTGCTGCCGGAAAAGCTGTTTTTGATTAACCCCGGCCTGCGCTATCCTGAGGCTGTAAAGTTTATGGCACAGCAGGTTTATCCGGAGGTCTTTACTAATGGAAAATAAGCAGTCTGTAGAGCAGACGGAGCATTTCGGTATTGGCCGTACTAAATGGCGTATTACTATTCTTGTGATATTTTTGTTCTTGGCAGTATTGGGCAGCTTTTTGAGCTTAACAAAAGGCTCCAGCATTATCAGCATCAAGGAGATTACCGATATTCTGCTTAATCCCGGTGATGATCCGCGCAGTCAGATTATCTGGAACATCCGTATGCCGCGCACCATCGTCGGTGCCTTGGTCGGCATCAACCTGTCGCTTTCCGGTGCGATTCTGCAGGCGATTATGCGTAATCCGTTGGCAGACCCGCATATTATCGGCATCAGCTCCGGCGCAGGACTGGCAGGTGTTGTGATTATGATTTTGTTCCCGGCGATGGAATATCTGATTACGCCTGTTGCCTTCATCGGTGCGATGCTGGCTGCTGTCTGCATTTATATTCTGGCGTGGAAAAACGGCATCAAGCCGGTGCGTATTATTCTTGCCGGTGTTGCGGTATCTGCCTTTTTGGGTGCAGGCATCAGCGGCCTGATGATTTTTTACAGTGACAGAGTGCATGGCGCTTTAATGTGGATGGTAGGCGGTCTTGCCGCACGCAGCTGGCCGCATGTAAATATTATTTTGCCGTATGCTGTTATCGGCCTGATTCTGGCGCTTGCCAGTGCCGCTTATCTGAATATCCTGCAGCTGGGTGATGAGATGGCGCGCGGTCTTGGCGTCAATGTTGAGGTGACACGCATTATTCTTACGGCTATTGCGGCCTTGCTCGCAGCCAGCGCTGTCAGCGTTGTCGGCCTGCTGGGCTTTGTCGGCCTTGTGGTGCCGCATGCGGCGCGACTGCTGATAGGCAGCGACTATCGCTTTCTGCTGCCTGCCTCCGCACTTTTGGGCATTGCCATTGTTACGCTCAGTGATACCTTTGCGCGTGTAATTTTTGCGCCGATTGAACTGCCTGTTGGTATTATTATGGCCTTTTTGGGCGCGCCCTTCTTTTTATTCCTGTTAAGGAGGGAAATCTGATGATACAAAATAATGCAGCGCCCTTTAAAGCTGTTTTAGAGGCAACGCATATTGATATAGCAATTAACAAAAAAATAATCATCCATGATTTGTCGCTGGCTATACCCGAGGGCAAGATTACCGCTATCATCGGCCCCAACGGCTGCGGTAAAAGTACAACGCTGAAGGCTATTGCCCGCATCTTGCCGTGCGCCAAGGGCAGCATCAGCTTCCTGGGCAAGGATATCCATAGCCTGTCGCACCGCGAGTTTGCCCGCTGTCTGGCAATTTTGACGCAGTCACCGGTTGCGCCTACGGATTTGACGGTGCAGGATTTGGTTGAAATGGGACGCTTCCCGCATCGTAGCTTCTTAGGGCGCGGTGATAAGGATGATGCACAGCACGTTGCCTGGGCACTGGAGCAGACCAATATGACGTCGATGAGCCACCGGCTTCTGCACACGCTGAGCGGCGGCGAGCGTCAGCGCGCCTGGATAGCAATGGCGCTGGCGCAAAGACCGCAGGTGCTGCTGCTCGATGAGCCTACGACATATCTTGATATTTGTCACCAGCTGGAGGTTATGCAGCTGCTTGATAAGCTCAACAAAGAGCTGGGACTTACTGTAGTAATGGTTATCCATGATTTGAACCATGCTATTCAATACGCCGATTACGTTGCCGTTATCAAGGCAGGACGCCTGGTAGTCAGCGGTGAGCCTAAAGAAATTGTTACGTCTAAACTGCTGGCGGATGTGTTCCGCGTGCAGGCGGATGAGTTTGCTTGCAGTAATGGGCTGCCCGCCCTCGTTCCTATTACAGTCTGTCGCTAAAGCCCTGTCTGCGTCATGGCGCATATTCAACAACAAACTCCCGAAAGCATCGTGCTTGCGGGAGTTTATTATTTCTGCAGTATGGATACGGAAAAATTTTCATATCTTTCTTGCCAAAATTTTTAATTGATGATATACTAATTATACTATAAATAGTAGAGATTACTATTACACAGCTTTCGTCAGATAAAGAAAGCAAGACAATAAAAACTTAATATGCTTTGAGCAGAAGGAAAACCAGTGCAAATCTGGTACTGTACCGCAACTGTAATGTGAGTCCGGCAGCGTATATCCTCACAAGATGCTGTCTGGCAATGAACTTAGTCAGAGTGCCTATGCCCAAAAGCTTTTCCGCAAGCTTGCGATGTACAGGTGAAAGGAAGGATGGTAAAACCATCTTTAGTATTTCAGTAGTGCTGCTTGCGTGAGCTAAATTATGACTGCAGCGTTACCGCCGCAGTTTTTTTATGAAACAAGAAACAAGAATTTCAAGCTATTTGCCGGTAGCACATTTAAAGCAAGGTTTACGCTAAGAGCGTGCAGTATGTAGCAAAGAAGGGTGAGAAATGACTAAGCATCTTATTAACTATTGTCCGATTGATTGGTATGAAGATGAATTGAAGCGTAAGGGGATGACCTTAGCCGGTTTAGTGCAGCAGATGGGGGTCGACGGTATTGAACAGTTTATTTACAGAGATCCGGGAGCTTTCCCTGATTACAAGGAGCTGACTATTGGCGCACATTTGAATTATTGGCCGTACTGGATGGATTTCTGGCTGAGAAAGGCTAAACGCCTGCAGCAGCAGTTCCGCAGTATCCACGAACGCCAGACATATTTTAAGACAGCCATGAGCTGTGATGAATGGCTGGCTGTAATCCGCCGTAATATCTGCGCTGCCATTTCGCAGAAGCCGGAATATCTGGTGTGGCATGTAGCAGAGGCTGATACAGAAACAATATTTACCTTTGATTTCCATTATGATGACCGTGAGGTATTGGCTGCTTCGGCAGATGTTTTTAATGCTGTGGCAGATGAGATTCCTGCCAATGTTACGGTGCTGTTCGAGAATTTGTGGTGGCCCGGTCTGCGCCTGACGGATGCGCGCAAGGTGAAGTTTTTCTTTGAGCGCATTGAACGCAAAAACGTCGGCATTATGCTTGATACCGGTCACCTGATGAATACGAATCCGCGTCTGCGTACAGAGGCGGAGGCAGCGGATTTTGTCTGCCGCACGGTGGACAAGCTCGGTCCTTATGCTGAGCTGATTAAGGGCGTGCATCTTTCCTGTTCGCTTTCCGGCAAGTATTTGCGCAGCTTTGAGCGCAAGGTGCCGGCTAATTCAAGTGCGGAAGTTATTTGGCGTCATATTGCGGCGATTGATCGGCATAAGCCTTTTACTACCACGGCAGCTAAGCAGATTCTGCAGTGCGTTCAGCCGCAGTATGTAAATCATGAGCTGGCATATGAAACTATCGAGGAAATGATTCCGCTGATGCAGCAGCAGCTTTCTGTTGCCAGATAAGCGGCGGCCTGAGTGCGTCAAGCTATAACGAAAAATATTATAAAAAATTAATCCCCTACATAAGCAGAGGCTTGTGCAGGGGATTTTTCGTTACAATGTTTATTTTTCAAAGGTACCTTTGACAAGCGCTTCGCCTGCTGCCACCATGATTTGGCCTTTGGCGATTACGGTGTCTACGTCATAGCTGTCGCTGTAAATAATCAGATCGGCGTCACTGTCGGTCTGCAGGCAGCCCTTTTGCGGATACAGACCGTTGGCCTGCGCCGGATTGCTGCTGACAATCTTTGCCACAACCTCCGGGGGAACGCCTGCAAGCAGAGCATCCTTAACCTCATCCTGGAAGGAATCAGGCGAAACGGCAAGCTGCTTTTGGCTGCCGTCGGGAAGCGTTACGCTCATGCAGCCGTTGGCATCCGAGCTCATGGTGACTCTGTCCAGCGGCACGCCCTCTTCGTAAAGAATTTTGATGGCGTCACTGGGCTTGACGCAGGCTGGGAAGCCGTCCTGCTCCCTGATGCCGGAGGTGATATCCACATAACCGCCTAAGCGGGCAAATTCCTTGGCCTGCTCAAAAAGATGGAAGGCACGGTTGACGTGGGTGGGGATAAAATGACGGGCAGGGATTTCTGTTTCGCGTACAATCGCCAGAAGAACATCCATGCCACGCTTGCCTACGCCCATGTGGAACTGCACAACGCCGGCCTTGCCGGAAAGCATACCGCCAAGGCGAGCCTGCGTAAGCACCTTTTCCAGCTCCTCGCGTGTAGGCTGCGAGCTTCTGTGGTCAGATAAGGCAACCTCGCCGATGCCAAGGCATTCGTTGATCAGGATGATGTCGCGGCGCACATCACCGGTCATGTTATGCAGGGGGATTTCGTAGGAGCCGGTGAGCATGTACGCGGTGATGCCTTCATGCGTCAGGCCTCTGGCCTTCGCCAGCAGGCTTTCGTTGTGTCTGGAGGTGCCGTCTGTACCCAAAACGCCTACTACGGTAGTAATGCCAACCTTCGTCAGCTCGCTGAGGTTGATTTCGGGAGTACGGCTGTAGGGACCGGATTCGCCGCCGCCGCCGATGATGTGTACGTGCTGGTCAACATAACCGGGGACTACCTTGCGCTTTTGGGCGTCAAGAATTTGGCAGTCTAAGCCTTGCGGAGCTGCAAGCTGTTGGCCTATTTTGGCGATTTTGTCATTGATGATCAGGATGTCGACTATTCCGAGGGGTTGCGGAGCGTATACATCCGCGTTTTTAATGAGTAAGCATTTCATGTGAGGATTCTCCGTTTCTGAAAAATTATTTATGCTTTAATTATACACTGAATTGTTGAAAATGGTATATGAAACAAGAAAGTTTTCGGGTTTTAATGATATAATAGAGGTAGTAAAAATGAATTGTCGTGCTATGATGGTGTGGAGAGATTGGAAGAGGGATGAAGTGTGATGAAAAAATACTCTGCATTGACAAAATATATCAATCTTTTGGAAAATGATAATGTTGGTGAATGGATTGTTGATAAGGAAAATGATGATTCTTCGGAAAGACCGATGCACGTTCCTTTCGTCATTTATTCTATAACGGTTGATAAGTTGGCAGATGATATCTATGAATTTGCCAAAGAAAGTGATGAAATAGTACCGGGTAAATATGCAGATATTCTTAATGCTAATGGCATAAAATGTGGTTATGATTCCATGATGAAAGCCGATGCTTCTGGATTAGATGCTCAATGTATATTGGTTTTACTAATAGCTTCTCTTAGGGCAGAGCGCTTTTGTGATGGTGCGTTATTAGGCTTTATCAAAAGTGGCGCTGTTACAAGATGGCTGAAACGTTTGCAGGAGCTTGATGAGGCATAAAAATATACCCTTCCTCCCCCCAAATCCCTCTCGCCCTACCCGAATTCACGCTTTCGGGTGGGGCGCTTTTCTTATTTTCAAGTTAAAATATAATCAGGAAAACAACTGCCCGTAACGCAGATGGCAGGAATAGGAGGGATGGATATGCAAAAGAAAATATTCTTAAGCGCAGCGCTTGGTCTGGCAATATTTGCCAACACTGCCTTTGCCGAGGTTAATACAGATTATTTGGCCAACGAGCTCAGGTCTTATCCCGGATGGCCGCTGGAGGTATATTGCAACGCAACCGATGTTAATGTCAGAACACAGCCTAACACCGATTGTGATGTTATCACCATGCTGCAAAGGGGAGATAAATTTTATGTAAGCAGAGTTGTGGATGTAGTAAACAGTGAATACAAATGGCTTCTTGGTACTACTGAAAAGGGCCATGTTGGTTTTATGGCAAGCAAATATCTTGATACAACCCCGAGAGCTGCCAGCGCAGCAGGACGCTTTAATGCTGCCCTGGAGGCAGATTGGATTATGGATCCCGAGATTTTTGCTTCAGGTGCCTATTACCCGGGGCCTGTGGAAAAGAATACGGATGATACTATCTCCTATGCCGATAAAAAGCTGCAGGTTGGACCGCGCTTGTTCTATATAGATTCGGCAAAAAACAGAGTTATTGAGGTGAAAATCAACAAGCTTCACGGCATGATGGCAGGCTATGCTGTCGGCCAGCTGCTTAATACTGACGGACAGATTCATTTAGACGGTTATCTGAAAATGAACGGCTGGGAGGACGATCCTATGGGTGTGGGCATTTCGGATACGCATCATATGATCGGTTGGGTAAAATATGCATACAACGCAAGGGGGCAAAAATGCCTGCATAAGAGCTTTTATGTAAAGTTGGATGCTCGTGATGTGATTACAGAAATTATTTACTGTGAGAGTGATGTTCATTTAGCAAACTAATGGATGAAGCAAATTTTGCCGAAACATCTTTTGACAGGAGGTGGCGTAATGAAGCGGAAGCTGTTTAAGAGCATGTGCCTGGCAATGCTTCTGGTGGCGTTTGCCGGTTACGGCACAGAAAAAAATGCCGTATTGCCGCAGATGGATTTGCCTAAGGCGGAGGCCGCTGCCAAAGCAGCGCCAGCCTATGAGCAGGAATATGCAAAGGTTGTAGACAGCGTTTATGAATTTATCGCTGACGGTACGAGTGATAACCTGCCGGAGCAGGGAAGAACAGGCATCTGTGAGGTGCGGGATTTCGCCAAGCGGGAGGCGGCCCTGCAGCAGCTTGGCTACACGCTGCAGAACATCAGCGGCGACGGTGTTCCGGAGCTGCTTATCGGTTGGATTAGCCAAAAACGCGGCGCAGGGCATTACGGTAAGGAGATTTATGCGATTTACACCTTTGCGAACGGCAGCGTGAAATACGTTGCGGAGGGCTGGAGCCGCAGCAGCCTGCAGCTTATGGCAAATGACAACCTGGTGACACGAGGCGGCACCGGCATTTCGCATCAGGTGCTTGCTGTTGAGCATTTGCAGCCTGACGGCAGCCTTGGATGCTATGAGCTTTATTTTACCTGGCCGAAGGATGACGGCCTTTGCGTTTACCGCAACATGAGCTGCAGAAGTGAGGCAGATGCTGCGCAGGAAACAGATATGACTGTGGAAGAGTTCAATGAAATGAGGTCTGAATACGCTAATCACAGTGTTGAAATTGAATTCTTGCCGTTGAAGGACTTCAAAAAGCAGGGCTTTAAGGGCCTGATGAGGCAGTATCTTTCTGCAGGAAGGTGAATAAAAGCGCTGCTGCGCAGAGCCGAAAATAATTATGGCAGTCGGAATTTAACCGGCTGCCGTTTTTTGAGGTGAAATAAGGCGAATTTTATAGTATAATATACATAACTGTAACTGATATACGCTTATACCGGCTTTATATCAAATATTTTTATGAGGTGAATTAATAATGAGCAATGAATTAACCGGACGTAATGTAGGAAAAACCTGTCGCGTACACTATAAAGGTACCTTTAATGACGGCAAGCAATTTGATTCTTCTTATGACCGCGGCGAGCCGCTGGAATTTGTTTGCGGCGCAGGCCAGATGATTAAAGGCTTTTATGCAGCTGTTGCAGACCTGGAGGTAGGCGCTGAGGTTGACATCCATCTGCTGCCTGCAGAAGCATATGGCGAGGCTGACCCGAAGGCTATCTTCACCATGCCGATTGCCCAGCTGCCGGGTTCCGAAAACCTGACCGTTGGCCAGAGAGTTTACCTGCAGAACCAATTTGGTCAGCCCGTACCTGTACTGGTAACCGAAAAGGATGATACCAATATCACCTTTGATGCTAACCATGAAATGGCTGGTAAGGAACTGAACTTCCATATTGAGCTGGTAGAGGTAAAATAAAGCTTCAGTCTTGTTTGCAATAAAATATTACTTGCTCTTATAGTCTATGGAACTTGCTATATGAATATGTTATAATAACATATGTACAATAGCATATTATAGGTACAACTAATATTTGGGAGTGTATATTTTGGAATATAAAATTGTTATGCCCAGTGGTATTGTTTTTGACTTCAGCAATATGGTTGGAGTGGGCAGACTGCAAGCGCAGGAAGTGGAGCAGGCACTGCAGCAGCAGGGAGCCGTAGCCGAGAAGGCTGTGTGCGAGCTGCGCCGTAGCGGCTTTGCCAAGAAGCATTTATCTAAGGACGGCACGCCTGAGCATGTTTATTTTCCACGTATGCCGTATATTGCTGACGGCAATCCCAATACGGAGCAGTCGATTATCAAGCTGATGCGCTACAGCAAGCATCTGCGCAGTAAAGATGTCGTAATCTTTTTGGGCGTAGGCGGTTCTTATTTGGGGAACAAGGTTTTATTTGATGCCTTTGGCGGTTATCATTGGAATACCAGTGCAACACTGCGCCAAGGCCAGCCCTGCATTTATTTTTCCGGCAACAATCTTGATCCGGTGGACTGCAATTCACTGCTGTTCAAGATGCGCCGTATGGCTGGAGTAAGTGCGCAAGAAGGCAAGAAGCTAAAGATTATGCTGGTGCCGATTTCTAAATCCGGTACTACGCTGGAAACAATTTCTGCCTTTACGTATTTCTATACTAATCTGTCTCAAAACGCAGATATCGACCTTGACTGCACGGTAGTTACTGATTTAAAGGCTCCGGTGGAAAATGCGCCGCTTTTGCAGCTGGCGGAAAAATTTGGCTGGGAGCGCTTTGATATTAAGGAAGGCATCGGCGGACGTTTCTGCATTATGACTGACCCGGGACTCGTAACGATGGCTGCCTTGGGCGGAGATATCGAAGAGTTTTTGCGCGGTGCGCGTGATATGGATATCTATTGCCAGCAGGCAGAGCTTGCGGAGAATCCGGCGCTTCTCAATGCTTTACTGAAATTCATGGCCTATGAGCGCGGACGCGATATAGAAGTGTTCATGCCGTACAGCATGCGCCTGAAATCCTTGAGCGAATGGTATGTGCAGCTGCTGGCGGAATCGCTTGGCAAGCGTTGCAATCGTGAGGGTGCAACTGTTTACTACGGAAGAACGCCGATTGTTGCTGTCGGTACGACGGATATGCATGCGCAGACGCAGCAGCATCAGGACGGCCGTCTGAATAAGGTGGTGCAGTTCCTGGAGGTTGCCAATCCTGAGGTTGAGGCAGTTTTGCACAATCCCTTTGCCGATGTACCGTTCTTCGATAAATACGAGGGCATGGATATGGCGAAGGCGCTCAAGGCGGCGCTGAATGCCAATGAAGCGGCACTGACGGGTGATAACCGTTATAATGCGCGCTTTACGCTGCCGAAGCTGAATGAGTATTATCTTGGCCAGCTGATGTACTTTTTGATGCTGACGATTGCTTACGAGGGCGAGCTGGCGGATGTGGATGCATTTGACCAGCCCGGCGTTGAGGTATATAAGAAATTAATGAAGGCTCAACTGTAAATTTTAAAATGGCAAAAAAAAGTAGACGTTGTGTGCTCAAAAAGCACGCAACGTCTTTTTGCTATGTATTAATTTCAGCGCTTGCCGGTAAACAGCAGCTTTGCCGTACTGCATTTTTCAAACGCTTTCGTCAGCAGGATGCTGAGAACCAGCGAGCCGAGCACCAGCAATACGTAGGACAGTGCTACCTTTTTAACGGTCATGATGATGCCGAAATGGTTATAGGCGCTGCTGAGCCAGTCCAAAAGCAACGGATGCACAAAGTAGATGAGCATGGAGTAGGCGGAAAGGATGCTGATGGCTTTGTAGAGAAGGTTTGTGAGGGAACCCCTCTCAGTCACCTTGCGGTGACAGCTCCCCGACGCTAAGACCCAGCTTGTCGTGAGCTTGCGCGGCGACAAGCTGTTGGTCGTGCTAATGTCGCTTGCGACGACAAGGGGAGCCTCTGTATGTGATGCTGCTTGAGGGATAGATTGCAGTGCATTGGGAGCCTCTGTATGCGATGCTGCTTGAGGGATAGATTGCAGTGCATTGGGAGCCTCTGTATGTGCTTTTGCCTGCCCTCTGCGCTCCAGCCAGTCCAGTGCCAGGCAGAAGAAAAGCAGCGAGCCTACGGTGTAGCAGAGTCCCTGCGGGCTGAGCTGGTGATAGGTGTTAGCCAGATCAATCAGCGTATAGCCTTTGACAGTAACTGCCTCGTAACAGCTTTGCACGTCCCAGACAACGCTTGCCGCAAAAATCAGG
>ENA-OUOY01001099-OUOY01001099.1-human-gut-metagenome-genome-assembly--contig:-NODE-1099-length-16717-cov-4.501200_pt1 | contig 16717 bp, 11 predicted proteins | sample MGYA00237937_ERZ548767 | MGnify/ENA primary metagenome ERZ548767 (study PRJEB26490, sample SAMN05356887) | human gut metagenome | biome: terrestrial biome; feature: human-associated habitat; material... | reverse complement strand
CACCTGCTGTGGAATGGCAACGATTTCCGCATGCGCCGCTTTTTGATCGACCGTGGCGATGCGGCCGACGAGGCGCTCGATGACGAGCAACGCGCGTGGGCGCTCCAGAACCGCTACCGTCTGCTCAGCCAGATGGAGGGTTACTGCAACACCACCGGCTGCCTGCGCGAATACATGCTGCGCTACTTTGGCGACGAGGCCGCGGCCGAGCATGCTGCCGCGGCTGGTGCGGGCGCCACCGCCACGGACGAGGCCGAGGGCTGCGGCAACTGCAGCAACTGCCTCACGCAGTTCGAGGTCGAGGACGTCACCGATATGGCCCGCGCCGCTGTGCGCTATGTGGCCACGCGTCCCATGCGCTTTGGCAAGTCGCTGATCGCCGATGTGCTCCACGGCGGCAACACCGAGCGCATTCGCCAGATGCATCTGGACGAGGACCGCGGCTACGGTGAACTGTCGAGCGAATCGGTCGGGCGTATCAAGGACATCATCGGCCAGCTGTGCGGCCGCGGTTATCTGGCTACCTCGCAGGGGCAGTACCCGGTCGTGGGGCTGGGCCCGCGTGCCACCGAGGTCGAGGATGAGGCGTTTGCCTTTACCGTCAAGCGTCGTGCGTCCAAGCGCAAGGCCTCGGCCCGTGCCCGCCGCGCGGTGGATCTGCTGCGTGAGGAGGCCGAGCTAGATCAGCGCCCGCGCGTGGGTGACGATGCCGAGCTGTTCGAGCGCCTGCGGGCACTCCGCAAGGAGATCTCGACCGAGCTGGAGATGGCGCCGTACATGGTCTTCTCCGACAAGGCCCTGCGCGGCCTGTGCCGCCTACGACCTCAGACACGCGACGAGCTTATCCAGGTCAACGGTATTGGCGAGAAAATGGCCGATGCCTTTGGCGAGCAGTTTATGGCGGCGATTGAAGAGTTTGAGTCCGAGCATGCGCGGGATGGAGCGTAATGATGGCATCCGACGATAAAACCGAGCGCACTGAGGTGTCCGCCGTGCCGCTGTACCAGCAGGTTATGGACGACCTAAAGGGCGAGATCGCGCGCGGCGTGTACGCATCCGGCTCGCGCATTCCTTCCGAGATGGAGCTCGCGAAGTACTACGGCGTGGGGCGCATCACCGTGCGCCGCGCCGTCGAGGAGCTGTCGCGCGCGGGGTATCTCAACCGCCAGCAGGGGAGGGGTACGTTTGTGTGTGCGCCCAAGCTCAAACGCAAGATTGTCCAGAAGGGTGACGTTCAGAGCTTTTCCGAGGGTTGTGCCGCCAACGACATGGTGGCCGGAGCACGTCTGGTGTCGCGCACGGTGGTTGCGGCGACGCGCGAGGACGCGGCGTTTTTTGGTGTGGAACCCGGCTGCGAGCTCATCGTTGTCGAGCGCGTGCGCACGGCAGATGGCGTGCCCGTCATGCTCGAGAACAACGCCTTTGTGCTGGCCGACCATCCCTATCTGCAGACGCTTGCCGACAAGGATCTCACGGACAATTCCATCTTTGCGCTCGTTGCCGAGCATTCGGGCCGTTCGCCGCTCAAGTCCGACCCCTGTACTGTGGAGATTGCGCTTGCCGATGCTCAGGCAGCCCCGCTGTTGGAGGTGCCGGTCGGCGAGCCGCTGTTTTATATGGAGGCGTACTTTACCGATGCGGACGGGCGGCCCTTGCTGCTCGGACGCCAAAAGATCGTGGGCTCGCGCTACGTGTTCGACATCTAACGTCCACAGATAGAACAACATAGAACAAGTTTGGTGAAATGACTTCACGTGCATCGTCGTGCGTGCTATAAATAGGACAACATAGAACGACCGCAGGTACGAGCTGTCGTCGTTCAAAGCCGCCACACAAGGAGGAACATCACCGTGAACGCACACGATCTGGTTCAGGAAATTATCGAGCGCAAGGGCAAGATTGAGAACGTCTTTTGGATCGCCTGCGGCGGTTCGATGATCGACCTGATGCCGGCCAACGAGCTGCTCAAGCGCGAGGCCACCACGTTTACCTCGACGGTCTACACGGCACGCGAGTTTTGCCTGATGGCTCCCAAGAGTCTTGGCGAGAAGTCGCTCGTCATCGCCTGCAGCCACAGCGGCAACACGCAAGAGGTCGTTGACGGCTGCGAGATGGCGCTGGCCGCCGGCGCCGAGGTTGTCGCCCTCACCGACCGCGAGGGCTCCAAGATCGACAACGGCAAGTGGACCACCTGGGTCTATCCGTGGGGCGAAGGCGTGCCGCAGGCCGAGGTGCCGCAGGGCATCGGCGCCCTGATGGCTGCCGAGCTGCTCGACCAGCAAGAGGGTTACGAGGCGCTTGCCGACATGTACGCTGGCCTCAAGCAGATGGATGCGCTGCTGCCCGCTGCCCGCGAGAAGGTCAACGCCGAGCTGGGCGATCGCTTTGCCGAGCTCTGCCAGCAGCACGAGTTCTTCTATATCCTGGGTTCCGGCCCCAACTTTAGCCAGACCTACGCCATGGCCATCTGCTCGCTCATGGAGATGCAGTGGCAGCACTGCTGCTACATCCACTCCGGCGAGTACTTCCACGGCCCGTTCGAGGCCACCGAGCCCGGCGTGTTCTACTTTGTGCAGCTTGGCGCGGGCGAGTGCCGCCCCATGGAGGAGCGCGCTCTCGCGTTCCTCAGCACGCACACCGATACGATTATGGTGCTCGACGCGCTTGAGTACGGCGTGGGCGAGGTGCCCGCCAGCGTGCGTTCGTACCTGGAGCCGATCTTCTTCTACAACATGAGCTGCGAGCTGCGTGCCGCCCGCGGCAAGGTGTTCGACCACAGCCCCGAGATTCGTCGCTACATGGGCATCGAGCAGTACTAGGTACCGGGAAAAGTATTCACCTTCGATTCGCAAGCGAACAGCGTGCGTAAAAAGCGGGCCGCGCCGGGGATTTCCGGCGCGGCCCGCTTAGTATCGCGCATAGATTCGCAAGGTTGCGGTAGCCAGCGGCCTACTTTGCGTCGTAGGCCTCGGCGTCCCACCAGTCGAGCTGGGCGATGTTGTCGCGGATGTGCTGGCAGCTCTTGTGGAAGCCCTCGAGCTCGTGCTCGGACAGGTCCAGCGTGTAGACCTCCTCGACGCCCTCGGCACCGATCACGCACGGCAGGGAGGTGAAGATGCCCTCCTCGCCATACTGGCCGGTCATGAGCGTGGAGGCGGAAAGCACGGCGTGCTCGTTATGCAGCACGGCGGCGCAAACGCGCGCGGCGGAGTTGGCGACGGCGTACTCGGTGCACTGCTTGCCCTGGTAGGTCACATAGCCGCCCTTGCGTGCGAGCTCCTCGACCTCCATGTGGTCGAAGGCGTACTTGTCAGGGTTCTCGGCCTGAAGCTCGTTGAGGCTCTTGCCGGCGATGGTTGCTGCCTTAAAGGCGGCCAGCTGGCTAAAGCCGTGCTCGCCGATCATGTAGGCGTCGATGGACTTGGGGCTCACGCCGACCTTCTTGGAGATCTCGGTGCGCAGGCGGGCGGAGTCCAGGCCGCAGCCCGAGCCGATGATCTTCTTGGGATCGTAGCCGGTCAGGTGCCACAGCTCGGTGCACACGACGTCGCAGGGGTTGGAGATGCTCACGAAGATGCCGTCAAAGCCGGCGTCGACGATGCGTTTGGCAAAGGTGCGGGCGGCGTCGGTGGTAAAGAACAGCTCGCCGTCGCGGTTGCCGGCGGCCAGCGCGACCTTGCCGGCGGCGTTGACGATGACGTCGCAGCAGGCAAGCTCCTCGTAGTGGTCGTAGCAGTTGACGATCTTGGTGTTGTACGGGACAAACGAAAGGGAGTCGCGCAGGTCCTGGACCTCGGACGTCACCTTGGCCTCGTTGATATCGCACAGGTACAGCTCATCGGCAATGCCCTGCATAAGCAGGCTGTTGGCGACATGTGCTCCTACGTGGCCCTGGCCGACCACACCGATCTTACGCGTCTGGTACATATATGTATCCTTTCGGCCGAGTTTTTCGCGTCGAACCATTGTAGCGTCCTGCTGCCACTTTGCTAGGCTAAAGCGCCGTAGATTTTTGGGACATGCCTTAATCTCTACTTTTGGAGTGATTTGGGCCGCTGACGGCATCGCTGGGCGATGTGCTCGCGCGGATGGGGCCGCTCGTTGTACCATAACTGCAACTGACTCGTAAGGAGCATCCATGCCCATTCGCATCCCCGACGCCCTCCCTGCCGCCGCGCAGCTCGAGAGCGAGAACATCTTTGTCATGACCGAGTACCGCGCGCTGCACCAGGACATCCGTCCGCTGCGCGTGCTCATCCTCAACCTCATGCCCACCAAGATTGCCACCGAGACGCAGATCATGCGCAAACTCTCCAACACGCCGCTGCAGGTGGAAGTGGACCTGCTGCGCACCAAGACGCACGAGGCCACGCACGTGAGCGCCGGCCACCTGGAGACGTTCTACCGCACGTTCGACGACATCCGCGACATCCACTACGACGGCCTGATCATCACGGGCGCGCCGGTGGAACAGATGCCGTTCGAGGAGGTCGACTACTGGCCCGAGCTCTGCCAGATCATGGATTGGTCCACCACGCACGTGCACTCTACGCTGCACATTTGTTGGGGCGCGCAGGCCGGCCTGTACCATCATTACGGCATCCAGAAGTACGACCTGCCGGCAAAGGCGAGCGGCGTGTTCGAGCATTATCTGGTGAAGCCGCAAAGCCCGCTGGTCCGCGGCTTTGACGACCGCTTCTATGCCGTACATTCGCGCAACACCGACGTGCGCCGCGAGGACGTGGAGGCCGAGCCGCAGCTTGAGGTCGTGGCCGTATCCGACGAGGTGGGGCTGTACATTGTCAAGTCGACCGACAGTCGTCGCTTCTTTGTCTTTGGCCATCCCGAGTACGATACCGACACGCTGCGCCTGGAGTACGAGCGCGACGTGAAGCGCGGGCTCAACCCTCAGGTGCCGGCGCATTACTTCCCGGGCGACGATCCCGCTGCCGAGCCGCGCAACGTCTGGCGCAGCCAGGCTCAGCTGCTCTACACCAACTGGCTCAACTACTACGTCTACCAGACCACGCCCTACGACCTGGCCCGCGCCGGCGAGGAGCGCTAGACGGCCGAGAGGTGCACTAACCCTTAGGCGTTGATGATGTTGGGTAGCGGCAGGTCGTGGGCGTCGGCGGGGACGTGGTTGACGCGTTGCTCGTCAAAGGCGATGCCGATGATTTGGCACGATGCCGAGACCGTGGGCAGGTAGCGGTCGTAGCAGCCGCCGCCGTAACCCAGGCGTGCGCCGGTTTGATCGAAGGCCACGAGCGGCACGACGATTATGCCGAGTGACTCAGCGGGCACGATAGGGAAGCGGTCGCTGTTGATGTCCGTAGCCGCGAAGGCTTGCGTGGGGCGGGCGATAAACGGAGCCGCGGACGCATCGTCGGCGGCAACTGCCCGCATGCACATGCGCTGGCCACAAGCTGCGGCATCAATTGCCGAGAGCATGCACGGATAGGCTACGCGCCGGCCGCGCACGGCGGCCGCAGCGGCAAACGCGGCAGGGTCTGCCTCGGAACCCATCGCGGCGTAGACGGCAACGGTGCGCGGCGCCGCGGCATCCAAGCGGCCCAGCAGTTCAACCAGCCGCGCACAGATATCAGCAGACTTCGCCGCCCGCACATCTAAATCAATCGCATCGCGCCGGGCAATCACCGCCCGTCGCAGCTCAACCTTATCCATCCCAGCCTCCTCTAGCAAACCTGCCAAAAAGGGACAGGTTTATTTTGGCAGGTTTTATCTGGGCAAACACCCAAACCACCACACAAACCATTGCAAAGGGGGCAGTTCGTGGACACCTTCGTGGGTTTTGACGAAGAGCGGGTGTTCGCGGCGGTTTGTCTCGATCTGTAACAGTAACTCGGCAAAATCGGACCTAGATGTTACAGATTGAGACAAAGGGCTGGCGTCATCCGGAAACGTCTCGATTTGTAACATCTGGAGCCGATATTGCCGCCTAGATGTTACAGATTGAGACAAACTGGTGGGACGGGCTGAGCTGACCCGTCCAAGCAGCGGCAAAAGAAAAAGGTAGATTTTCAGGCATGTCCCAAAAATCTACCTTTGTTGTGGTTAGCCCATCAGGTCGATGACGTTAAAGCCGGCGTTGCTCTTGGCGATGACGTCTCGGCCGCCAAAGACACAGGTGGGCGAGACGGCCGCAATGCGCGTCACGTCGGCGCCGAGCGAGCGCAGCTCACCGGGCGTGGCGGCGAGCATCTGGGCGCGGCGCTCCTCGCGTGCATGCGGATCGAGCCCGGCCAGGTAGGTCGTGTTGCGGCGCTTGGTGAGCGCGTACGGCTTTACCGGCGCGTCCATGCCGCTCACGCAGCTCACGATAAAGCCCTCAAAGGCGGCCTCGTCGGGCTCAAAGCTGCCGAGCCATTCGCCCGCGCGCGCCACACGCTCAATCGAGGGGTCGATTGCCGGGTCGCGGTAGGTGTAGAACGCCGTCTGACGCTCGCCGGCCGCGCGGAATCCGCAGCCGTACGCGCCGCCCTTCACGCGAATCTCGTTCCACAGGTAGTCGTAGGAGAGCGCGTTGGCGGCAACCGCCCAGGTGCCCGTCACGTCAAGCCCTAAGCGACGCGGGTCGCACGCGCTTGCCGCAAAGCAGATGTCGCTGGGGATGACAAAGGCCTCGTGGCGGTCGCACGGCGTCGGCACCACGAGTGCGTTGCGGCCGGCATCGGCGCCGTGGCCCGCGCCCAGCCCCAGGTCGCCCGCGGCGGCCCAGTACGCGTCAAAGTCCTCATCGCTGCCGGTAAAGCTCGCCAGGCAACCGTCGGCCACAAAGATACGGCCCGCCAGCTCGGCAAGCTTGGCGCGCAGGTCGCCCAGGCGCTCGTCAAAGTGGTCGAGCAGATCGCGCAGGAACAGATAGAAATCAACGCCCGAAAGCTGCTCGCGCACCACGGCCGAAGGCGAGCTGTAGCTCATCGCGCGACCGAGCGCCGCCGAGTGTCCGTTGTTGATAAAGCCCTGCTCAAGCCCAATGCGAATCTGCGTGAGCACATCGCGCACGCGGTCGGCGTCGGCATCGAGCAAAAGCGTGCTCGACCACACCTCGCGCGGCAGGCTCGCCAGCGCATCGATCTTCTCGGACAGGGCGCCGGCGCTCACCAGCAGGTAGGGGCGCACGCCGTCCACGTCGGGCTGGGTCATGACTTCGGTCGTAAAGCTCAAAAAGCCCAGCTTGCCAGCGAGCAAGTTGTCGAGTTCCTCGGCCGAGTGCTCGCGCGTGGGCAGCTGCTTAAACAGGCGGCAGAGCAGCGTCACGTAGGGCAGGTCCTCAAATGCGACGCAGCTCAGGTCGAAATACTGCATGGCGTAGGCCAGGCGGTTGGTAGGGATGTCGTGGCGCAGACAGACGATGGGCGCGGTCGTGTCCACGACCAGCGGCGGCTCGGGGCGCGCCTCGCCAATGTCGGACACGCGCAGGCGCGGCAGCGTGGCCTTGTCCTCGGGCATGTCCTCGGCTTCTTGCGCGGCACGCAGCGCGGCCGTGCGCTCGACCACGTCGGCCAGCTCGGCATCGGTCATGGCATCGCGCTTGGCTGCCAGCTCGGTGGCCTCGGCACCCTCCGAACCCTCGGCGGCGTCCACCGGCACCAGCTCGACCAGTGCCATGTGGTCGTTTTCCAGCACCAGCTCGCGCAGCAGGTCCTCAAAGTAGGTGCCGTCCAGCTCGCTACGCAGCTCCTCGTACACGGGGCCGTACTTGAGCGCCAGCGTTGCGGCGTCGTCATCGTAGAGCCACGTGCTCAGCGCATCGCACGCAATGGCCACGCCGTCGGCGATGCCGTAGTCGCGCTGGCGCAGGTCGTACTCGTTGCTGCTGATGATGGCCTCCAAGCGCTCGCGCGGAACGCCGTGCTCACACAGGTCGCGACAGGCGTCCTGGAATACGCGGCGCACCTCGCGCGCCACGCCGGGCTGAGCGTTTTGCAGCATGATGAGCTCGTAGGGCTGCAGGCTCTCGGCTGCGGTGTAGCTCACCACGTTGCCGCCCAGGCCGGCGGCCAGAATGGCCTTCTTAACCGGCGCTTCGTTGGAGCCCAGCAGCGCCTCGAACAGGATGTCCGCCGCGATCGTGCGCTTGCGGTCGAGCGCACTGCCCAGCACCAAGCCCAGGCCCACCAGGGCGTTTTCGGGCGTGGTGGCCATCTCGACGCGCTTATACTCGCAGGTCACGGGCGCTTGCACGCCCAGCGGATTGGGCGCCAGCGTGGACGGGTCCTCGCCGGCGGCAACGGCTGCGTCCATGCGGCGGCTCGCGGCGCTCGGCTGCGACAGATAGCGCTCGTCCAAAAAGGCCAGGGCGCGGTCCACGTCCAGATCGCCATAGAGCGTGATGTAGGAGTTGGAAGGATTGTAGTGGCGCGCGTGCGTGTCCAGGAACTGCTCGTAGGTGAGCGCGGGAATCGCGCGCGGGTCGCCGCCACTCTCGTGCGCATAGGCGGTGTCGGGATAGAGCGCGGCGTTGACGGCGTCGTCCAGCACGCTCATGGGGTCGGACAGCGCGCCCTTCATCTCGTTGAACACCACGCCGTTATAGCGCAGCGTGCCCTCGCGCAGGCTCGCGGAGCTGTCGCCGCCCTCGCCCTCGACGCTCTCCGGTAGGTCCAGCTCGTAGTGCCAGCCTTCCTGCTCAAAAATGGTGGGTTTGGTATAGATGGCCGGGTTGAACACCGCGTCCAGGTACACGTCCATCAGGTTGTACAGATCCTGCTCGTTGGTGGTGGCAACGGGGTAGATGGTCTTGTCGGGGTAGGTCATGGCGTTGAGGAACGTCTGCATGGAGCTCTTGATCAGGTCGACAAACGGCTCCTTGACGGGGAATTTGGCCGATCCGCACAGCACCGAGTGCTCAAGAATATGGAACACGCCGGTGGAATCGGCCGGCGGCGTCTTAAAGCCAATGGCAAAGGCCTTGTTCTCGTCATCGCACGCCAGGTACAGCAGGCGAGCGCCCGAGGCGGTGTGGCGCAGCACGTAGGCGTCCGAGTCGAGCTCGGGCACGGTCTCGCAGCGCTCGACGGCAAAGCCATGACAGGTGGTGCCGGGCACCAGCAGTGTGGCGGCTGCGGCGCGCGGGTCGGTTGAGGTAGTGGGCATATGCAGTCTCCTTTGACGCCCCAGCGGGGGCGAATCGAGTCGAATCCTCGAGAGTATACCCATATAGAGCGCGCGGCCTGCGGCGAACTGGAGGGAATGCCGCTGGGAAGTCGATGCGTCCTGGATGCCCGCGGCACGAGCGTGGATTTTCGGACGCCCACGGCATGAGAGTGGAAAATCGGACACACGAGCGTGGAAATCCGGACGCAAATTGAATGAGAGTGGATTTTCGGACGGAATCAGCCTCAAAACGCCCAAAAACCGTCCAAATATCCACCCTCATTTCCCGACCGTCCAAAATCCACACTCATCCGACGCCCACACATCTCTCATATCTCATTCGCCTCTAATACGAGAGATAACAGAAAGATGAGAGATAAATATGAGAGATAACAATGCTGCAAAGAGACAGGCAACCATGATATTGTCTCAATATAGATTGTTTTACCAGCAAAAACATGTTTAAATAAAACAGATGGCAGACATCCTATCTTTCATCTCTCGCTCATCTCTAATATGAGAGATAACAGAAAGATGAGAGATAATTACGAGAGATAACTGAGGACGAAGGAAATCTATTCGCGGCATTCTTCGCAGAACCGAGCGAAAGGACGTGCAGGTGAACGAAAACGAACTGACCGGTTTGCTCGAGTCTTTAAGGCGCATGGGCTCGGACGATCTTAACGTCGAAGTGAAGGAGAGCGCCACGACGCTTTCCCACGACGTATGGGAAACGGTCAGCGCTTTCGCAAACACCGCCGGCGGCATCATCGTACTCGGAGTGAGCGAGCGCGCGGGTTTTGTCCCAGTTGCAAACTTTGAGACCGAGAAAGTGCTCAACCAATTCGTGGCGGGCATGGGCGATGCCGGCGGTCGCGGAAAGCTGGCCAATCCGCCCAAATACACCATTGAGCGCGTGGAGCTCCAGGGCACCGTGGTTCTGGTCATCACGATTGAGGAGCTCGACCCGTCGAGCAAGCCTTGCTATGTCATAGAGCGGGGCGCTCAAGGTGGCAGCTACAAACGCATCGATGACAAAGATGTCCCGCTTTCGTCGACCGAGGTTTTGGCACTGTCGTCATATGAACGGACGAGTCCTAGCGATCGCGATGCGGTGCCCGGCACGAGTGTGGGCGATCTCGACGAGTCGCTGGTCGACCGCACGATAGAGCGTGCCTATTCGTTGACGCCTCGAGCGATGCGCGGTGCGGCGGACAAGAAGACAAAGATGGAGCGTCTGAATTTCCTAGACTTCCAGGGCAATGTTACCAAGGCCGGCCTCCTTGCCGCGGGCGTTTACCCTCAGCAGTTCTATCCCAAGCTCTTCATTGATGTGGCTGTCCACGTGGGAGCTCAAAAGGGAGCTGCGGGGTCGCTGAGGTTCATGGACCGCACAATCTGTGAGGGAACGTTGGGCGAGATGATCTCGGATGCCGTCGCAGCCGTCGCCAAGAATTTGCGGCGAACCTCGACCGTCCAAGGCGTCTCGCGTGTCGACTCGCTTGAGATTCCCGAGGAGGTTCTGCGCGAGGCAATCGCTAACGCCGTAATCCATCGAGAATACGGGGATCGGTTCTGTGGACAATCGATTGCCGTCGACGTCTTTGACGATCGTGTCGAGGTGACGAATCCTGGCGGCCTTTACGGGGGAAAGACTCGCGAGAACTTGTTTGACGGCAGCTCCCGATGCCGTAACGCGACGCTTGTGAAGCTCATGTCGATTGTCCCGCTGCCGGATGGCGCAGGTTCACCGGCTGAGGGCAATGGCTCGGGCATCCCGATGATGATCGATGCCATGCGCGCGCATGGTCTGGCCGAGCCCCTGTTCTGCCCGGGATTCGATCGGTTCAAGGTCGTACTTTACCGTTCAAAGATCGAGCCGGTCGATCATGGCGGGGGCTTAATTGTGACGGCACTCAAACACTGCGACGAGCTGGGGACGCGTGAGTTGGCAGAACGTACGGGGCTTACAATTTCCCAGGTTAGGTCGCGCGTCAACGCGCTCATTGCTCAAGGCGAGCTTGAGCCTACGGCGCCGGCGACGAGCCGCAACCGCAAGTACCGGCTAACGGAGCGCGCGGAGCAGATGCGCTAGCGGACGAGGTGACCCAATAATCGACTCTCGAGTGGCGCCTGCTAAGGTAAGGCGGTCGTTGCCCAGTCGACGGTGATGCTAAAGAGTCGGCTTACGCTGGCATGGTTCCGAGCCCGTCCATCAAGAACAACCTGAGAACCAGCTTGATGGCGTATCCCGGCTTGATCTCGGCAGCGTCAAAGATGCGGCGCTCGGTAAGCTCGCTGCAGTATGCATAGATGTCGCGGATGAGCTCCGCGCCCGAAAGCGTAAACATGTAGCCTGCGTCCGAAAGCGCGTTGGGCGCGGCGGGCAGCTCGGCCATGCGGCAAAACGTGGACAGGTCGGGTGCCATGGCGCCCTGGTAGTCAAGGACGCTGCCGGTTTCCTGCGCGGCAAGTTCTAGCTGGCGCACGCGTTCGAGCGCCGCTGCCAACACAAAGCTCGGCGTGGGCGCATTGACGTCTTCCGTGGTCGCCACGAGCCTGCCCGCCGCTTGCGTGACAAGCCAGGCAACCTCGCGCTGGCACCGAACGGCCTTGCGCGTAACCGGCTTGATGGACGAAGAAGAAACGCTCCCCTTAGGCGGATTCGAAGCAGCCATAAGACCCTCCCATGAACGATCCGGCACAACAAGTCCGGATGAAACACGTGCTACATCAGTATACAGGGGAGTGGGGTGGAAAAACGGAGCCGACAGCGTGAACTGCCGGCTCCGGATTGCTTGCCTTAGAGGCCGTACACTTCGACCATAGCTTCGCCAATGCGATGGGGCACGCCGGTGACGAGTGCGTTGCCCATGCAGAAGGCTCGATGGCCGTCGGTCATGCCCGTATCGGTCCAGCCTTTCGGGAATCCCTGAAGCTGATCGAGCTCGTCGGGAACAAGACGGCGGAAACGGCCATCGGGACATTCGATGACGTGCTTGAAGCGGCTCGCTCCCGTGCCGCCTTCTCCTGTGAGGATGGTGCGGCTCGGCTTGTCGGTAGCATCCGGGAAGCTCATGGCACCCTCTGAATACGTATACGTAAAGCCGGTTTTCTTATTGGTGCGTTCCTCGCGCTTGCTGCCCTTGAGGTAGCGCCAGTCGGGAAGCTTTTCGTCGGAGATGTAGAACTGCTCCGGGACATCAGCCTCGTCGACAAGCACGTCGCCAAGCACGTGGCGCTCACCGTGATAGTCTTCGGCAAAGTCGCAGTTCAGAACATGACAGCCCTGCATGACGCCAGCATTCTTGAATTGAGAGGTCTTTTGGCCGACGCCAAAACGAGTTGAGTTCTCGTAGGGGTCGGGTAAAACGTCAAGCTCGGACATCTCGTCGGGATAGATGGCGGGGAAGGCTTTAGCCATGACGCCGTTGTGCATGCGATCAACGAGATCAACCTTGCCAGCATCCTTTTCGCAGAAGATATAAACACGCTTGCGACGCTGGGAGAAACCGTATTCGGCAGAGTTGACTACGCGCCATTCGACCGTGTAGTCGAGGTCGGCAAGACAGCTTAGGATGATGGCGAAGTCGCGACCGCGTTGAGATGCAGGCGATTTGAGCAGGCGGTCGACGTTTTCGAAGAGGCCGAACTTGGGTTCCTTCATCTCGAGGAAGTGATAGATGTCCCACCAGAGGACACCCTTCTTGCCTTCGATGCCGTGTGCCTGATTGAGCGGACGCGCGACAGAGTAGTCTTGGCAGGGAAAACCACCGACGACCATGTCGACACGGGGAATTTCAATCTCGCCGGCTTCGGCCTGCTCCAGGACCTTATTGATGTCTTCGTTGACAACGGAATCATCGCCGAAGCGATCCATGTAGCAACGGGCCGCGAACTGACGCGCCTTGGTTCCGGGCGGTTCCCACTGATTTGCCCAAATGGTGCGGAAGGGGCCGGCTGGTTTCATATAAAACTCGGGATGTCGAGGGTCGGCATAGCCCTCGAGACCCAAACGAAATCCACCGACGCCCGCAAAAAGCTCGGCAATATTAATCTCAGACACGTTTCTCCAATCGCTGCTGTGTCCGTTTATGGTGCTCACAACAATAGCCGATCGAGGGGACAAGATCAAGACCTCAATTTTCCGGGCGTTAGTAGTTGCTCTGAAATACTATGGGGTTAGTTGCGAGTTTCGGAGGTATCCCATGTCCAAGAAGCACCTCGACTTCAAGCGCATGCTTGACGATACTGATTTTTCTGACCCTTCAAGCATCGAGCGGTATGCTGCCAATCTCGACGGGATGACGTTTCGCGATATTCTTGAGCTTGGCATTGCGCCGGAGGGGGAGAGCGCGCCCAAGGACTTTGGCTCCAAAAAGTACAAGGGCGGTATGGGGACCCTGATCGAGGAGCGTTACTTTGGCTACAAGGCCAACAGCGACGACCGGCCGGACTTTCCCGAGGCGGGTGTCGAGCTCAAGGCAACGTGTTTTGACGTACTTAAAGACGGTCGTAAATCTGCCGGTGAACGTCTTGTCTTGACGATGATTCCCTACGACCGTCCCGTTTCGCTCGACTACGACAGCTCGCATCTCAAGACTAAGCTCAGCAATATCCTGCTGATTTACTACGGCCGTGACCGCTCCATCGACAAATACGACCAGCGCATTGAGCGTGCAGTCATGGTTCGTTTGCCCGAAGAGGATATGAAGATCATCCGCGCTGACTACGAGAAGATTATTTCGTACATTCAGGATGGTCGCGCGGACGAGCTATCGGAGGGCATGACCACCTACTTGGGCGCCTGCACAAAGGGCGCAACCGAAGCGACAATGTGGGTCGACCAGTATTACGAGTACTTCAATACCGATACGGGCGAGATTGAACGCCGTCGCGCGAAGCGTCGCGCCTTCTCACTCAAGCGCTCGTACATGGACTATGTGCTTCACGCCTATGTTCTCGGTGCCCCGCGTATCGGCGAGAGCATCGTTCAAGGCGACGACGAGTCCATTGATTTCGAAAGCTACGTTACTGCGCTTATCGAGCGCCACTATGGCGAGACCGATCGCCAGATTGCGGAGCAGCACGGCTTGGAATACACAGGAAACAAGGCGCAATGGACAACGCTCGTTTATCGCATGCTCGGCATTAAAAGCAATGCTGCCGAGGAGTTCGTTAAGGCCGGGATTAACGTCCGTGCTTGTCGCGTTAATAAGAGGGGGCACATCGAGCAGGCAATGTCTTTCCCTCCGTTTGAGTTCAAGCGGCTAATCAATGAGGATTGGGAAACGTCTTCCTTCCGTGCGCGCCTTGAGACCAACCGTTTCTTCTTCGTCGTGTTCCGTGAGGACCACGAGGGGGAGTGGCGTCTTGACCGCTGCCTATTCTGGGCAATGCCGGCAAACGAAATCGAGGGTCCCGCAAAGGCTTGCTGGGATGAGACGCGAAAGGTCATTCGCGAGGGCGTTGAGCTCAATCCGTATCGGGATGCAAGCGGAAAGCTCAAAGTGACTAACGATCTGCCCGGTATGGCGGACAACCCAATTGTTCACGTTCGTCCGCATACGTCAAAAGCGGCTTACAAGTTTGCCGATGGAACAGAGATCGGTGACATCGCAAGGAATGCTTACGAACTGCCCGACGGGCGCTGGATGACGAAGCAATCGTTCTGGTTCAACAAGGGCTATCTGGAGCACATTCTGGGGCTGTAGCGTTTTGGGATTGTTTAACGATCGAGCCCCTGCTCCTCTATACTTTGATGTCGTCCCTACAAATAAATCCCCTCACCGAGCTGCTTGTGGAACTCGGCGTGATGGTCGCGTGCCCAGGTAAAGAGCGCCTGGTCAAAGTCGGTGCGCGTGGCCGGGACGCCAAAGACGCCGGCAACTTCGACGCGCACAAACTCCAGTGCCGGCAGCTTGTTGATGGCAGTGAGGGCAAACGGAGACGAGGGCTCCTCGAACAGATAGCGGCTGCCTTGCAGCGCATCGCAACTGGTGCACGTGTTGCCGAGCGACGGGGCTTTGGAGGCTCGCGCGCCTACGGGCTTGTAGCCGCAGCGCTTATGAAGGTAGTCGCGGATCTCGCCCGGTACGCAGCCAAGAGCGGGCACGATGGCGAGTGCGTTGGCTCTGGCCGTGTCGATGGCAATGTACCCGGCTTCGTTGGGCGCGTGCGCGATGGCGATGCTCTCGTCGTTATCGGTTCGATAGGGAATGCCGAAGGCCGCGACCGAGGTCTCTTTGTGACACTTCCAGCACTCGCGCTTGCCCAGTACTAGATATATATACGGCGCTGAGGGGTCGGATCGGTCAACACCGGGCAGCCACTCGGCAAAGGGCTCGGGGTTGACGCCGCTGGGTACATACCAGATCTTCTTGGTCCGGTCCCATTTGGCGCCCAGCGCCTTGGCTTCTTCTTTGTGCGAAAAGGGGACATCGAGCTCGGTGCGCATGGCGGCTCCTTGGTGCTGCAGGTGCAAGTGGCTCAAGGATACCGCAGGGCGTGGACGTCGTAGCGTTTTGCCGAGAAGTTGCGGCTCGGACTGATTGGTTATGCCGATGGATAGATTGGCAAGTAGATGGTCGGCTTTTGACCAGTTGGGCGGTTGGAGCAGCTTGCGGCGCAGTTTTGTGCCTAGCTATTGTTGATATTGGGGTATTGAATTTGTTTGGCAGCCATTCGTCAGGTGAATTGATGTTACGTTGCGATGACGGTTGGAGCTGCCAGCGGATTTGGCGACATAAAACAAAACAGCCCAGAGGATATAGCCTCTGAGCTGCGAACATTTGGTGGGCGTTAGAAGATTTGAACTTCTGACCTCTTCCGTGTCAGGGAAGCGCTCTCCCCCTGAGCTAAACGCCCGATCAAGGGTGCGCAAGTGCGCAAGGGATAATATAACGGAGCCTGAACTCGGTGGCAAGAACATTTTTAAAAATCGCTTACATTGTGGAATTCGGGGGCTTTGTCATATCCATTTCAAAAGAGCCTGCTGCTGCGATTTGGCTGTCGCATAATGCAAGGTCATTGCGGTATCGAGCTATGGAAAGACGCCTGCGGAAATGTCCTACCGATAAGCGGACAAGCCTCCGGCTGGTGCCTTCGCCGTGGTAAGGTAAGCCGAATTGCTTCCAGACTGTTTCGGGGGAGTGGAATGAGCAAAGAGTGCGTCGAGCAGGTCGAAGGCGCAGGGGCTTCGGTGCCGATGACCGATATATCGAACATTGATGTGCCCGAGGGCACCGATGAGCTCAGCCGTAGCACCCGCCGCGCTTGGCGCGAGCGCCTGAACAGCGCTTCGACGCGCAAGATGATCACGGGCGTCTTGGCTACGCTGGTGGGCGGTTCGTTTTGGGGCTTCTCGGGCACCAGCGCGAGCTTTCTGTTCGATACCTACCACGTCGACACCTTGTGGCTTATGAGCGTGCGTCAGATTCTCGCCGGTCTACTCTTTATGGCCGTGGTTGTTACGCGCGACCGCGAGCGCCTGATTAAGCTCTGGACCACACCCGCCGATCGCAAGCAGCTGCTGCTCTTTACGGTTGATTTTCAATCTCAACGCAACAGCCTGAACGGACCCCGCGTTTCCGCAGCT
>ENA-OUOY01001098-OUOY01001098.1-human-gut-metagenome-genome-assembly--contig:-NODE-1098-length-16730-cov-6.286417_pt1 | contig 16730 bp, 15 predicted proteins | sample MGYA00237937_ERZ548767 | MGnify/ENA primary metagenome ERZ548767 (study PRJEB26490, sample SAMN05356887) | human gut metagenome | biome: terrestrial biome; feature: human-associated habitat; material... | reverse complement strand
GTGCTAAAGCACTTAGCGAAAAATCCGTGCGATCGGTGTGATCCGTGAGCTTTAATATCAGAATGGTTTCACCTGACAGTATTATTTTTTCATTACACGCCATTCAATGGCACAAAAAGTGATGAAGTCAGGAAATTGGTGCTGTATCTCCGCCGTTGGGCAAACCGACTTTCCCTCTCACATAGTTCACCACACAACAAGGCCAAACTACACAATATGCTAAAAATAGTCATGCAGCACGTACACTTTATCAATATAATGCTTAAATTTGCGCCAATATTAAACTGAGCCACTGGCAGAACCAGCTCTGGCAAGCCTGCACTTGCCATTCCGTCTGCCGGCACAACTAAACACAGAGTAATATGCAGAATATTGATTGGGCCAACCTCAAATTTGGTTACATGCCCACCGACTACAATGTGCGCTGCTACTACCGCAACGGCAAATGGGGAGAGATTGAAGTAAGCTCTTCCGAAATCATCAACATACACATGGCTGCCACTGCCTTGCACTACGGCCAGGAAGCCTTCGAGGGCATGAAAGCCTTCCGCTGCCCCGACGGCAAAATCCGCGCTTTCCGCATCAAGGACAATGCTGAGCGCCTGCAAAGCACTTGCCGCGGCATATTGATGCCTGAACTGCCTACCGAACTCTTCGAGGCTATGGTCAAGAAGGTGGTCAAACTCAACGAGCGCTTTGTACCGCCCTACGAGAGCGGCGCCTCGCTCTACATACGTCCGCTGCTCATCGGCACAGGCGCACAAGTGGGCGTTCACCCCGCCAACGAATATCTGTTCGTCATCTTTGTCAGCCCGGTAGGCCCCTACTTCAAGGGCGGATTTGCCACAAACGACTACGTTATCATACGTGAGTACGACCGCGCTGCACCACTCGGCACCGGACGCTACAAGGTGGGTGGTAACTACGCCGCAAGTCTTGCTGCCAACAAAATGGCTCACGACGCCGGCTATGCCTCTGAGTTCTACCTCGATGCCAAGGAAAAGAAATACATCGACGAATGCGGCGCTGCCAACTTCTTCGGCATCAAGGACGGCAAGTACATCACGCCCAAATCATCATCTATACTGCCCTCCATCACCAACCGCAGCTTGCAACAACTGGCCAAAGACCTCGGCATGGAGGTGGAAGTGCGCCCCATACCCGAAGAGGAACTTTCTACCTTCGAGGAGGCCGGCGCTTGTGGCACAGCCGCTGTAATCAGCCCGATACACAAAATTGACGACCTCGAAAACCACAAGAGCTACGTCATTTCAAAGGACGGCAAACCGGGCCCCTGGAGCGAAAAACTCTACACGCACCTGCGCGCCATTCAGTATGGCACAGAACCCGACGTGCACGGCTGGACTACCGTTATTGAATAAAAAGACACATATTCCCCTTGGGGCAAACACCACACATGATGAAGAGAATAACACATCTGCTGCTTGCCTTGTTCACCCTGTCGGTGCTTGGCGGCCTTGTGGCCTGCAACGGCGACAAGAAAAAACTTGAAGACAAGGAGAAGGAATTGGCCGAACTGCGCCAACTGGCCGAACTCGACAAAAAGGAAATGGAAAACCAATATGCCGAGTTTGCAAGCCAATATGGCGAACTGAAAAAAGGCATCAAGGACGACTCCCTTGTCAACCGGCTCAACCAGGAGCAGGCACGTGCCGAAGCTCTGCTCAAGGAATTGCGAAACACAAAGGCCAACAGCTCGGCCGAAATTCTGCGTCTGAAACGCGAACTGGCCACTGTGCGTGCCGTACTGCGCGACTACATTCGCCAGGTCGACTCGCTGCAGCAAGCCAACCATGCCCTTATTGGCGAACGTGACATGGCACGTGCCGACGCTGAACGCGTGCGCATGGAGAATACCAACATTCAGGCCGAAAATTCACACCTCAACGAACGTGTGGCCATAGCGGCACAGCTCGACGCCACGGGCATCAGCATCACGCCGCTGAAAAAGAACGGCAAAAGCGCTAAAAAGAGCAAGGACATTGCCCGCTTTGCCGTGTCGTTCACCATCACACGCAACGTGACTGCCTCGGCTGGCAACCGCACCGTCTACGTCCGTCTGCTCAAGCCTGGCCAGCAAGTAGTCAACCAAAGCGGCACCTTCCGCTACGAAAACCGCGCCATTGGCTACTCTGCCGCCAAAACCATCGAGTATTCCGGACAGGAGGTACACGTCACACTCTACGTGCCTGTCAGCGAGTTCCTCAGCGGCGGCGCCTACTCTGCCTACATCTTTGCCGACGGACAGATGATTGGCTCTGGCAGCACTTCGCTTGCTAAATAAGTTTTATCCCAGCGTCATCACGCTACTCTACTATCAAAGGCTCATGCGCTGAAACGGCACATGAGCCTTTTATACAAGGAATAAATCCGTCAAAAACGGGACTCTCGGTTAACAAAGCCATAGGTTAACAAGCAAATAGGTTATACACCACTCTTTGCGTTCTACACAAAGTGACAAGTAACGTAAAAACTTAACCAACTTACCAATCAACTAATTACACTAACGCGTAAAAACAAACATATCATGACACCAAATATCACTCCCGTACTGTTGCTCACAGGTTATCTGGGCAGTGGCAAAACCACCCTGCTCAACCGCATACTTTCTAACAAGAAAGGCATCAAATTTGCCGTCATTGTCAACGACATTGGCGAGGTAAACATCGACGCAAGCCTCATAGCACAAGGCGGCATTGTGGGCGAAGGTGACGACAGCCTTGTACCCCTGCAAAACGGTTGCATCTGCTGCACACTCAAAATGGACCTCGTGCAGCAACTCAGCGACATTGTGGCACAACAGCGCTTTGACTACATCGTAATCGAGGCCAGCGGCATCTGCGAACCGGCCCCCATAGCTCAAACCATCTGTGCCTACCCCAGCATGTACCCCAACCTGGCCACCAAGGGCATTGCCAAACTCGACTCCGTGGTGACCGTAGTAGATGCCTTGCGCCTGCGCGACGAATTTGCTGGCGGCAACGATCTCAACAAGAAGGACATGGCCGAGGACGACCTTGCAAGTCTGGTTATTCAGCAAGTAGAGTTCTGCAACATGATTTTGCTCAACAAGGCATCTGAGGTCAGCGCACAGGAACTTGACCACATCAAAGCCATTCTGCGCGAGTTGCAGCCCAAGGCCGAAATCATCACTTGCGACTACTGCGATGTAGACCTCGACCGCCTGATCAATACCAACGACTTCGATTTTGAACGCGTAGCTACTTCGGCGCGCTGGATCGAGGCCGTCGAAGGCAATGACGACGATGACGAGCACAAACATCACGACCACGAGCATCACGACCACGACCACGAACATGATCACGAACACGGACACCACCATCACGACCATGAGCACTGCCACGGCCTTGAGAACGAGGAAGAGGGCGAAGCACTCGAATACGGCATTGGCACCTTTGTATACAAGCGTCGCCGTCCCTTCAACATGGTAGAGTTCGACCAGCTCATAGCGCGTCTGTGGCCCAAGAGTGTGATTCGTTGCAAGGGCATTTGCTACTTTGGCACAGAGCGCGACATGTGTTATGTATTTGAGCAGGCTGGCAAGCAAGTGTCGCTCAGCCAGGCCGGACAATGGTATGCCACCATGCCAGCAGAGGAATTTGAGCAGTTTAAGGCACAGAACCCCTCGGTCATGAACGACTGGGACGACACCTACGGCGACCGTATGCAAAAGCTCGTATTCATTGGCCAGAACATGGACCGCGAAGCCATCGAAACCTTGCTCGACGCCTGCCTCGAACCGGCTGACTAAACAATGGTTAAAGTCTCTCCAAAAACAGAGGGCAGAAAACTTTAATTACCAACAGTCAATGATTTAACAAAGGGTAAACGAACTTTCCATGTTCGATTACCCTTTTTGTTTGTATGCATTCTGCTTGTTTCAATCCACGTACCCACACAGGGTGCGACACAAATGAGCTATATGGAGTAAATAAATTCAAGTCCATAAAGGTTCGATTAAAGCTCACGCCATCAGTCCACTGCCAAATGTGTCCGAAGTTTCAATTCCATAAAGGTCCGATTAAAGCGCTGTTTGCACCCTATTCAGGTTACTTGTGCCGAGTTTCAATTCCATAAAGGTCCGAGTAAAGCAGCAATGGCACAGGCTTCTGTGTGGGGTGAACCTTGTTTCAATTCCATAAAGGTCCGATTAAAGCGTGGCCTTTATCCTTGTGGACTGGGCTTATAATAGGTTTCAATTCCATAAAGGTCCGATTAAAACATATTGCTTCATACGAGCAAACGCAGCAGTATTGAGGTTTCAATTCCATGAAGGTCCGATTAAAACTGCATTCCCCCAAGTCGACGGCAACTGGCTCCTTACGTTTCAATTCCATGAAGGTCCGATTAAAACAAAAATACTCTTTTCGTTACTTGTACTGCGCAGAGTAGTTTCAATTCCATGAAGGTCCGATTAAAACTCGGTAATGTTCTCCTCCATGCAGATGCGCTGCCAGTGTTTCAATTCCATGAAGGTCCGATTAAAACCAAAGGCGTTTCTTGAAACGTGATTTTTTAATTTGTTTCAATTCCATGAAGGTCCGATTAAAACATCTGGTAAAGTAATATTCTATTCATCTATTGGAATGGTTTCAATTCCATGAAGGTCCGATTAAAACTTGGAATAGAAAAATATTATAGTTTATTTTCTGATTAGTTTCAATTCCATGAAGGTCCGATTAAAACATTTCATTTGTTAATAAGGCCGCAATTTCAGACGAGGTTTCAATTCCATGAAGGTCCGATTAAAACGCGCGTGCTTTCTTGTATGAGAATTCGTTTGAATGTGTTTCAATTCCATGAAGGTCCGATTAAAACATCTGACTTTTAAGGCGTTACGACAATGCAAAACGGTTTCAATTCCATGAAGGTCCGATTAAAACCTGCCGTGTCCATGCTGCTGACGCTTTGTCACAACTGTTTCAATTCCATGAAGGTCCGATTAAAACCCTATGGTTCTGCCGATGCCTCACACGCTGCCGCGTTTCAATTCCATGAAGGTCCGATTAAAACCACCTACAAAGGTAAGAAAAATAAGTTTAGACGTAGTTTCAATTCCATGAAGGTCCGATTAAAACTGTAGGTCATTGTTGTGTGGTTGTTGTTGGGTTGTGTTTCAATTCCATGAAGGTCCGATTAAAACTTTACCATTACATGCAAATCACCAATAGTAACTTCTTGTTTCAATTCCATGAAGGTCCGATTAAAACGAAGCATTCCGTAACCCTATGTCTGACTTTTACTCGTTTCAATTCCATGAAGGTCCGATTAAAACTACTCGACTTTGTGCAAGCGGCCGACCAAATAAACGGTTTCAATTCCATGAAGGTCCGATTAAAACTGATTTCGTTTGCCTCAAACGTTATCGTCTCGCGTTGTTTCAATTCCATGAAGGTCCGATTAAAACCTCGACGAACAACAACGACAGGAGCAAGCCACACTCTGTTTCAATTCCATGAAGGTCCGATTAAAACCTTTTTTGCGCTCTTGTAGCATATTATCAACGTAGTTTCAATTCCATGAAGGTCCGATTAAAACGGTCAAACGCGTTGCGAGAAACGTGATTTTTGACTTTGTTTCAATTCCATGAAGGTCCGATTAAAACACAACATACAAGAGAGTCTCCTTCGACCTTGAATGTTTCAATTCCATGAAGGTCCGATTAAAACGCAAGAGTGGAAAGAAGAGCAAGGGAAGAAATAATGGGTTTCAATTCCATGAAGGTCCGATTAAAACGCAAGACCCGAATGTGAGCCAGGCGGCAAGAGCAAGTTTCAATTCCATGAAGGTCCGATTAAAACGGCATGTAAAGGCATTATGTCCATTGCTTGAGATATTGTTTCAATTCCATGAAGGTCCGATTAAAACGTCTGCATTAACACGCTGTCACCCACATTCAGATGTTTCAATTCCATGAAGGTCCGATTAAAACGAAACACCGCAACGGGTTCTATTGTAATGGGTGATGTTTCAATTCCATGAAGGTCCGATTAAAACGAGGCGAGAGATTTTTTTCTTTAGTGGCTTTCGATGTTTCAATTCCATGAAGGTCCGATTAAAACCTTCAGCATAAGCAGGGGCAGAAACATTATTAGGTGGTTTCAATTCCATGAAGGTCCGATTAAAACTGGCTTGATGTTTGGACATGGTTCGGCATGATGCTGGTTTCAATTCCATGAAGGTCCGATTAAAACATCTATCAGAATAAGCCACCCATCATCAGACGGGGTTTCAATTCCATGAAGGTCCGATTAAAACAGAACTCTGATATACTTCCGTCGTATGCCAGTTAGTTTCAATTCCATGAAGGTCCGATTAAAACCTCCACAAATTTCTGCTTCACCATAGACTTTCGCTCGTTTCAATTCCATGAAGGTCCGATTAAAACAGCCATAGCTATCCTTTGTCAGAGACACGAACTCGGTTTCAATTCCATGAAGGTCCGATTAAAACTGCAGTTGTCTTGCACAGCAGTTGCGCGCGCAAGGGTTTCAATTCCATGAAGGTCCGATTAAAACATTACTATTGACCCCGTTGCGGTGCTGCCATCTTGTTTCAATTCCATGAAGGTCCGATTAAAACATAGTAAGTATAAGTGATTTTGTTGGGTTGTTTGTTGTTTCAATTCCATGAAGGTCCGATTAAAACAAAAATACCCTCTTCGTTTCCTTTATTGCGCTGAATAGTTTCAATTCCATGAAGGTCCGATTAAAACTTGACCTTTCACAACGCCGCATTTTCTCCTCTAAGTGGTTTCAATTCCATGAAGGTCCGATTAAAACGTACAGCAAGCAAGTGATGTCAATGACTTTGCAAATGTTTCAATTCCATGAAGGTCCGATTAAAACCGCGTCAGTATATTCTGCCCGTTGACGCTTATCATGTTTCAATTCCATGAAGGTCCGATTAAAACTAATGCGGCACTGCAGATTGAGGATAACCTGAAACGGTTTCAATTCCATGAAGGTCCGATTAAAACGAAGGCGGGTACCCACGGATGTCGCCTTTCGGGATAGTTTCAATTCCATGAAGGTCCGATTAAAACCCATTGCATTTTTCAGTAAGATACCTTTATATACAAGGGGAATCATAATTCAAAGGTACAAAAATAGTTCAAGAAAATATGTCGATGTAGAATAATATTCTTTTACAAGCTATACGACAACCCCGTTATTCATTGATGTTTCAACATGTCAAAGAACTATTTTGAGAGTTTTACACGAAAAAGAGAAATAAGAATATATATATCGACAACTTATTATAGGAAATTGTCTGTTGACATTCTTTCTTTTCCTAAGATTTGTTTGTTCATATTATACCCCAACTTGTTCGTAAAAATAATTATACTGTCTTCAGCCTCATCGATGACGTTTTTCATCTTGATTTTCAACTCTCGCAGCTTGGTTTCCGATAGTTCTCCTTCCAATACAGAGTTCTGAATCCAACAGAGATATTGACGACATAACTTCAGCATTTTCCCTACTCTTTTTTCTCCTACATCATATACAACGATTACATACATAAGCTACCAATACATTTTGAATGGTTTATAATCTTCTATACCCAACAAGTCTTTCATTAACTTATAGCACTCCAGCTTGATGAGATGTTTGTAACTGACATTCCTGCCCAAAGAGCGATGGCGGAAAGTTTCGTCATACCGTTCTTCCATAGCCTTCACGAATATTTTTTTGCCCTTTTCGTTCAACAGACATTTATTCAACTTCTTATCAAAATGCTGACACCCCAAGGCATGCTTGTTGAGCACCTTGAATATAACCCTATCAACGATAATAGGCTTAAATATCTCAGAGATGTCGAGACACAAAGAATAACGCCTTTCCCCTGGAGTATGCAGGAAACTAATAGTTGGATTGAGTTGAGTCTGATGGATGGCCTTGAGAGTTTCTGTATAACACATCATATTGCCAAAGGAGATGAGAGCGTTCACTTCATTCTCTGGAGGCTGCTTGGTTCTTGACCCCATATTAAAATCATCGAGAATAATGTCGAATGCAGCATAATATGCCTGACGGATATTTCCCTCGACCCCCATAATCTCGTCCACATTCTTGGCATCATCAAGAGTTTTCGTTAATCGCTTGATGGTATCGATGAGTTCCTGTAGATCTTTGCCTCGACGGTTATAGTAATTTAGATTCATAACCATGTTCCATGCCGCTCCTTGTATGAACTTACGAGCCAAAATCACTCTTTTATTCTTGTTCTGATAAGCAGAAACTTGAGCCAGCAAGGCTTTGCCAGAGAGCAAACTTTCGCGAGGCATAAAGCTACCCGTATAATTCTCGTAGTAATCAAAGAAATGCACAGGTATTCCCCTTTGTCCTAAGAAATTGAAAAGAGCACTATTAGCTCTGAGACTTCCAAAGGCATACAACTCTGCAACATCCTCAATAGGAATGTATCGAGGTTGTTGCATGACTTCGTCCTTATCTTCGTTCACAAAGATTGGCGTAAACTTCAAGGTGTTGTCCCTACGCTCCATGATGCCGGGATTAAACAAATAGAAATTCCTTTTCATCCTTATTCCTCCTCAGGTTCATCTATGTAACAAAAATCGAAGTAGCTGCAATTTTTGCAGATACCTTTCTTTACTCGTGGCGGGCATGTCTCTTGCGAAATAATGTTTGAAATATCCTTTGTTATCTCTTGAATTTCCTCCCTATCGACATCAGAAAGAAGAACTTTTTGCGTCTTGCGCAAGAGCGGATATTCCAGAACACCACTCACTCCAACAATGCCATGTTGTTCAAACACGTACATATAGTATTTCAATTGCCATTCATGAGCGTTGTCAGCCTTATTGGATTTCTTAATCTCATGAATGACCTTGTTCTTCGCATCATAGTAATCCACCTTAATGCCATCAATCTCCACTTCCTCATACTTAGAGTTTCGTTGAGGATAGCAGTATTCATGCACCAGTTTTCCCTCATAAACCAAATCGGACTCCTGCTCCATGTTAATACCTTTGGAAAAGAGCCAAAGTTTGCGATGACACAACTGGTAATAATTGAAATGAGTGCCTGTTACTATCATAAGTAAAGATTAAGATGGAGGCTCTCACCTATGCAGAAAGAGCCTCCACATATAGTAGTTATAGCTGATTCTCGTAATCGAAAATCAACATACGATTAACAAGGTCTTGCTTGGCTTTATCCAAAGCATCGGCGCTCTCTGTTTCAGTTACAATATAACTTGCACATGGCAGCGTGACATAAGTTGCAGCTCCTGCGTGCTCATCGATGATGGGTTTAGCCTTTGGTTTCGAATCATTGTCACCATCTATGAGCTTGGCACGAATGGCGGCAGCCAATGTGTTAGCATTATCGCTGATAGCAATGGCTAGTGTTTCCATCAAGCTGAATGTTCTTGCTTGATTTGATGTTATATGCCAGTCAATCAAAGCGTCTGCGATGGCAGGAATTATTTTCTCTCGCTGTTCCTTTGGCATCAACAAGCATTCTCCAAATACCGTATTAACAACTTTCCAGCCATCATTCTTTAACGTCTCAACCATATCGGAAGTTATCTCAGGTTCCAACTGGTTAGTTGGCACACAGAATAAGCGGCGTAAGTCGATAGCAACATCATAGACAAACAGACCCGTTGCACGAGTATTATCTGGAATCCATTTGCGATAAAGGCTTCTATCACTGCCATTCAAGAAATTACTTACTTGCTCATCAGTAAGAACATTTCCACTTGCGTCTCTTACAACTACCTTGTGCACATTCGGCCTGTCAGAACGATCAAAGGAAATGTTCTCTTTAGGAACTGAAGCCAAAAGAGGATGAAGCGGTGTCATGGCCGAAATACTTAAAGGACTTCTGCGTTTAACCGCCTTTTCCTTTCCGCCTTTAGGAGTTCTCATCCAACCGCCCAACAATTGGTCGACATAATGTGGGTCGCATGACGAAAGGACTTCACCCTCCTTGAGTGCTCCTTTTTTATCAACGTCAAAATAAAACTCTGTGGGAGAAGGTTCAACGTTGAGAACCTCATTAAGCTTACCCATAATTGAACGCTTTACTTGTTGTCCACTGGAGTATGGTACTTTTACATTGAACTGTGGGTCATAGTAAGATTTCTGGCCGTCTTCCACACAGAACACCGTAAATGCTGCATGCTTGCAACCACGCAAATAAATGAAAGAATTCTTATTCATAGTTTTCTATATTAATTGTTATTACAAAGTCTTGTACTGAAATCGCAAAAGAGTCAAAAAGTATGGCACATTATCTGTTGGCATACTGTGAACTTCTTTTACAATATCCTTGAACTCATTTGTTTTTCCAATAAATGGAATGACCTCTGTTGCTGCCGCTATAAATTGCTTCTTATTTGAAGCACCAAGCATCGTCTCCACCAAATTTTTGCGTTTGGTGCTGATCGACTTGTCTTTGTCTGTAGAGGCTTCGTTCAGCAACTCAGCCAACTCTTGGGACTTATCCCATAATTCTTCGTTATTCAACATAGCTAATATCCAAATTTTATATACATTAAAGTTGATTGTTTCTGTTTCATTCTTCGGTGCTTTGGGCTGCTTTGGAGCTTTGTCGCCTTTAGGGTACACATAATCCCTAAGCCCTTTTGGCTCCATGGCTTTGATGCCAATGACTCCTGCAGTACAAGCAGTTCTAAAGCCAAAGGCTGTATTCCACAAGGATTCTGCGTTTCTTCCTTGGGTCGTACCAAACAGTTTCTCATACAAATGGATAGGACGGCGAATTTGACCAAGGTCAAAAGGTATAAAACCTATCGTAGTGTTAGTTTGCCCTATGCTATAAATATAGCCTAAGATTTGAGCATTTTTGTACTTCCTTGAAACTCCAATAAGTACCTTTATCCATGTTTGGGTGTCAATACTTTGGACTCCATCTTTATTGGCAACATATGGATTATATCCTGCCAATGGTTGCTCGTCATCATAAATTCTTGTATCGTAATAATGTGATAGCCATTGTCCGTTCCATGTATTGATTTGGTTGCCTTTTAACATGGAAGTTTCATTGAGGCACTTGCGATAAAGTTTCCAGCCCTTATATATATCAAGAAGAATGCCCTTGTGACTAAATAAAATAGAAAAGCCTCCTTGTACACCAACCCCAAGAGCATCTCCGATCCATGAAGCAAAGATATTTTCCTTTTCATGTGGCAATGCTACATTGGTCACTTGTCCAGACGTAGTCGCGGCTGTGTCTAACGAAGGGTAACCTCTCGCAATGCTCGCATCAGCTTCGCTATCTTCGATTTTCTTCAACAGTTTGTCAAAACGAGTTTTTCGTTGTTCTGGAGTTTCATAATCTTTTTTCCCCTTTATCATGTCATCCCAACTTAGCTTAGGATTTTCCAAAGGAGAGTTGCCTGCAGTCATCATGTACTTGTTTTGATCGAAAAACAAGGGATAGAACTGCTCTATGAAGAAAGTTCGGGCATCATAGTGGGTGCCATATTCCTCATTGTAGGCTTCCAGAAACATTTTGCCTATTGCTGATGTAATCATATACTATAGAATTTCAAATGTTTGATAATATTCTGTCTTACAATAATCCGGCAACAATCCTTTTTCGTGATCATAACCTTTGTCAGGTATGACAAAAGGACGTGTTCCCACATTTAGTTGGTCAAGATTCCTATGGGCTATGGAATGGTAGCTCACTGGAATTTCCATTTCCGCACGTTCCATTCCAGTCCCTTGCAGGTATCTTTCCTTATCCTTTTCGGTAATGCAAACTGCAGAGTTGATGTCAAGCGTCTCGAGCAGCGCTGATCTTGCTTGGTGGCAAAGTGCCTTCAATTGCCATTTCCCAGCCAAAAATGCCACCCCCGTATAGTCAATGTTTTGAAAATTCACTTCAGGATACACCTTGTCTATCATCTCTTGAATGTGATCTTCTTCCATAACTTGCCCATTATCTGGCAAGACCTCAAACGTTCCTTTTAACACGTCCAAGCTGTAGGGCAAGGCTTCCTTTTCATTCTCCGGGGGCGAAATGACATAGATGGGCTTATAATGCCCTATAGTTTCCAGGCTACGCTTTCTGTTGATTCGTCCAAAGCGTTGTGCAAGAGCGTCAATGGGAGCACATTCTGTAACCATCACGTCGAAGCTGATGTCAAGGCTTACCTCAACAACTTGGGTTGACACAACTATACATGGCGTATCTTCCAAGGTGTTGAAATCTGTACGCAAGTCCGTTTCCAGCCTTGCTCTGTCGTTCCGTTTATACCTACTATGAATGAGCATCTTTCTAATATCCGGGTAGAATTCGTCTATCTCTTCATAAAACTCTTGTGCCCTTTTCACCTGGTTGCATACAATGAGCAGTTTAGAATGTTTCTTCACCGCTGAGGATATAACCCCAAAAGCATCTTCACGACAGGCCAACTTATAGATTTGGTGGCGATTAAAAGATGCGAGAGTATTAGGGGCAAGCTTTACCTCATATACCTCACTCGGCCCTCCCAGCAACTCCAATATCCTTTTATATAATTCAGTTGGCATGGTTGCTGTTCCTACATGTACTCTACAATCCAAAGCTATCAAAATTTCGATAATGCGCAGCACTATAGATTGTATCGCATCAGAATATGTATGTATTTCATCAAGAATTACATCACAACCTCGCAAGTCCATAGCCATTGCCTCGTAGCCTTTGATGCCAAAAACAATAGAAGCCATTTGGTGAGGTGTCAAGATTTTGACCGATGCACCCACATGTCGTTGCATAATGCTTTCTTCTACCTTTCCTTCTTTCACCTTTAGGCTGGAAGCTGCATGCAGAAGATAGACTTGTGCATTGGTATCAGACAAGTCTGCCTTAATCCTATCATACATCGCATTGATTGACGCTTGAAAGGGCAGGGTATAAAATACACGTCCTTGACAACGACGCAACAAGAAATCAGTCTTTCCCGCTCCAGTCGGCGCTGTAACCAAAGTGTGCTTTTTCTTACTTTCCGCAGAAATCATGGACAATGGATAGAGCTGACATTGTCTGTTGTAAAAAGACAGGTCTGGCTTGATGAACAATTTGTTCAAAGGCATCTCCGACTCTGTTTCCATAGCCGAAGCCATATGGTCGGAAGCCATCAGCAGTCCTCTCCATTTCGAGCAGTCTAACTTGCGGTTACAACAGTAATCTACAACATATTCATAGTTGTCTTCAGCTTCGTCAATAGATATCTTATGAGTTTTCAGCCCAAGGCTTTCCAATATTTCCAAAGCAATGGGACTCCATTCTTCAAATCCCTTCGAATGCTCTTCAAAACAATTAGTATTGTCATCCAAATCCAAAATGCCAAGTTCCCTTACATCCTTGTACATGGACTTATGATGAGCTACTACCATATCTATTACGGCATTTCGATGCGCTTCTTTGATTAGCGATAGGAAAAACAGAGAAGCTATCTCATGACGGAACACAGAGCCAGGCTTTTTCTTATAGGAACGAGCCAGCGACTTTTGAAACAATGGACTTACTTTTCCGATGTCATGTAGCAATGCACCCTCAATGGCAATGTGTTCGTCAAGCCCAGCATGATTGGCCACGACAGCAGCTATATCAGCTACATTCTTCAGGTGCTGAAACAAACATATACGCCCATTTCGTTCTCCCTTCGCCAATATTTCTTGATGGATATTCATAGACTACACTTTTATCATAGCGTCTGCCCATTGTATTCCAACCAACCATACATGGGCTTACTCTTGTCAAAACGATTATAGCCTACCAAAAAAGATTGATCGGAATTGCCAAAGCACAACTCAAAGCCTGGCAATTGCTTGAATTCTTCTTCTGTCAGTTTAAGTATCTCAGCCTCAGGTAAGAGTATATCCTCATTCCTGCACACGCATACATGCTGCTGAGATGCAATAAGGGCATCTTCTTCACTTTCAAAAGCTATGCAGAGCACGGGGTGAAGGAGAACGGAACGCCGCAAAATGGAGCGGGTTCTTATGAATGTTCTGTTTTTGTATTCCCAACCTCTTGTCTGCGTCACTTCTTGCTGAGAGTCCATTGCCTCATATCTGAGCTTATGCCTAACAATCTTGTGTATCCCCGGGATATTCAATAATTCGGGAAATAACTTTTTCTCTATACCTTCTATTATAGAAGGAGTGAGAAATTGCTGGCTAAATGTCTCTCCGTCTCTAACAGCAGTCCATGGTTTTATAAAGCCAAACTGGCCTTTATATGTTACGATATACATAGTCATTATCTTTTATGATTAGTAAATTGCACCAAATCCAATACCCGTAGAATTGCCAAGGCCCACGTTCCAAGCAAAAAGTTTTGTCTCGGGCTTCGCTTTAATGATAACAGGACATATACTGGCTTTGTTTCCGATACCATGATAGCGTACCAGTTTCAATTTCTTCTTATTATAAGAAGTATCAAATCTTATATCCAATGTATCATCTTCCAGTCCTGCTTCTCGCATTTTTGAAAGCAAAGTATCCTTTAAGTATTGATTAGCTTCGGCATCGCTAAAATTGAATTGCTTAATGCTGCCATCAGCCAATTTTCGTTTGATAAGAATTGGACTTGCACAGTTAAACAAATCGCAGTCATTCAGTTGTGGATCATCGTCAATGCTGACGCCAGATACTACTAAACCACAAAACATCTCTGGTTCTTGAAGTATTGCCTTGACTATTTGTTTGACTATCTGTTCGTCATAGAAACTGATGAACATCGTTGCGCCATTCCTAAATTGCAATGCATTGTCTTTCATTCTTCCTCCGTTAAGCCAAGAGAAAGAATACAACGATATTTTGTCATGAATGGAATTATTGCCTATCCATTTATGAATCGTCCCGACCAACTTCTGCTGATATTCAAAAGGAACTGGCTTCGTATTAGGCGTTAGTTCTAAATGTATTCTCATAATTCTTCAATTTATCATTTACTTAATATATTAAAAGCAAACCAGACTTGCCCTATTTGCAATGGTTACTTGTGCATCACCACTTCACGTTCATAATAGCGAGAACGGTGTACCACTACACAATAAAAGCAAAGATGGACCTACTGCTGGCGGTTCAAAAGCAATGAACTTATTTCTTTTCTTTCATTCGCTATTCTCGAATCTATCCTTCTCTCTCTGCCAATCGTTTCAGGAATTTTGTAGTCTCCCCACCCTGTCTCCATGCGGTTCTTTTTAATTCGCTCGTTGTACCACCAATTGTAGTGCTCATCGGATATCATCTGCAAGTCCTTGGCCTCGTGCACTTGGGCGGAAACCGACACGCCATACGCCTCCTTGAGGTCTATCAGTTCTTCCAGTGTGAGCTGCGCGCGTTTGGGGCCTCCCATCTCGTCGATGAACGTGTCCTTCGGGAACAAGAAAAAACCGGCAAACATATTGCATAGCTTCTCTATTTGTGCCGGCTCCATATCTTTCGGAAAGGTGAGGAGCAAATGGGCCAGCTCGTGTGCCGCAGTAAAGCGGAGGCGATCTGTGGTGGTCTTACCAGGACACGGGTCTATCACGATGAGTGGATGCACTTTGTCGGCCCACGTGCTCACGCCCCACACATCACCAGGAAGTTCTGCTATCAAAACTTTGATGCCTTTTCGCTCTAACAGTCGCAATATACATGGCAAGGGGCCGTCGCCACAGTGCCATTCCTGCCGAAGGAAGTTTACCATGCGTGTGATGTCTTCCAATTCTGAGACTGGAGTCTTCGGAATTGGATTCGTAAAAGAAGTGGAAATACCTGCTTTCTTTTCCTTGTCAAGATATTGCTCTGCCCAAAAGGAGATCTTGGCTTCTAAAGCAACAAGTTCCTCTTCTGTCAGTTGGTTACCTGAGGTGGTACGAAGCATTGGCAGGTCAATCTTAAGACTGGTGCCATTGAAGTAATCCATGCTGATGTTGAGAGCCTTGGCCAAGGAAACCTGTGCTTTATGCTTCGGGTGCATTATGCCTCTCTCATAGCGGGATATGCTCTGCTTGGTAATGGCACCACCTGCGCGCGCCACAAGTTTGTCCATGCTGAAGCCCATCATCAAACGCGCTTCTTTCAGCCTTATCGAAAATTTATCTTTCACCATATATTCTTACATCTCGTTTTGTTTACAAACATAGTGATAAAAAATTATATTTGTCACGTTTCGCACATAAAATCATATATAAAAACTGAAAAGACATATTTACCCCCCTAAAACAGGATTGTTCTGTTAATGCGTGCTCCCGCTGAAGGCATTAACTGAACAATCCTAAATATGTGCAATTTAGCTTACAATGCTACAATAGCTCTATATACCGAATATCTTACATCTTACACAAACACATCGTAACTCATTGGTTATTAGCACCTTACGCAGTGTAAGATACTACAAAATTCACCTACACGCATCCTACACAACCCAAGTGCTGCCACGCGGCACAAGCATAGGAGGGCGATATTACGGCATAGGGGAACAGAAAAGTCTGTTGCTCCGACAGATTCTCCTACGTCCCTATGGCGTAAAACCCGCCGCATACGTCCGAATCGGCTGTGCGACAGAGGGGAGGGGTGTGTAAGATGTATGTAGGAATGTGTAAGATACTTTGAAATCATCTTACACTCTTGAAACCTCTGTATATCAGCTTGTTACGTGCAAAAAGTGTAAGATGGCAGTAAAAACACACGCACTCTTTTACATGAGGGATGA
>ENA-OUOY01001091-OUOY01001091.1-human-gut-metagenome-genome-assembly--contig:-NODE-1091-length-16788-cov-3.933066_pt1 | contig 16788 bp, 20 predicted proteins | sample MGYA00237937_ERZ548767 | MGnify/ENA primary metagenome ERZ548767 (study PRJEB26490, sample SAMN05356887) | human gut metagenome | biome: terrestrial biome; feature: human-associated habitat; material... | reverse complement strand
CGAGGGTCCACCCGTTCCCATACCGAACACGGAAGTTAAGCTCGCTTGCGCTGAAGATACTCGGCGGGAAGCTGCCCGGAAAAATAAGTAGATGCCAACATACGAAACCGTACATTATGTACGGTTTTTTTGTTTTTACGGCTTATTACCGTGCGGCGCACGGAGATCCGACAATAGTCCGCACTGAACATCGGGAAAAACAAACCGCCTTTTGATAAAATACAGACAGACAAGGAGGGATAGCGTGGATTGGATAAAAGGCTTGCAGAGGTCTATCGACTATATTGAGGCGCATTTAACCGAAACTATTGACTACGAATCAGTTGCGGCACAAAGCTTTTCGTCAAGCTATCATTTTCAGCGTGTGTTCGGTATTCTTTGCGGATTTACCGTCGGCGAATATATCAGAAACCGCAGATTATCGCTTGCCGGCACGGAACTTGCCGCAGGTGGCGCAAAAGTAATCGATGTTGCGCTGAAATACGGCTATGAAAGTCCGGACAGCTTTGCAAAAGCTTTTAAAAAGTTTCACGGTGTATTGCCGTCAGAAGTAAAAAAGGGCGATAGCAATTTAAAATCATTTTCCCGTCTTGTCTTAAAAATTTCTTTGGAGGGCGGAACGCTTATGGATTACAAAATTATTGAAAAACCCGAAATGATATTAACGGGCTACAAGGCGCATTTTACGGGAGTACCCTACGGTGAGGAACGGAAAATCCAAGAGGGCGAATTATTCAAAACAACAAGGGCAAAGCAATGGCTTTTGCGTGGTGCAAAGGGCGCGTCCGGCGATACGGGGACTGATATGTGCCTTATAACAAACATTTCTGATAACGGGTACGACTTTTATTATGCCGCCGAGCTTGAAAAATACGAGCGTGAAAATATGTATAACACGGCAGTTACAGGCTTCGAATATATGAGAGAATTCGGCTTTGAAAACATAACGGTTCCAAAACAGACCTACGCCGTATTTACAACCGAAAATCAGCCGCATCCAATTGAGGACTATATTGATATAAGAAAACGAATTGTATCTGAGTGGTTGCCCGCAAATAATTTTGAAATTGCAAACGCGCCCGAAATTTCGGTTTATCACTGGTACCCGAAAAATGAAAGAGAAAAACGGTTTATTGAAATTTGGCTGCCGATAATTCAAAAATAGCATTTTGCCGCCCATATTCGTGGGCGGCATTTTTAAAACCACTTACTCAACCTGCGGTTGCATTGCTGTAAACGGATATGTTATACTTATTTTAAAGACAAAGTTTTATAATAGAATCAGAAAGCGCTTTCTAATAAAAAATGAGGTGAACTGTAATGCTAAAAATCGGCGAAAAGATTAAAGAATTAAGAAAGTCACAGGATGTGACACAAGAAAAGTTGGCTGATTATTTGAACATCTCTTACCAAGCGGTATCTAAATGGGAAAACGGACTTGCACTGCCTGATATAACGCTGCTTCCGCAGCTGGCAAACTTTTTTGGCGTGACGGCAGATGAACTTTTGGGAGTAACGAAGCCTGAACAATCGGAAGAATTAATTAAATATGAAAAACGATATTTTAAATTCGGACGGGAAGGAAAAGTTTTAGAAAAAATTGCGCTTTGCCGTGAGGTTTTAGAAAAATACCCACGCAATTATCAATGGATGTTAAATCTCGCTTACGGCTTGGTTTCTTATGCTGCGACGAAAGAACAGGAAGAATACAGCAAAGAGCACAAATTCACAGAAGAAGCAATTAATTTGTGCGAAAAGGTATTGGAGGACTGCACAACCGATAGAATAAGACACAGCGCCATACAAATACTTTGTTACAATTATCCTTGTGTCGGCAAAAGGGCAGAAGCAATTAAATTGGCTGAAAGTATGCCCGATATGCTTTTATCCCGTGAAGCGTTGCTTTCAAGAATTTACAAAGGTGAAGAATGCTTAAAACAAGATCAACAAAATCTGTTAAATATGATTGACTGGTGTGCGGGAATTATTTACGAAATGGCTTGCAGAAGCGATTTAAAGCAGGGACTTTCTAATGAACAAAGGATTCATTTGCTTAATACGGCAATCAAATTGTATCAAATGATTTATGAAAAGGACGAAAACAGTTCAATATATGATTGCGGCCTTTCCCACTATTACTTAATGATTACAAAGCTTTATTGTTACGAAAATAAATTTGAGGAAGCAATGAAGAATCTGTTGATTTCCGAAAATCATGCTAAAGTGTTCGATAACAATTTAAATTTAGGTGAGCAAAAATTTAAATCAATATTTTTAAATCGACTGACTTGGAATCCTCAAAAAATAGTTACTAACTCTGATAAAACATTGTGCGAAGAATTGTTCATGAACTTGAATGAGAGTTGTTTTGAAGGGTTAAAGGAGAATGAAGAGTTTGTTGCTATAAAAAAGAGATTAGAAAATTTTTGATTTTCAATTAACCAAGTCAGCGGTATTTACACTATATTATCGAAAGCTTTCAAAAGGAACGGTAGAATAAATGGAACAGGCAACGGCTTATAAAAAATTACAGGGATGCTTGAAGGATATTTTTGCGTTCTCTATTTCTAAGGTTTACGATAAACAAGATGCAGAAGACCTCACCCAAGATATTATCACCGAGGTACTTGCTTCGGTAGACCGTCTTGAAAACGATTCCGCATTTTACGGTTATATGTGGAGAATTGCCGAAAATGTTTTTAAACAGTATATCCGAAAGAAAAAAGCTCCGCAAATTGAATTTAATGAAAAGTTTTGCGGTGTATACTGGGAAACTCCCGAACAGAAAAGTATTGAAAATGAGGAAATTGCCGTTTTAAGGCGAGAACTGACTCTTTTATCAAAACAGTATCGGGATATCACCGTTAAATACTATATTGAAAACAAAAGTTGTTCCTTGATTTCAAAAGAGCTGAATATCAGCGAAGAAATGGTAAAATACTACCTTTTCGCAACACGAAAAATTTTGAAGGAAGGTATAAATATGGATAGAAAATACGGTGAGAAAAGCTACAATCCCAGTAACTTTTGTATTGATTTTTGGGGTAACGGAGGCAATTCCTATATATGGGAAACCTTTGAACGGAAGTTGCCCGGAAATATTGTTCTTGCGGCTTATGAAAAACCGTTAACCATAACAGAACTGTCTTTGGAATTGGGTGTTTCGGCTGTATACTTAGAGGACGAGCTTGAAATCTTGCTTAAATTTCATTTTATTACAAAAAAGGCGAACAAATATCAAACCAATTTTTTGATTTTTAAGTCCGATTTTGAAGAAGAATTTAAAGCACAAATTCCAGTGCAGGAAATTTGTAAACCGCCAACAGAGGTAGTCAAAGCATTCACCGAAAAACTTTTAACGAAATACCGTCAAAAAGATTACGGCGTTATTATGGATGAAAACGCGTTAAGATGGTTTCTTGTTAATCTTTCAATGATAAATGCGTTGGGTGATTTTGAAGAAAATATAGTACAGGCGAAATTTGGAGAATACCCCTTACTAAGCTCAACTACACGCGGCTTTGTTTTCGGTCATGATAACCGTTACCAATACAGTTATTTTAACGGAATTTACGGCAGATGCAATAACGCCGAGCATACCGCATATTATTCCGCGGTGAATTACAATGTAATTAAGAAATGCCAACGGTGGCAAGGCGGCTCCGTAATAAGATCCAACACGCTTTGTGATGCGATTTTAAAGAAAAATGTTAATGAATGCAAATCGCAGGATGTGATTGCACAACTTGTTAAAGAGGAAATGATCTCCGTGCAAAACGGTGTTTTGAAAGCAAATTTCCCCACTTTCACAAGCAAAGAAAACTACCGTATTCGAAACGATTTAAAGCCGATTGCCGTAAAAATTGTTGACTGTATGGATAAAATCTGTACCGGCGCAGCCGCACTTTTCAAAAAGCATACCCCGAAAGAATTAAGAGAGCATTGTGAACAACTGGCGTATGTTCGTTGTCAGGCGGATGCAATGGGGATTATTGTTGAAAATCTGGTGGCAGATGGTTATCTGACAATACCGGAAAAACGAGAAAATTTGTGCGTATACGGAGTCAAATCGGCAGAGAATAAATAAACTTTTTAATAATGCCTTTGCTGTTTTTCGGCAAGGGTATTATTAAAAAGATCTTTCCAACCCACAGTTGGGGAAATCCAATATCTGCGTTATTGATTAAAGGCATGGTGGTATTTACAATATAAGTGTAGCTACAAGAAATAATTTAGGAGGGCAAAAATATGGAAAGCTTAAAGCTTTATGACACCATTTCATTTTACAGAAAAAAATCAGGCTTAACGCAGGAGGAACTTGCGAAAAAATTAGGCGTGACCAATCAATCGGTATCCAAATGGGAGTCGGCGCAGTGCTGCCCGGATATAGGTTTATTGCCGATGCTTGCCGATATTTTTGAAATCAGCATAGATGAGCTGTTCGGACGAAAAAACGAAAAAGAGATACACTATGACCTTTGCTCTGAGCTTCCCTGGAATGACGATAATATCATTCGGATTTTCAGGACTTTAGGAAAGAAAATTTTAGAATCTACCGACGAAAACGGGTGGATCAACATATCATTTCCAAAGGAATGCAACGAAAAGACCCGGCAATATTTTAAGGTCGAAGTTATGGGCAATTTAAACTGTGACGCGAGCATTAACGGTGATGTTGTGTGCCAAGGAAACATTGAATGCAATGACATCAACGGCGATGTCAAAGAATGTCGCGGCAATATTTCCGCTGCCGGAGATATCAACGGCAAAGTGAATTGCGGGAATAATGTGTCTTGTGGTGGTAATATTTCCGGCAACGTCAGCTGTGGGGATAATGTGGCTTGCGGAAAAATCATTGAAGGCGATGTGGACTGCGGCGGCAAGGTCGAATGCCGGGAAATTAAGGGCAACGTGGAATGCCAAGGCGATATTATTTATAAATAAAATGCAATATTATACCTAACCAACCTCAAAAATTTCCGACTATATAGGCGTAATGATCATTATGAAATTTAAGGTGCAAAATGAAAACAAACGAAATATTAAAGCTGATCGGTGACAAAGCGTTTCTTGATAAGATTTATCAATTTTCTTACAGAAGATGTAACACTTCTTATGAGGCGGAGGATCTATGCTCGGACATTATTCTCGCCGTAATATCAGCCGTACATAAGCAAGAAAGCATTGAAAATTTTTATGCTTTTGTGTGGACTGTTGCGCGCAGAGTTTATGCCGATTACTGCGAAAAGAGAAACAGTGTACGGCAAACAATCAGCATGGAAAACGGTGATTATGCAATCGCGGCAAAAGAGAATGAAATTGATAGTTTTATCGAAGAAACAGCCGAGCGGGAACAAATAAGGAAAATTTTCGCGGAAATTTCTTTTCTGTCCAAAGCTTACCGAGAGGTTATGGTGCTTTATTATCTTGACGAAATGAAGGTAAAGGATATATCGAAAAAGCTTAATATCAGCGAAACCACCGTAAAACAGCGTTTGTTTTTTGCACGAAATACCGTCAGAAAAGAGGTTGAAATTATGAATGAAAGAAATTTATCATTAAAACCGGTGTCGTTGGCGTTTATCGGAACGGGAAATCCCAGCGGTAACGATCCAAGAACAAAAGCGGAGCGGATCTTATCGCAAAATCTTGTTTACGCCTGCAAAGATAAGGCAAAAAGCGCCAAGGAACTTTCCGATGAGCTTTGCGTGCCCATGCCCTATATTGAGGACGAGGTGGACATTCAGCTGAAAGGAGAAAACGGCAACTACGGACTTTTGCGTAAAATGGGCGACAAATATATTTCCAATGTGATTATTGTGGAAAACAGTGAGTTTGACGAGGCAGGAAAAATTTATACAAAGCATTTAGACAAGCTGTGTGAAAAGCTGAAAAATCACTTGCAATCGCACCGCGAGGAATTTTTGAATTTTTCCTATTTAAGCCGCCAAACCGATTTGCGGTTTATTCTTTGGACGCTAATCAGCGAATCGGTATGGCACCTTAAAGAGCGTGTGAACGAAATTCTTGAAACGGAGTTTTTCAAAGGGATCGAGTTACCCCATCGGAAATTCACGACCGTTGCCATTGCCGCCCCGTATGGCACATCTTACAGCGTCCGGTTTTACGGCTGCGACGGCAACGAAACGCACGATTTCTGTGGCTATTCTTATGTTTTTATCCGCAATATTTACGGCAAAAGAATTGACAGACACTTTTATTGCGGCCAAACAATCACCAACGACGAAAAGCTACGGTTAACACTGAAAGCAATCGGTGGAATGGATATAAATACGCTTGATAAAACGCAAAGAGAAATTGCTGCAAAAGCGATTGAATGCGGTTTTTTAAGAAAAAACGGGGAAATTTTAGAGCCGCGGATCGTTGCGATTGAACAAAAGGACTGGGAGAATTTCCGCAATCTTCTTTGTGAGTACTATGACTCCATTGAGGATATTGCAAAAGAGATTGCCGAAGAGATGTATGCCTATATGCTTTCGCACATTCAAAAGCACCTTTTAAATGAATACAAATCATATAACCTGTTGGTTTCCGGTATCAACCTTTTGAATGATCTGATTGAAAAGTGCATTGCCGAAGATCTGTTAACAGAGCCTAAGCAAAAGATCGGTCCGGAGGGCGTCCTGCTGGTGGTTGAAAAATAATCTATGCTGTTGAGTTGCCGCCTTACCTACCGAACGTAACAAGGGATATTGTGAAGCGGTTGTTTCGCAAAACTAACAACAAAGAACAATAATACCGCTATGCAAAAGGTTGCAAAAGCGATAGGAATACCGCCGGATACAAATTAGTGCTACAAAATAAAAAAGAAAAACGGTTTATTGAAATTTGGATGCCCATATCAGAACAAAAGCAGTGACCGAAAGGCTTAACGCCTTTCGGTCACTGCTTTTTACAAACAATTTTTATTAATCAAGAAAATCCTCATTAAGAGTTACGCCGAATTCCTTTGCGATAGCGCGGAGGTTATCGTCGGTAATGGTCTGGCGTATTCCTTTTCCGCAGGAAAGAGCCTTGACATATATTTCGGCAGCCTTTTCGATCGTGTGCATAAGACCGAAGGTTATATCAAAATCGGGGCCCGAAACAAAGAGACCGTGATGCGCCCATACAGCGGCGTCGTATTTTTTCATAAGCTCGCTCGTGGCAAGTGCTATATCCGCACCGCCCGGAACCATCCACGGAACAACGCCTACGCCGCCCGGAAATACAACGGGGCACTCGGTAGCGCTGGTCCAAAGCGCCTTTGTGAAATCCTTATCGGTGAGGGGAAGCACAAAGGTCATAGCGATTATATTTGCCGGATGCGCGTGATATATAACACGGTATTCGCCGTTCGTAGCCGCTTTTCTTACTCTGTGGTTCATAAAATGGCTCGGGAATTCGCTTGTGGGTCTGCCGCCCTTGCAGAGTCCCCAAACTATACGGTAGCTGTCGCCCTCCCCGTTTATTTCAACAATGCAGATATTGTCCTGCGGAGCCAAAATAACATTGCGGAAGAACTTGCCCGAACCCGTGGCGATAAAGTATTCACCCTTTAAGTTATCCGCCTTAACGCCCATATTAACCCAAGGTCTATCCTCCTTAAAATAAGGACGGCACTGTTCAACCTCTTCGGGGCGCATACGGTAGGTCAGGTTGCCGCCGTTTCTCTCGTGCCAGCCCTGTTCCCAACCGTCGTTGCACATACGGATATAGTCCTTAATTACTGCGATATCAAGTATACCCATTAAAATTAACCTCTTTTACTTAAAACTTCTGTTTCGTATTTCTTAATTTCCTCGAACCATTCGGGTCCCGCGGTTACGCCGCACTGACGGCAGTACTCCTCCCAAACATCGGCAAACGGGAGCATTTTAGCCTCCTCCTGTTTTACCATAAGCTCGGTGAAGCGGCTTTCGTCCTGAAGTCTTTTAAGCTCCTCGTTCGGCAGGCACATAGCGTTTAAGAGCGCCTTTTGCCAGCTGCGGAAGCCTACTGTCCATGCGGAAATACGGTTTATGCTTGCGTCAAAGAAGTCAAGCGCCATATAAACCCTGTCAAGCGCGTTGTTGCGTACAACCTCCTTTGCCATCTCTTTGGTTTCGTCCTCAAAAAGCACCACATGGTCGGAGTCCCAGCGGACGCCTCTTGTAATGTGGAGCGCAAGCTCGGGGAAGAAACAGAGAAGAGCCGGTATTTTATCAGAAACGAATTCCTGCGGATGATAATGTCCGTTATCCATAAGCGAAAGACAGCCGGGGTGTGTAGCCGCAAAGCTTAAGGTAAACTCGGCGCTTCCGGCGGTAAAGGACTCAACGCCTATACCGAACACCTTTGACTCAACGCACGGCTTCACCATTGCGGGATCGTGCGGCTCGGCGAGTATCTCCTCATAGGCTTCCTTATATCTCATTCTCGGACCCATTCTGTCCGCCGGAATGTCCTTGAATCCGTCGCCGGTCCAAATGTTCATAACGCAGGGAATACCTGTTTCCTCGGCAAAATACTGCGAAATTCTGATACACGCCTTGCCGTGGTTTATCCAGAAGCGGCGTACCTCTTCATCGGGGCTTGAAAGCGTAAGACCGTTCTTTACCATGGGGTGTGAAAAGAAGGTGGGGTTAAAATCTATTCCCATATTTCTTTCCTTGGCGTATTCAACCCATTTCCTAAAGTGCTTAGGCTCAAGCTTATCACGGTCCGCAAACTCGCCGTCCTCAAAAATCGCGTAGCTTGCGTGAAGATTGAGCTTTTTCTTACCCGGACACAGAGACATAGCCTTGTCCATATCCTGCATAAGCTGTTCGGGTGTGGTTGCCTTGCCGGGATAGTTTCCGGTTGTAAGGATACCGCCCGAAAGAGCGTCCTTGCTGTCAAATCCGCCGACATCGTCGCCCTGCCAGCAGTGAAGCGAAACAGGAACGGTTTTAAGCTTTGCTATTGCCGCATCGGTGTCTATTCCGTATTCGGCGTAGCGTTTTTTTGCCTCCTCGTATCTTGACATATGTAAACCTCCGTATATTATTATTCATCCTGATTATATAACAGTGAAATCAAAAAAATAAGGACATTACTTTTTAAAAATAATGTCCTTATTTAAGCTGACGGTACGCTTTGGGGCTCATGCCGTATTTTTCGGTGAAAATTCTGTAAAAATAGCTTGTGTTTTCATACCCCACCATAACGATTATATCGCCTACGGAAAGCGCCGTGCTTTTAAGCAGGGTTGCCGCTTTTGTAAGCCGTTTTTCCATTAAATGCTCCTTAAAGGTCTTGCCCGTCGCTTCCTTTACCGTACTGCTGACATACGCCGCCGAAACATTACAGCGCTTTGCCACATTGTTAAGGCTTGCGCTCGGATAATTCTGCTCTATTTCGGTCATAGCCGCCATAACCACCGTGTCCGCGACGGTGTCGGCCTCGCCCGCTATGAGCCTGTCGGTAAGACCCAAAAGCTGTAAAAACAGAAGCCCCATTGTTATCTGGTTTATATTCCGCCTGTTCGGCTGGCGGTTTACAACGCTCCAAATAAGATTTTCCATAAGGTTCTGAACGGGCAAAACATCCGAAACATTGAAATGCATATAGCTTATTTCGTGTCCCTTACCCGTAAGACCCGAAAACAAAAACTGGCTTATTTTATTGTCCGACCCTATCATTTCGATGGCGGTATTGAAAAACTGCGGCAGAACGATAAGATTTATGGCAATATCGTCTATTCCCGTAGCGTCGGTTTGGTGGCTTGCGTGTTGGTTAAGCAGGAGTATCTCGCCCTTTTTAAGCTCGATTTCCGCAGTATCGTTTATAATATGCCTTTGCGAGCCCGAGCACATATAAATTATTTCAACATAATTGTGGCTGTGCTTCGGAAAAGCTATGAACCTTGTGTTGGGGCGGATAGTGAACAGCTTGCCTGCCTCAAGCAGCTTTTGGCTGTCTACAAAGGACGGCATATTATCGGAATACACACTCATATCAAGTGCTCCGCCGCCGAGGATATTTTTTTCCTCCTCGGTTATACGGGAAAGCTGTTTTAAAAGCGCGGTGTTCATCTTTTTACCTCACGGTATTTTCCTTGAAAATATTGTGTTTTTTAACTATCAGATAAAACGGTATTCCGAGGGCGTAGCAAACCGCAAGCTCGCCTGCTCCCACCTGAACACCCGATATAACGAAGCCCCAGAACGAGTATCCGCCCGGCAAATAGAAAAACGCCAGCTCAAGACCTATTACAACCGCGTTTACAATAACCGGCGGCAGCATTGCGAGAAGCGGCAGACCCTTAAAGGTGATATTTCTGAGGGCGTATGTAAGAAGCGCGGCAATAAGCGTTGCCGCCGTGCCGAAGATCATATCCACCGCGTTAAAGGAAGCGATATTGGCTATAAAGCATCCCACCGTAACGCCGGGTATAGCCGCAGGCGTGAATATCGGGAGCAATGTAAGCACCTCGGACACACGGAACTGCACCGGTCCGTAGGCGAGCGAGAAAACATTGCTTAAAAATGTCAGTCCCGCATATGCGGCGGCAATAAGCGCACCCGTAACTATGAAATTTATCCTGTTTTTTGTTTTAGACATCTTATATCCTACCCTGTAAATTTTTATAATATTCTACCGCCAGACGGTCGCACCGCTCGTTTTCGGGGTGGCCCGCGTGTCCCTTTACCCATTCCACCGTAACGCCGTGAATATCCGTAAGGGTTAAAAGCCGCTCCCACAAATCGGAATTAAGCGCCGGCTTTTTATCCGCCTTGCGCCAGCCGTTTTTCTGCCAAGAATGCGCCCAGCCCTTACTAAGCCCGTCCGCCACATATTTTGAATCGGTAACAAGCCTCACCTCGCACGGCTCCTTAAGCGCTTCAAGCGCTTTTATTACCGCCGTAAGCTCCATACGGTTATTGGTGGTGTTTTTTTCGCCGCCCGAAAGCTCCTTTTCTTTACCGGCAAAGCGCAGAACCGCCCCCCATCCGCCGGGACCCGGATTGCCCGAGCAGGCTCCGTCCGTAAATATATCAACGCTTTTCATACGGCATTAATACCTTCTTATGCTTCCGATAACCTTGCCTATCACATGGGGGTCTTCGGGGTAGATAGGAGAAAAGTCGGGATTTTCGGGCATAAATATTATCTGCCCGTCCTTAATAAGCAGTCTTTTAACGGTGGCGTCGTCCCCGTCCATTCCTATTACAATATCCCCGTTACGGCAGGAAGCATTTTTATCGGCTATTATTATATCCCCGTCAAGTATTCCGGCGTCCTTCATCGAAAGTCCCGAAACACGCAGGGCGAAAAGACCGTCCGCATTTTCCTTTGGAAACGGTATATAATCCTCTATTTGCTCAACCGCAAGTATCGGCTGACCGGCGGTTATCTTGCCTACGACCGGTATCATAGCGGATTCGTACTCCATATCAAGCCTTATTGCGCGGGAAGACTTTGCGTCCCTTATTATGTAGCCCCCTTCTTCCAGTACGCTCAGTATGGAGTGAACCGTAGAGGTGGATTTTATGCCCGTGGCATTGCAAATTTCACGGACAGTAGGCGGAAAACCGCCCGACATTTCCTTTACAAGAAAATCGTATACCTTTTTTTGTTTTTCATTAAGAGGAGCCTTGGACATTTAAGTCCCTCCGTTCGAACATTTATTCTTTTTTATTATAGCATTGCCCGCGCTTCTCCGCAAGAGGTTTTTCGGCTTTTTTTAATATTTCCCTTATACCCAAAATCACAAGCAGACCGCCGAACAGCTTTCCCGTAATTCCGCCGCCTATTATTTTTGCGAAATACATGCCGCCGAATGCGCCGATAAGTCCCCATAACGCGATTTTGAGGGTTATTTTCCATTTTATCTGTTTTTTTACCGCATACACGGCAACCGCCGCAATCGCTATCGGAATAAAAAATATAAGATTTATTCCCTGCGACTCAAGCTGAGGCATATCGGCAAACACCGAAAGATAAATTATAAGCACCGCTCCGCCGCCGAGCCCCATAGCGCCTATAATTCCCGAAAAAAGCCCTGCCAACAGGGCTGCCCAGTTCACTTTAAAAGCAGGCGCACGCCTGCGTAGACCATAAACGCCCCGAAAATTCTTTTAAGCCATACGGAAGAAATCTTTTTAAGGCAGTATGTTCCCAACAACGCTCCGGTTACTCCGCCGGGAATAAAAACAAGCGATTCCTTAACCGTAACATACCCCCTTAAAACATAAAAGCAGGCGCTCAGTACGGTTATCGGAAGTATTACCGCAACCGCATTTGCGTGAGCTTGTTTTCTTTCAAGACCGAGTTTTGTAAGCAACGGAACGGCAAGCATACCGCCGCCCGCACCGAAAAGACCGTTCACAGCGCCTATCAAAACGCCCGAAACCGCGGTCACAACACTTTTTTTATTTATTTTCAAACCTCATCACCTGTTGTATTATTCTTTCCTGCCGATTAAATATAATGCACGGCAAAATACCACAGCAACATTTGTATATAAAATATAATACATTTTACTTGCTTTCACCGAACGCAATTTGTAAAATTAGGACAGAACTAAACCGAAAGTCGGCAATACTATGATACTTGTCACTGTGTTCAATGAATTTTTTCACGAAAAAACGGATGAAAAGGTTAAAAGCATTTATCCTGGCGGCATTCACAAAGCACTTAAAGAAAATTTGAGCGACAGCGAAATAACGGTTAAGACCGTAACGCTTGACGACCCCGAATGCGGTCTTACCGACGAGGTGCTTAAAAACACAGATGTACTTATCTGGTGGGGACATATGCATCACGACAAGGTGCCGGACGAGGTGGCGCGCCGTGTCCAGAACGCGGTGCTTTCGGGTATGGGCGCTGTCTTTCTTCACTCCGCACACCATTCAAAACCATTTAAGCTTCTTATGGGTACGCCCTGCTCTCTTTCTTGGCGTGAAGACGGCGACCGTGAATACCTGTGGGCAGTCGATCCGTCTCGCCCGATAGCGGAGGGTGTGGACAGATTTGTAAAGCTTGAGCATGAGGAGACTTATGCAGAGCCGTTCAGCATACCCGAACCGGATAAACTGATTTTCATAGGCAGTTTTGAAGGCGGAGAGGTGTTGAGAGCCGGCTGCTGTTACAGACGGGTTTACGGAAAAATATTCTATTTCCAGCCGGGACACGAAAGTTATCCCACATACCGCAATCCGCAGATAGTCCGCATAATCAAAAATGCCGTACACTGGGCATACAGCGGTTTCCGCAAGGAAATAAGCTGCCCCCATGTTAAAAGGATAGGCGAATAATAATGAAAAAGAATTTTGCGGTTATAGGCTACGGAGGTCAGGGCGGCTGGCACACAAGGCAAATACTCGCGAGCGATGTTGCCGCGCTCAACGGCATTTACGATATTGACGGAAAGAAAGCCGAGCTTGCCGAAAAAAACGGCATACACGCTTATTCCTCGTACGAGGAGGTTCTTGCGGACAATACGGTTGACGCGGTTGTAATAGCGGTCGGTGCTTAACAACTGTCATAAGGAGCTTGTTATCAAGGCTCTCGCCGCCGGTAAAAATGTTATCTGCGAAGAGCCTGTCGAAATGTCGGTAAAGGCGCTTGACGAAATGCTTGCCGCCGCAGATAAATCGGGCAAATTCTTCACCGTTCACCAGAACAAACGGTGGGATGTTGATTTTCTCGCGATGAAAAAGATAGTAAGCTCGGGCGAAATAGGCGAGCTTATAAGCATTGAATCGAGAATACACGGCTCGCGCGGAATACCGAGCGACTGGCGCTGTCACAAGCCCTACGGCGGCGGTATGATACTTGACTGGGGCGTACATCTTATCGACCAAATATTGCAGATAATAAGCGAAAAAATAGTAAGCGTTTACTGCACGGTTACAAATATAACCACAGACGAGGTAGACGACGGCTTTAAGCTTACCCTTTATTTTGAAAGCGGAAAGACAGCGTACATAGAGGTCGGTACATACAACTTTATTGCAATGCCGAGGTTTTACTTACAGTGCAAAAACGGCAGCGCTATTATCGAGGACTGGCAGAAAAAGGCTAAAGTTGCCCGTATGAAGGCGTGGAACGAAAAAGAGATTCTGCCCGTTCAAACCGCCGCAGGCATCACCAAAACAATGGCGCCGCGCGACGAAATAACCCTTGATATGTACGAGACAGACCGACCGTCAAGCGATGTCCACGATTTTTACCGCAACTTCTGCGCCGTGCTTGATAAAAAAGCAGAACCCGCAATCAAACACAGCGAGGTACGCCGTGTTATGCAGGTTATGGAGGCGGCGTTCAGTTCGGCTGAACAAAAACAGCGTATAAAGGTGGAAATATAATGATAAGGCTTGCGACAGTGGGCACAAGCGGAATTACGGAAAAATTCATCTCTGCCGCAAGGCTGACCGATAGATTTTGCCTTGAAACCGCCTATTCAAGGAGCGCCGTTAAGGGCGAGCGGTTTTGTAAAGAGCACGGCTTTAATTCCTTTTGCTCGGATATTAATGCTATTACCAAAAGCTCCGATATAGATGCGGTATATATAGCCTCGCCAAACTACTTGCACTATGCGCATAGTAAGCTTTTTTGGAAAACGGCAAAAATGTTTTGTGCGAAAAGCCAATAACAGCAAGCGCAAGAGAATATGACGAACTTTTAAATCTTGCGGACAAAAAAGGTGTTATCTACGCCGAGGCTATTATGAGCCGCCACTGTAAAGGCAGAAAAATTCTTTTCGGCGCGCTCTCGGAAATAGGCGAAATTTCAGCGGCGAGAATAGACTACTGCCAGCGTTCAAGCAGGTATGACGCCTTTAAAAGCGGCGAACGGATGAATATATTTGATATGTCGCTGGGTGCGGGCACGCTTACGGATCTTGGCGTTTACTGCGTGTATGCGGCAGCGGATATGTTCGGTATGCCGAATACGGTTAAAGCCACAGCCTCTTATTTTGAGAACGGCGCCGACAAATCGGGAGCCGCCGTGTTCGGATATGACGGACTTACCGCCGTGCTTTCATACAGCAAGTCGGGGCAGTCGGCAATAGGCTCCGAAATAGTGGGCGACAAGGGCACGGTTAAAATCGGCTCGGTTTCGCAGTATGCCGATATTTCGCTTGTAAAGAACGGAAAGGAAACAAAGCTTTGGGGCTGTCCCACAAGAGACGAAATTATGGGCGACGAGGCAATAAAATTTGCCGATTACATTGAAAATAAAAACACCAAAAACGATTACAGGGAGGTATCGGAGCTTACGCACACGGTTCATACCTGTATGGACTTAATAAAGCAAAGCGCCGGTATAAAATACCCGATAAAGGAGTGCAGTCTATGAAATTAGGCATTGTAAGCGCAATTTATGACGGCTTTACATTCGAAGAAGCCGTAAACCGTATCGCTTGAAAAAATAAGTATGGCAAAATCTCCCGATTCCTTTGTCTCGTAATAATGAACCTGATTCGGAAACACAAGGAACATCTCGCCCTGATTTAAAAGGTAGCTGTTAGTATCCGCATAGGCGACCGCCCGACCCTTTCTGACATAAATAAGCTCCACTTCCTTATGGATGTGTATCATTCTTGACAGTCCCGTTGCCTTTGCCAAGCTTATTTTATCAGTCTTATTTTCATAAGTGATTTTCATATTACTTTTCCCTTTCGCAGCATATGCTTTCCCGTGTAACGAACAGAGTGCCAGACGAGTATTATATATTAAAAAGCTTTAGGAGAATAAACCGTGAAAAATCTTAATGATCTGCCGCTGGGGAAAACGGCGAAGGTAAAGCAGCTGCTCCCCTGCGGCGAAATGAGACGGCGGCTTCTTGACATAGGTCTGATACCGGGAACTCTTGTGGAATGTATAGGCAAAAGCCCGTCGGGCGACCCGAGGGCATTTCTTATAAGAGGAACGGTAATAGCCATCCGTTCGGAGGACTGCCGTAATATACAGATAGTATGACGGAGCTTTAGCTGTCCGTAACAGTTACATTTTTAAATGTAATAACAAAATTATTATCTTCGTCGCTTGCCGAAATGGGCAGTCCCGTAGCACCGAAATACATTCGGTATTTTATATTTTCGGTGCGGCCGTCCGTGTAAAACCGGCCGTCCTCAAGAGTTATCTGCCGTTCTTTTTCAGAAATATCCTTTAATATTTCATAGAGATACGAAACCGCCGCAACCGACGGCTGTTTACCTATATTGTATTTGTATTCAAGGCCCAGATATTTCGCCGTTACAGCTTTCCCCGAAAAAACAAATTCAAGCCCCTTAAGCGTATCGGGCGAGGTAATTTGAACCTCGGCATTTCCGTCAGATTTTACCGTTACCGCCGCCACATATTTGTTTTCAAAAAATTCCAGCTCGGCAGTAAAGGAAATTCCCGTTGTTTTGGGAGCAATCGCCGTTCCCTTACCGCAGGAGGCAAACAAGACCGATGCCACAACGGTTAAAATCAACGAAAATATCTTTTTCAAGCCGAAAGTCCCCTTTACAGCTCCTCGATTATATCCGACGGAATAAGCGCGCGCTGACCCCTTTTGAGGGCTGCCCTGTCGCCTGCCTCGCCGTGAAGATAGACCGCCGCCTTTGCCGCCTCTGTTGCGGACATTCCCTGCGCCGCAAGCGCGGCGATTATACCCGAAAGCACATCTCCGCTTCCGCCGGTTGACATTCCGGGGTTTCCGGTGCAGTTAAAGAATACATCTCCGTTTTCTGCGGCAATTATCGTGTTTGCACCCTTTAAAACGACGGTGCATCCGTTTTCACGCGCGAAATCACAGGCGCAGGAAACTCGG
>ENA-OUOY01001071-OUOY01001071.1-human-gut-metagenome-genome-assembly--contig:-NODE-1071-length-16982-cov-8.617889_pt1 | contig 16982 bp, 19 predicted proteins | sample MGYA00237937_ERZ548767 | MGnify/ENA primary metagenome ERZ548767 (study PRJEB26490, sample SAMN05356887) | human gut metagenome | biome: terrestrial biome; feature: human-associated habitat; material... | reverse complement strand
AGAAGGTAGCCGGACGAGCGTGCAGACCAACCTGATTTTCAACGGTAACTTCTTTTACGTACATAGTAAAGCGCTCCTATCTAATATCGTTTTGGTGTACAAAAGCATAGTGTGCCTGTTGTGTTACACTCATTTTAGCGCAAGTCGAAACGGTTGTACAGCCCCCTTTTGCATTTTTGGCGCTTTTCCCAATGAAACAGGGAGCATTTTTCAGGTTTTGTACAAAGACAATAAAATTATGCCCCGAAGGTTAGAGGGGTAATACAAAAGTTTTCAACAACTTTTAGACTGCCGGGGAGTTTTCCTCTGAATTTTGTGTATTTTCACCGACATTTCCGGTGCTAGCCTACTCCTGCACAGGGCCTGCGTAGCGCATCTGCACCAGTGCGCATTTGCGCGTCACGGTGGGGTATTGCTTCGGGTCAAATTCCAGACTGGTGCTGCCGTCCAGCTGCCAGCCCATGCGGGTATACAGCGCAATGGCGCGGGTGTTGGTGTTCAGCACACTCAGCACCGGGTGTGCGTGCTCCGGCAGCTTTTTGCGGGCAAAATCCAGCAGCTTTGCGCCAATGCCGTTGCCCCGGGCTTTTTCCGTGACAAACAGGTGCTCGATATGCCCCGCCTTGTGGCTGACACACACCATGCCGTCCGGCACATCTTTGGTGGTGTGCAGGTAGCATACCCAGCCCGCCGCCTTTTCCTGCTGCAACTGCAGCAAAAACTGCGGCTCGGTCAGAGTGCGGCAGTATTCCGGCGTCCAGTTGTCGGCGCAGACAGCCTGCCGTCCCTCGGCAAACAGCTTTGCGGCGGCGGCAAACTGCTCGGCGGTCTTTACCAGCCGGACATTCTCACCCCGCTTCCACTTGGGCACTTCGGCAATGGGGTGGCTCGTGCACCACTGCTCGTACAGCTCCGGGCGGCGCAGACGGGTGCGGGTACGGCTCTGCTCGCCGCGCCACGCGTCAATTTTTGCATGGTCGCCGCCCAGCAGCACCTCGGGCACAGCACGGCCCTCCCACACCTCGGGGCGGGTGTACTGGGGGTATTCCAGCAGGCCGTCCCAGTAGCTTTCCTCCTCGTAGCCCTTCTGCTCGGCCAATACGCCGGGCTTCAGGCGCAGCACGCTGTCTGCCACCACAAGGCTGGCAAGCTCGCCGCCGGTCAGGATATAATCACCAATAGAGATCTCCTCGTCCGCAAAAGCTTCGATGACGCGCTCGTCAATGCCCTCGTAGTGGCCGCAGACCAGCGTCAGGTTGTCATATTCAGCCAAGCGCTTTGCGTGCTCCTCGGTGTAGCGCTGCCCGCCCGCCGTCAGGAACACGATATGCGGGGCAGGGCGTCCCTGCTGGGCCACCTCGCGCTGCACTGCGCGCAGGCAGTCCGCGATGGGCTGGGCGTACAGCACCATGCCGCAGCCGCCGCCGTAAGGGTAATCGTCGGTCTGCTTCTGCTTGTTCAGGGTATAGTCCCGGATCTGGTGGCAGTGGGTCTCAATATAGCCCCGCTTTGCTGCCCGGCCGATGATGCTGGCATCCAGCACCTGCTGGCACATCTCCGGGAACAGAGTCACGATGTCCACACGCATTCCCATGGCTTACTCCTCCTCCCGCTCGCTGTCAAAATCATCATCCAGCAGGCCGGGGATGGGGGTGACAAGGATATACCCCTCCGGCGGGTTGCGCTCTTTCAGGAAGGCATCCACCCCGGGGAACATATATTCCTTGCCGCCGGGTGCTTTGACGGTGTAGATATCCTGCGCACCCGGGTGGTCCACGCTGGTCACCACGCCGTACACCTTGCCAGTGTCGGCATCCCGCACTTCGCACCCGATGAGGTCTGCCACATACCACCGGCCTGCAGGCAGGGTGGCATCGTTGCGGTCAAAGTAGAACACCTGCCCGCGCAGTGCCCGGGCGGCGTCCATGTCGCTGATCCCCTCCAGCTGGAGCAGCGCCATCTGCCCCTGCGGACGGATGGAAAGGATCTTATACGCCTTGCCGCCCTGCGCCGAAGGGTACAGGCGGCCTACTTTTTTCAAAAAATCCACCCCGTCGCACCAAAGCTCCAGCTTCATTTCCCCGCGCACACCGTGGGTGGTAACAACTTTTCCGGCTTCCAGATATTGCTGCATAAATTCGCTCCTGTGTTATCAAACTTGTGCCAATACGCCCTCATCAGTCTCACTGCGTTCGACAGCTTCCCCCGGCCGGAGGAAGCCTTATGAGAGTGCACCAGCCGGGAAAGCCTTCCCCCAGTCGGGGGAAGGTGGCACGTCCGCGCCGGATGAGGGTGCTTCCTCTTAAGTCTAAACAAAAAGGCCCCTTGCCGCAAGGGCAAAGGGCCAGTAGGGTGCTCAGTCGATCTCAACAAGGACCTTTTCATCGACCCGCACAGCAGCCGCGCGCATCACCACACGAATGGCTTTTGCGATCCGGCCCTGCTTGCCGATGACACGGCCCATATCTCCCTCTGCCACGCTCAGGTGGTAGACGATGGTACCGTCCTCGCGGGGCTCGTCCACCGTAACCTTGACGGCGTCCTTGTCCTCCACGAGACCGCGGGCAACTGCCAGCAACAGCTCCTGCATGAGTCAGCCCTCCCTACTTACAGAACGTTGGACTTCTTCAGCAGGACACGAACGGTATCAGTGGGCTGAGCGCCGTTAGCGATCCACTGCTTTGCCTTCTCGGCATCGATCTTCACCTCAGAGGGCTCCTTGTTGGGATCGTAAGTGCCGATCTCCTCGATGAAGCGGCCATCGCGGGGGAAGCGGCTGTCAGCAACGACAACACGGTAGAAGGGGGCCTTCTTGGCGCCAACGCGGCGCAGACGAATCTTAACTGCCATAATAGATATCCTCCAAAAATTGTTGTTTTTGATATATGTTACAAACCCCGCCGGGGTTGTATACCGTTGTTATTTCAGTCCGCGGAAGGCGTTGGGGTTGCCCATCATGCCGCCCAGACGGCGGGCAAAGCCCTTGGGGCTCTTCTTGAACTGCTTCATCATCTTCTGCATCATCTCGTACTGCTTGAGCAGCTTGTTCACGTCCTCCACGCGGGTACCACTGCCTGCGGCAATGCGGCGCTTGCGCTTGGGGTTGATGATGGAGGGCTTTTCCCGCTCCTCTTTGGTCATGGAATAGATCATGGCCTCGATGCGGTCAAAGGCTTTATCGTCGATCTGGCTGGCGTCGATGCCGGAAGCGCCGGGCAGCATACTGAGCATCGCGCCTGCGCCGCCCATCTTGCGGATCTGGGCGAACTGCTCCAGCATATCGTTCATATCGAACTTGTTTTCCATCAGACGCTTGGCGGTCTCTTCAGCAGCCTTTTCGTCGGCGGCATCCTGTGCGCGCTCGATCAGGCTGAGCACATCGCCCATGCCAAGGATGCGGCTTGCCATGCGGTCCGGGTGGAACACATCCAGATCATCCAGCTTTTCGCCGGTGCCCTGAAACTTGATGGGCTTGCCAGTAACGGCCAGCACGGAAAGTGCTGCACCGCCGCGGGTATCGCCGTCGGTCTTGGTGAGGATGATGCCATCCACGCCCACCGTCTCGTTGAAGGTCTTGGCCACGTTGACGGCATCCTGACCGGCCATGGCGTCCACCACCAGCAACGTCTCATCCACGGGAACGGCGGCCTTGATGTCCACCAACTCCTGCATCAGCACTTCGTCGATCTGCAAGCGGCCTGCCGTATCCAGAATGACGATGTCGTTGCCGTAGTCCTTGGCGTGCGCCAGCGCCTTGCGGGCGATCTCCGGCGGCTTTGCGCCGGGCAGGGTGAACACCGGTGCACCGGCCTGCTTGCCCACCACCTGCAGCTGGTCAATAGCCGCAGGGCGGTAGATATCGCAGGCTACCAGCATGGGGCGGCGGCCCTGCTTGATATAGAACTTGGCAAGCTTTGCCGCATGGGTGGTTTTACCATTGCCCTGCAGGCCGCAGAGCATGATGACCGTCTGGCCCTTGTTCTTGATGTTCAGGCGGGCGGCTTCGCTGCCGCCCATGAGGGCTACCAGCTCCTCATTGACGATCTTGACCACCTGCTGGGCGGGGGTCAGGCTTTCCATGACCTCCTGACCCATGGCGCGCTCGGACACCTTTGCGCAGAAGTCCTTGGCAACCTTGTAGTTGACATCGGCTTCCAGCAAAGCCATCCGCACCTCGCGCATGGCGGCCTTGATATCTGCCTCGGTCAGCTTACCGTGACCGCGCAGCTTTTTGAATACACCGGCAAGGCGGTCGGTCAGGGATTCAAATGCCATTGTGCGGTGCTCCTTTCAAAATTCGATCAGCTTTCGTTTGCTTCATCCATCGAGCGGATGATCTCCAGCATTTTTGTCAGCGTTTCCACATATTCCGTGGTGGTGATATTAGCGCGGGGGCCGGTGCACTCAAACCGGGTGTCGATGACCAGCTGCTCCAGCTGTTCCAGCTTCTGCTGTACCCGCCGGTAGCGGGCTGCAAAGCCTACCTTTTCTTCCAGTTCCTTCAGGGTGGTTTCGCCGTGCTTGATGGCGTCCCGTGCGCCCTGCCGGGTGATACCGAAATTTTCGCCGATCTCGCTCAGCGAAAGATCATCGTTGTAATACTGGCGCAGCATCTCGCGCTGCTTCTGGGTAAGCACCTCGCCATAAAAATCCAGCAGATACCCCATTTCCAGATCTTTTGCCATTGCTGTTGACCCCCGGTGCTCTGCTGTCTGTGCTTGCTGTGTTGTAAAGTTTTTTTGCTTTACGGATGGAGTATACCAGAACCCCTGCCCCTTGTCAAGGGGATTTTGGAGTTTTTTCTGAAATATCTGCCCAAAATTCGCTGTTTTTGCCAAAAGGCATCTTGACGCAGCCGGGGGCTTTGCGTTAGGATAATAGTGTTGTATCCCAAGAGAAAGGAGTGCCCTTGTGCCGATCTACTCTAATTTTTACCAGACCCTTACCACCGCCTGCCCCATTGTGGAGCTGCGGGGCTATGCCGCCGCCTGCGGGCTGAAGGGACATCTGTACGCGTATCTGGATTTTAACGGTCCCACCGGCACCGCCCGGGACGGCCTTGCCGAGGGGATGCTGGCGCTTGCCATTGAAAAAAAGCAGCTTGCCCCGGGGCAGCCCATTATTGAAGCAGCCTCCGGCCCCTTTGCCACCGCCCTTACGCTGGCCAGCCTGACCGCCGGGCACCCCATCGTGCTGGTGATGCCGGAGGACGCCCCTGCCCTGCGGCAGGAGTATCTGCTGCGGCTGGGTGCACAGATCCGGCACAGCCCCGCCCGCAGCGGTCTGGCCGGGGCACGGGCACTGGCGGCGCAGACCGCCGCCGCGAACGGCTGGTACTATATGAACTGGCTTGCCAACGATGACAACCCGGAATATCACCGCCGGGTCACCGGCCCCGCCATCGTGCAAAGCATTGCACGGCAGAACCAGAGCCTTGTGGACGCCATTACCATCGGGGTGGGCAGCGCCGGCACGGTGACCGGCGTGGGCGAGACCATCAAGGCATGGACGAACGATGTGCGCATCGTGGCGGTGGAGCCGTATGAAAATCAGGTGCTGGGCGGCGGGCTTACCGGCCCCCACGGCATCCCGGATATCGGCTACGGCATCGTGCCGGAAAACTACAACAGCTATGTGGTGGATAACGTTTCCGCCGTGGCCAGCCGGGACGCCCAGCGGGCTGCCCAGCAGGTGCTGCGCACCGATGCGATCCCCGCTTCGGTCAGTGCCGGTGCTGCCCTGCACGCCGCCGCCCAGCTGCTGGCCAACTGCAACAGCCGCGCGGCGCTGGCCATTTTCAGCGGGCGCGCCAGCATCGTGTAAGCGGCTGCTTCTATCAATAGGAAAGAGGACGTTTTTCATGACCAAAGACATGACCAGCGGTGCTATTACGCCGTTGCTGATCAAATTTACCATTCCGCTGGTGCTGGGCAACCTGTTCCAGCTTACCTACAACGCCGCCGACAGCATCATCGTGGGCAAGTTTGTGGGCGAGGATGCACTGGCTGCCGTGGGCACCTCGAACCCCCTGATGACCCTTGCCATCCTATTCATCAACGGGATGTGTCTGGGCGCGGGCATTCTGGTCAGCACCGCCTTTGGCGCGGGGGACACCAAGCTGGTGGAGCGGCAGGTATCCACCACTGCCATTGCGGGCACGGTGTTCTCTTTGACCTTCTCTGTCCTGTGCGTGCTGCTGGCAGACCCGCTGCTGCGGCTGCTGCAGGTGCCTGCGGCTATTCTGCCCATTGCGGTGAACTACCTGCGTATCGTGTTTGCGGGGCTGATCTTCACCTTCTTCTATAATTTTCTTGCCGCCACCATGCGTGCGCTGGGCGACAGCAAGAGCGCACTGTATTTTTTGATGATCAGTGCGGTGCTGAACATTGGCGGCGACCTGTTTTTTGTGGAGGCGCTGGGCTGGGGCAGCGAGGGTTGCGCCCTTTCCACCGTGCTCAGCGAGGCCGCCTGCTGCCTGCTGTGCGTGGTGTACATCCGCTATAAGGTACCAATCTTACAGCTGGGCAGGCGGTGGCTGGTGTATGACGGCAAACTGCTGCGCAAGACCGTGAGCTACGGTTGGGCCAGCGCCATGCAGCAGGCCACGGTGCAGCTGGGCAAAATTGCGGTGCAGGCCATCGTAAACACCATGGGCGTCAACGCTATGGCGGCCTTTACCGCCGCCTCCCGCATCGACGACTTCGCCTACACCCCGCAGCAGAACATCGGCCACGCCATGACCACCCTGATGGCGCAGAACCGGGGCGCAGGCAAGACCGACCGGGTACGACAGGGCTACCACTGCGGTATGCGCATCGAATTCGTCTATGCGCTGCTGCTTACCGGTGTCTGCCTGCTGTTTGCCGAGCCCATCATCCGGCTGTTTGCCGCCGACCCTGCTGTGGTGGACCTTGGCGTGCGGTTTTTGCGCACCATCTCGCTGTTTTATCTGATGCCCGCCGCCACCAACGGCATCCAGGGCTTTTTCCGGGGCATGGGCGACTTGAAGGTCACCCTGAACAGCAGTATGCTGAACATGGGCGGTCGTGTGGCTGCCGCCGCCCTGTTTGTGCTGGTGATGAAGATGGACATCGAAGCCTTGCCCTTCAGCTACGCGGTGGGCTGGCTGCTGATGCTGCTGTACGAGCTGCCCCTGCTGGTGCGTTTTCTGCGCAGCAGCGAGATGTAAGATAAAAAACAATGCCGGAGCATCAACGCTCCGGCATTGTTTTTTATAGATATGTTTTACTTGGTGCCGTAGATACGGTCGCCTGCATCGCCCAGACCGGGTACGATGTAGCCGTTCTCGTTCAGGCGGTCATCCTGTGCGCCCAGATAGATGTCCACATCGGGGTGTGCCTCGTGCAGAGCCTTGATGCCCTCCGGTGCGCCCAGCAGACCGATGAACTTGATGCGCTTTGCGCCGTGCTTCTTGATCTGGGTGATGGCGTCGATGGCGCTGCCGCCGGTAGCCAGCATGGGATCCAGCACCAGAACGTCACGCTCGGCGATATCCTGCGGCAGCTTGCAGAAGTACTCCACAGGCTGCAGGGTCTTTTCGTCGCGGTACAGGCCGATGAAGCCGACCTTGGCAGCGGGCAGCAGGGTCAGCATGCCGTCCAGCATACCCATGCCGGCGCGCAGGATGGGCACCAGAGCCAGCTTGCGGCCTGCCAGCACTTTGGTCTTTGCCATGGTGATGGGAGTTTCGATCTCCACCTCTTCCAGCGGCAGATCACGGGTAGCCTCGTAGCACAGCAGCGTTGCGATCTCGCCAACGAGGTCACGGAACTCCTTGGTGCCGGTCTGTTTGTTGCGCAGCAGGCTGATCTTGTGCTGCAGCAGCGGATGTTCAACGATCATCGGGGTCATAAAAACACGCTCCTTAATTTATATAGAACATTCTATCGGGTACTGATCTGTGGCCTTGCCCGCCCGGTGGGCGCACAAATAGCTTTTTTCACAGAGAAGCTTGCACTGCAGGCTTCTCTGTGAAATTACAAAAATGTCAATCAGCGGTTTTCCAGTGCGGTCAGCTTGTCGATGCGGCGCTGATGGCGGCCGCCCTCAAACTCGGTGTTCAGGAAGATATCCACCAGCTGGCAGGCAAGGCCTGCGCCCACTACGCGGCCGCCCATGCACAGGGCGTTGGCGTCGTTGTGGCGGCGGGTATACTCGCAGCTGAAGCTGTCGGAGCAGCAGCAGGCGCGGATGCCCTTGATCTTGTTGGCTGCCATGCTGATGCCCACACCGGTGCCGCAGAACAGCAGTGCCTTCTCGCACTGGCCGCTCACCACTGCGTCACAGGCGGGCACAGCCATATCGGGGTAGTCCACGCTGTCGGTGCTGTGGGTGCCAAAGTCGATATACTCCAGACCAAGCTCCTCCAGATGTGCCTTGACAGCCTCTTTCAGTTCAAATCCGCCGTGGTCGGCGGCAAGTGCAATGGGTTTTGCCATGGAAAAACGTCCTTTCCCTGTGAGTGGTCACAGTTCCGCTTTTATTGTTTGTTTGCTGCGGCTTCGGCAGCCAGACGCTCCGCCCGCTCCCGCTCCGCCTGACTGAGACGGTGGTAGTCCGGCAGCAGCGCCTCCGGAAGCACAGCCTGCCCAGCTGCGGCCATCTGCTTTGCCACAAGTGCTACGGCAGCGGCACGGCCGCCCCGCAGCGCCGGGGGTGTTTGCAGCACACCCGGTACATTACTGTATTTATTATAGCACAGACCCGCGCCATCACCAACAAAAAACAGGGGCTTTTTGCAATTTTCTACAAAATCCGCCAGATCTGTCACCGCCCGGGCGTCATCGTCCAGCAGGCGGGTGTGGGTGGCAAGGTCAAATGCAGCACTGTACACCTGTGCACGGCGGGCGTCCAGTGCACAGAGCACCGTGCCCTCGCCGGTGTGGGCAGCGGCCAGCGCTTCCAGGGTAGATACCGGGGCACACAGCGTCTCACGCGGGAAGGCCAGACCCTTGACGGCGGCCAGCCCGATGCGCAGGCCGGTAAAGCTGCCCGGGCCTGCGTTGACGGCGTACAGGTCGATGTCCGCACAGGTCAGCCCGCACATCTTTAAGCAGCTGTCGATCATGGGCATCAGCGTTTCGCTGTGGGTCATGCCGCCGTCCAGATATACCTCGTACAGCAGGCGATCATCCTGCAGCAGAGCCACACCGGCGGTCTTGCCCGCCGTATCCACGGCCAGAATATTCATACCGTCACCCCCTCAATGGTGATCTTGCGGGTGGTATCGTCCAGACGTTCGATGTTCACCCGGATGGGGTTTTCCAGCGCCAGCAGGTCGGCAAAGTTTTCGCTCCACTCTGCCGCCACCACAGCGCCCTGATCCAGATAATCGTAGAAGCCTGCCGCGCACAGATCGTTCTCGGTGGAGATGCGGTACAGGTCAAAGTGCGCCAGCGGGCGCGGGCCCCGGTAGTAGTTCACGATGGCAAAGGTTGGGCTGGACACCGGGTCGGTGCAGCCCAGACCCTCGGCAAGACCCTCGGTAAAGGCGGTCTTGCCCGCGCCCAGACCGCCGGTAAAGGCGATCAGCGCCCCGGGAGCCAGCACAGCGGCCATCCGCTTGCCCAGCGCCACCGTCTCGGCGCGGGAATGGGTGATATATTCTGACATGAAGGTTACCTCATCGTTTCAAAAAAGGGATGGCAGATGCTCTGCCATCCCTAAGTATAATATAAAACGTACAAAAGTGCAATGGTCAGGCGGCGGCAGGGGTCCGCTGCTCTGCAGCACTGTTCGTTGCCGTGCCGGGCGCGGTGAGCCGAGCGGTGCCGTCGCCCTGAATGATGGGATAGGACGCCGCCGGGTGGGGACGCCGCCCGGTGTTCTGGTTGAGGTACCATACGATGTCGTTTTCGCCGTAGACCTCAAGGCCGTAATCAATGGCCTGCTGCAAGGTCTCACCCTCGATCAGGCGGTTCACGGTCGCCCACAGCATACTGCGGGAGTACACGCTGTACACGTTGTTCACAAAGCCCGCCACAGCTGCTGCCCCGCCGGAGAGCAGCCCGTCCGAAAGGGCGGTGTCCACATGGCCGCTGCGTCCGTAGAACTCGCAGGTCTCCGAAAGCACGATGGTGCCGTTCAGCTTGCCGCCCCGGTAGGCATTGCGGAAAAAGTCTCCGGTGACGGCGTAGCAGCCGTTCACCTTGATGACCCGGTGGCTAAGCAGCTCCAAGCCGTAGCGCAGGTCGTTCCAGAAATCAGATTTTTCCAGCAGCAGGATGATGGGCGCGGTGGCCTGTTTTTTCCACAGCCAGCCGTACTCATAGGTATAGTACGCGCCGTGGGCACTTAGGATGGCAAGGTCGTAGTCTGCCATCCGCTTCAGGTCGGAGACGGTCACCATCATGTCCAAATGGGTGTCCAGCCCGTAGCCGTTCCAGTAGTCCTTCATATAAGAATAGTAGGGGTAGCGGTTACTGTTGACGCCATTATCAAAGGCATAGTAGATGACCGCATTGCCCACCGTGCCGTTTTCGGCAGCGAGCAGGGCGGGCGCATCCTCCATCTCCGGCCCGGGCAGGGCGGCGTCCGCCTCGCTCTCGGTATCGGTGAGCAGAATACCGCCCAGTGCGCCGCAGCTGTAAGTAAAGCTTACCATGCCGTTTTTCGCATCCACATAGATGCTGTCTTTTTTCACAAGCCCCTGTGCCGCCAGTTCGTCCAGCTGCGCCAGCGCAGCCACCTGACGCTCTTCCTCCGACATTCCGGCGTAAGCGGCACTGTCTGTCAGGGCGGTGACGGCGGCATCCGTCTGCTGCATCTCCTTTACCTCGGAAGCGGTCAGGGTCTGGGGGGTGCCGGTGGTTTCCTCCGGCGCGGCAGCCACTGCCGGGCACACTGCCGTGAAGACCAGCGCAATGGCACACACCGCGCTGAGCAGACGGCGATAAACTGTATGTTCCATTTCTTCTTTTCCGTTCCTCTCCCCCGGCACACCGCCGGGGCTGTTGTGCGCAAGGCTGCGCCCACAGGTTCATTGTAGGCTGCTGCCGGAGCTTTGTCAAGCATCCCGGCAATGTTTTACCATTCCGTCACACCCGGCGCATTGCATTGGCGCAAAGGTTTGTGTATAATAGCAGTATGCTGGGTTTTTATCGCCTGTACACAGGCACGCCCCGGCAGACTGTTCTGACGAAAGGCGGTGCTTTCTTTGGATAGCATTCGACAATATTTTAAGCGCACCGATAAGATGTATCTGCTGCTGTGCATTTTCAGCAGCGTGATGGCGGTGCTGGCACTGTCCTCCTGGGCAGCCAAGCAGGGCAACGGCTTTGCCACCGATGAGGTGACCGGTGCCATCATCGGCATTGGCGACTACCGCCGGGCGCTGGTGCAGGCGGGCGCTGCCGCCATTGGCATCGTGATCGCGCTGCTGCTCTCCTGCGTGGACTACCGCAGCCTTGTAAAGGTGTGGCCGGTGCACGTTGTGCTGACGTGGGGTCTGGTGCTGCCCACGCTGGTCATCCGCAACGTGTCCATCGGCCCGCTGACCATCGGCTACAACGCCGGTGATACCGACAACTACTCTTGGTATAAACTGGGCGGCTTTACCTTTCAGCCCACAGAGCTGGCAAAGATCAGCTTTATCCTGACCTTTGCCATGCACCTGAACAACGTGCGCAGCCGCATCAATGAGCCAAAGGAGCTGGCAAAGCTGCTGCTGCATCTGCTGGTGCCCATTGCCATCATCCATGTGCAGGGCGATGACGGCACCGCCATCATCTACGGCATCATCGGCTGCTGCATGATGTTTGCGGCGGGGCTGAGCTGGAAGTATATCTTTGCAGCCTTTGCGGCGGCGGGCGCCGCCGTGGCGGTGGCCTTTGCCTTTTTCAGCGATAAGATCGGCAAGGGGTACCAGTGGTACCGCATTCTGGCGGTGCTGGACCCGGAAAACACCACCGGCTGGGCCCCCAGCGAGACGGTATGGAAGAACATCATCTACCAGCAGCAGCGCGGCGAGATCGCGCTGGGCTCCGGCGGCATCTTTGGCAACGGCTTATTCGGAGGCCGGTATTACAGCGTGCCCAACGCCCACAATGACTTCATCCTCAGCTGGATCGGCAACGTGGCGGGCTTTGTGGGCTGCTGCGTGGTGCTGGGCGTTCTGCTGGCGCTGGTGATCAAGACCTTTGCCACCGGTGCCCGCAGCGAGGATCTGCTGGGCAGCTACATCTGCGCCGGTATCGGAGGTGCCCTGATGGCGCAGATTGCCGTGAACGTGGGCATGAACCTGCGGGTTCTGCCGGTCATCGGTGTCACCCTGCCCTTCTACTCCGCAGGCGGCAGCTCGGTGCTTATGCTGTATATCTGTGTCGGTTTAGTACTATCCGTATACTCTCACAACACTAAAAGCCTGTTCAGTTAAAGAATGTTCTATAAGCAAGGACGTGCAGCCCGCGGGCTGCACGTCCTTGCTTTTTAGGTAATTTTAAAACAAGCAGCTTTTGTCGCGCTCCGCAGAGCGCGACAAAAGCTATATTGAACAAACAAAAATTCCATAAATCATGCCCAGAGCAAAGCGGAGGGCATTCAAGAGCGTCCCAGCTTTTTCAGCTCCACTACCGGCCAGCCAAGGGCGCGGATGGCGCTTTCATCGTGGGTAGCCAGCAGCACCGGCTTGCCCGCGCAGCGCTGCCGCAGCAGCGCCGCCGCCCGCTGCAAGGTGTCCGGGTCCATGCCGGTAAAGGGCTCGTCCAATAGCAGGGTGTCGCTGGGTGCCCACAGCGCCCGCAGCAGCGCCACCCGCCGCTTTTGCCCGCCGGAAAGCCTGCGGGCGGGCAGCTGCAAGGCGGCAGTATCCATTCCAAGCTGTTGAAAATCGCTTGTAATTTGCTCTTTGTACTGGTTTTCCGCCCCCGGCAGCACCAAGGTGACGTTCTGCACCGCGTTCAGCTGAGGACAAAGGCGGTCTTCCTGAAAGACCGCCGCCACCCGGCCTACGCCCTCCACGCTGCCGGTGGTGGGGCGTTCCAGCCCCATCAGGATGCGCAGCAGGGTGGTCTTGCCCCAGCCGCTGGGTGCCCACAGCACCACGGGAGCATCCACCTCCATGCACAGGTCTGTGAAGAGCGGCGCTGTGCCGAACCGTTTTGTCAGGTGTTGAAGCTTCAGCATTTTGTCCCCTCCTCTCCCAGCACTGCGCCAACGGCCTTATCCAATGCAAACAGGAACAGCTTTTCAAAGCCTGCGCTCAGCAGAATGATGACAAAGGTCCACGCAAACAGTTCCCCGGTGGAAAGGGTAATTTTGGCGCGGTACAGCGCATCGCCGATGCTGCCGTTGGGCAGGCCTATGACCTCGGCCGCCACGCCGCTTTTCCAGCAGATGCCCAGCGCCACGCTGCACCCCTGCCGGAAGGCCGGCAGCACCGCAGGCAGCCAGATTGCCCGCAGGCGGCGGCCTGCAGGCAGACGGAACACCGCTGCCATTTCCAGCAGCTGCACGTCTGCCCCGGCAATGCCAGTGCGCACCGCGCCGTACAGCACCGGCAGCACCATCAGAAAGCTGATAAGCACCGAAAGGGCACTGCCCCGCACCCAGACCAGCGCCAGAATGATAAAGCTTGCCACCGGCGTAGCCTTGACCAGCTGCATCACCGGAGCCAGCAGCGCATCGGCGGCGCTCCACCGGGCGGCGCACACCGCCAGCACCACGCTGAACACTGCGCCCAACCCAAAGCCCAGCAAAATGCGCCCGGAACTGAAGCACACCCGCTGCCAGAAATCTGCCCTTGGCAACAGCTGTACCAATGTGCGCAGCGCCTGCACCGGCGATACCAAAAACACCTCCTGCCCGATGGCCATGGCTGCGGCCTGCCAGACCGCCAGCCAGAACGCCACCGCCAGCAGACGGCGAAAAAACTGCTTGTTCTGCTTCATAAACTGTCCTCTTCCCCTGCCTATTATAAGGTATAGTATACCATACCGCCCCGCAAAGGGGAATGACCTGTGCACCACCTGCGGCGGGTCGGCTTTCAATGTATATACTTTTATTCAACCGTCGTATGCTTGACATGAATTTGTATCCAGTGTAAACTGGAAACAATATGCGGTGCAACTTTGGCACCGGCGTAGGAAAGAGGGGACAGTATTGACGCAAGCGCTCAAGGGCCGCAAGCTGATGCTTGTCGGTTTTACGTTATTTTCCATGTTTTTCGGGGCGGGCAACCTGATCTTCCCGCCCGATCTGGGTGCAAAGGCCGGGGTAAACCTCTGGCCCGCCTTTCTGGGGCTTGCTATCAGCGCCGTAGGTCTGCCGGTTGCGGGGGTCATCGCGGTGGCGCGGGCTGACGGTCTGGACAAGTTGGCCGGGCGGGTGCATCCGGTGTTCGCGCAGGTGTTCATGATTTTGATCTATCTGTCCATCGGGCCGTGTCTGGCCATTCCGCGCACCGCAAGCACCTCCTTTGCCATGCTCACCCCGCTGCTGGGCAGCAGCGCCGGGCTTCAACTGGGGTACTCCGCGCTGTTCTTCGGCGTGGCCTTTCTGGTGGCGTTGCGCCCGGACAGGCTCACCCGCTGGCTGGGCAGACTGCTCTGCCCCTGCCTGCTGGTTCTGATTCTGATCCTGTTCGGCGGCTGTCTGCTGCACCCGCTAGCGGCGCAGTACGCTGCGCCCACCGAGACGTATCGTTTCGCAGTCGTATTACAGGGCGTATTGTACGGCTACCAGACCATGGACGCCCTTGCAGCGCTGAACTTTGGTGCGGTCATTGCCATGAACATCCGGGCGCAGGGTGTTGCCCGGGAGCAGGACGTGCAGCGCAGTGCCATCCGTGCCGGGTTTATAGCGGGCGGGCTGCTGCTGGCGGTCTATGCCATGCTGGGACACGCCGGAGCACTGACCGGTGCCGCCGCGCCCGGCCTTGCCACCGGTGCCGAGGTACTGACCGTGCTGGCCGAGCGGATGTTCGGCAAAGCGGGACTGGTGCTTCTTGCCGCCATCTTTATGCTGGCCTGCTTCAACACCTGTGTAGGGCTGATCGCTTGTGTGGGGGAGTATTTCCACACCCTGCTTCCCCGCATCCCCTACCCTGCTCTTGCCGCCTTTTTTGCCGCTGCCAGTATGCTGATCGCAAATCTGGGGCTGGCAGATATCCTACGGTTATCCGTCCCGGTGCTCAACGCCCTGTACCCGGTAGCCATTGTGCTGATTACGCTTTCCTCCGTGCCCGGGTTGGAACAGCGCCGCCGGGTCTATCCGCTGTGCATCGGCTGCACTGCCGTGCAGAGCATTGCCGCCGCGCTGCCGCTTGGCCCGCTTTCTGCTCTTGCCAACGCCCTGCCGCTGGCGGCGTTGGGCTTTGGCTGGGTGCTCCCGGCGGTCATCGGGCTGCTGGCAGGCATCTTTTTAAGCTGCACTGAAGAATAAAGGAGATATTACTATGATCCAGCCTATCATGCACGACCCGCTGTTTCTGGCGCAGAAGTCCGCCCCTGCCACCCCGGAGGATGCCCCTGTCGCGCGGGACTTACTGGAGACCCTGACCGCCCACGCCGATGGCTGTGTAGGCATGGCTGCCAACATGATCGGCGTGCTCAAGCGCATCATTGCAGTGGAAGCTGAGGACGGGTATCTGGTGCTGTTCAACCCGGTCATCCTGAAAAAATCCGGCCAGTACGAAGCCGAGGAGGGCTGTCTTTCGCTGGAAGGCGTGCGAAAAACAAAGCGCTGGCAGAGCATCAAGGTGCAGTATCAGACTATGGACGGCAAACCCCGCATCAAGACCTTTACCGGCTGGACGGCGCAGATCATCCAGCACGAGATCGACCATTGCGATGGGATCTTGATTTAAGTTTTTTTACCACGCACAAAGCCCCCGAGGGTGTGTCCCCCGGGGGCTTTGCTATGCTGTAACAGAGATGTCGCAATTTTAGCCTTTAACGCCGCCAAGCGCAACGCCGCGGACGATGAACTTGGACAGCAGCAGGTAGACGACGATGACCGGCAGAATGGCGATAGCCACCATCATGTACACCTTGCCCATATCGAACTTCAGGAAGTCCGCGCTGCGCAGCTGAGCGATCAGGATCGGCAGGGTCTTTTTGTCGGCGGTGTCCAGCACCAGAGCCGGAATGAAGTAGTTGTTCCAGCTGGCCACGAAGGAGAAGATGGCCTGCACAGCCAGAGCCGGCTTCATGATGGGCAGCACGATCTTATTAAAGGTATAGAACTCGCCTGCACCGTCAATGCGGGCGGCCTCCACAATCTCCATGGGAAGGGAGGCGTCCAGATACTGCTTCATGAAGAAGAACACGGTGGGTGCCGCAATGCTGGGAACGATCAGCGGGATGAAGCTGTTTTTCAGCCCCATCTTGGAGATCAACTGCAGAAAGCCCAGTGCGGACACCTGTGTGGGCATGGTCATGATGAGCAGGATCAGGGCAAAGGCAGCCTTTTTGAATTTGAAGTTATAGGCGTAGATGCCGTAGGCCGTCAGTGCCGAGAAGTAAACGCTGAGCGCGGCCGAGCAGGCAGACACCAGCAGGCTGTTACGGATGCCGCTTATCACAGGGATGTTGGCGTCCGTAAGCACGTTGCGGAAGTTTGTGATGATGGACTTGCCCGGCATCAGCGAGAAGCCCTTCTGGATCTCGAAGTGGGTGCGGGTGGAGTTGATGATCAGCACATAGAAGAAGAACAGGCACAGAAAGCTGATCAGCACCAGCACCAGATAGCACCACGCACGGCGGGCGGTCAAGATCGCCTTTTCGGACTGGTTTTTAGGCGTATGTGCCATACTTATTTCCCTCCTTTGGCAGCAGCCTTTTTGGCTGCTTTCAGTTCCTTGCGCTGGGCCTTGGTCAGGCCGTCATCTTCCTTGGTCAGCGAGAAGTACACGACGACGCACAGCACTGCACACACAAGGAACAGCACCACAGATACTGCACCGGCCATGCCGTAGTTCTTGCTGAACAGGTGGTTGTTCAGGTACATGATCATGGTGGTGGAGG
>ENA-OUOY01001056-OUOY01001056.1-human-gut-metagenome-genome-assembly--contig:-NODE-1056-length-17178-cov-3.513870_pt1 | contig 17178 bp, 9 predicted proteins | sample MGYA00237937_ERZ548767 | MGnify/ENA primary metagenome ERZ548767 (study PRJEB26490, sample SAMN05356887) | human gut metagenome | biome: terrestrial biome; feature: human-associated habitat; material... | reverse complement strand
GGTAAAATTCCACTGGTTTTTCTGTTTAAGGTTGGGTTTTGTCCCAGCCTCTTTTGCGCAACTAATCAGGAATAATCCTGTTTATTAATCGTCAGTCCTGAGGATAAAACCCAGAAGGAGCATAACTGAGATTAATCATAATATTTTTCACTTGTGTATAGTGGTTCAAAATCATCTTGTGAGTTTCACGGCCGATGCCGGAGGTTTTGTAGCCGCCGAAGGGAGAATGCTCCGGAATCTGGTTATAGGTGTTCACCCACATACGGCCGGTTTCCACATTGCGGGCCACACGGATAGCCTTGTTGATATCCTTAGTCCAGACCGCGCCGCCAAGGCCGTATTCGCTGTCATTAGCCATAGCCACAACCTCGTCCTCATCGTGGAATTTAATAACAACAGCAACAGGTCCGAAAATTTCCTCCTGTGCCACACGCATATCGTTGGTCACATCGGTAATCAGCGTCGGCTTCATGAAGGCACCCTTGGCCAGCTCGCCATCGGTAAAGCGTTCACCGCCGCAGGCAATAGTAGCGCCCTCCTGCTTAGCAATTTCCACATAGCTCAGGATTTTCTTGATTTGGGTTTCGTTGATTTGAGAACCCATCTGAGTATCATCATGCCACGGCAGGCCCACCTTAACCTTATTGAAGGCTTTTACTAAAGCCGGTACGAATTTATCATAAATAGTATCCTGCACGAAGATACGGCTGCCGGCGCAGCATACCTGACCTTGGTTAAAGAGAATACCTAATTGAGCGCCGTCGATGGCCTGATCAAAATCGCAGTCATCAAAATAAATGTTGGCACTCTTGCCGCCCAGCTCCAATGTTGCCGGGATAATGCGTTCTGCCGCAGCCAGGCCTACATTACGGCCAACCTCGGTGCTGCCGGTGAAGGCCAACTTGGCAAAGCCCTTGTGCTCCAGCATATATTGACCGGTTTTGCTGCCGGCACCGGTAATAACATTGAATACGCCTGCAGGCAGTACGCCGTCAATCAGACGGGCAAATTCCAGAATGGAAAGGCTTGCTTCCTTAGAAGGCTTCAGCACAGTGCAGTCGCCTGCTGCCAGCACCGGCGCCAGCTTCCACGCTGCCATCAGGAACGGGAAGTTCCAGGGAATAATCTGGCCGACTACGCCGATAGGCTCACGCAGGATGATGGACAGGAACTGCTCGTTAAGTACGGAAGCCTGACCTTCCTCCGCTAAGATGCAGCCGGCAAAATAACGGAAATGCTCCGCTGCCATCGGAATATCCACATTCATGGTTTCACGAATCGGCTTGCCGTTATCCATGCTTTCTACCATTGCCAGATGCTCTTTGTTAGCATCAATAATATCAGCTATTTTATTCAACAGAGCGGCACGCTGTGCCGGAGTAGTCTTTTTCCAGGTTTTGAAGGCTTCCCAGGCTGCTGCGGAGGCTGCCTCTACATCCTCGCGGCTGCCTTGGGCGCAGACTGCCAGATGACTGCCGTCGGCAGGGCTTTCTGCATTATAGGTTGCGCCGTCGGATGCATCGCGCCACTGTCCGTTAATGTATAAACCATATTGTGCTTGTAATTTTACTTTTTCCATAATAATGATAAACCTCCTCATTTGGCTCTTGCCCTTCACGCCGTTGTGACGGGACTTGTTTTTGCGATGTCACTATTGTATAATCAAAATGGTTCTATTAAAAGAATCAAAAAACAAAAATATTTTAGAACCAAGGAGAAACAACACCTATGTTAACATATGACTTAGATAAACGCGGCAGCACACCGCTCTATGATTACTTATACCAATGCATCCGTCAGGATATCATCAGCGGCAGACTGCAGGCAGGCGAACGCTTACCCTCCAAGCGCACGTTGGCACAGCATCTGAGCGTGGGCATCATCACCGTGGCCAACGCTTACGCCCAGCTGGCGGTAGAAGGCTACATCACCTCGCGCGAAAAAAAAGGCTACTTCGTAGAAGACGTCAGCAGCTACCGCGTGCGCCGCAAGGCTGCCGCAGCAATGCTGCCGGAGGCAGCGGAGCGCGAATACTTTGCCGACTTCAAGGCCAACCGCATCAGCCTGCAAAACTTTCCGTTGGCGACCTGGACACGCCTGATGCGCGAAACACTTTCCGTACACAACGAAGAGCTACTCAAAACTGTTCCCTACAAAGGCGTTTACGAGCTGCGCAAGGCTATTGCTGACTATCTGGCACACAACCGCGCTATGCAGGTTGACCCTTCGCAAATCATCATCGGTGCCGGTACGGAATATCTTTACGGCCGCCTGCTGCAGATGTTCGGCCATGCCTGCACCTTTGCCATTGAAGAACCGGGCTATAAAAAATTCGCCTCCATCTCCGCCAGCTTCGGCAATCCCTGGAAGTACATCCCCATTGATGACAACGGCCTGATGATCGACAAGCTGGAGGAAAGCGGTGCCGACGTAGTACACCTTTCCCCCGCCAACCACTTCCCCACCGGCATTGTCATGCCAGTAACGCGCAGACTGGAGCTGTTTGAATGGGTTAACCGCATCCGCAAGCGCTATATAATTGAAGATGATTACGACAGCGAATTCCGTTACACCGGTCGCTTTATCCTGCCGCTGTACGCGCAGGATACGCAAAGTCGTGTAATCTATATGAACACCTTCTCCAAAAGCCTGGTGCCCTCGCTGCGCATCAGCTACATGGTGCTGCCGCCGCGCCTTTTGGAGCGCTACGAGCAGACCATGAGCTTTTACAGCTGCACCGTATCCAGCTTTGAGCAGTATACGCTGGCACGCTTTATTTCCGAAGGCTATTTTGAACGTCATATCAACAAAATGAAAAACTACTACCGCGAGCAGCGTCACAAAATTCTGGCTGCCATCCACTCCTCGCCGCTGGCCGCTGTTTCGCAGATAACCGAACGCAACGCCGGCACGCATTTTGTCCTGCATATCAACACCAAACTGACGGAAGCAGAGGTACGCAAGGCTGCACTGGCAGCAGACATGAGCCTTTCCTTCTATTCCGATTACAGTCATAATACCGAAGAAAATAACGGCTGCACGCTCGTTATCAATTACGCTGCCATCGAGGCAGATAAAATTGCCGCGGTAATAGAACGATTAAGCAGCCTGTTCCCCGAATGCAACCAGATAAGCTGAATAAATACAGACCAGATGCAAGATAACAAAAAAGCATGCACCGCTTCTTACAGCAATGCATGCTTTTTGCTTTAATTTTTACAGCTCGATTTTCTGTATGTTGGCAATAGCCTCTTTGGCTTCGGCAATAATACGCTCCATAACATCCTTGCAGGGCAGAATATCATTCAGCACGTTCAGGCTCTGACCGCACATAACGGTACCGTTGGTAACATCACCTTCCACAAGACCTCTGCGGTTGGTGCCTGTACCCATAGCCATCAGCTCTTCTTTGGGAGCACCGGCAATTTCACGGGCAGTATACGCATCGGTAAAAGCGTTCGCTAGGCAGCGTACGCCAAGATTACGGCTGTAGCCGGTTGCTACGCTGTCAGTATCGGTTGCTTTGACAATAGCCTCCTTAGCAACAGGATTTGCCGGGCATTCCTCAGTCAGCAGGAAACGGCTGCCCATCTGCACACCAGCAGCGCCCATCAGCAAAGCTGCAGCCAGCGCACGGCCGTCGCTGATACCGCCTGCAACAAGCACCGGAACAGATTTAATCTGCGGCAGTACGTTTTCCATCAGCGCCATAGTAGTCTGCTTGCCGATGTGACCACCGGCCTCCATACCTTCAATAACCATAGCGTCAGCGCCTGCAGCTTCAATACGCTTTGCCAGCTTAACATTAGGCACTACAGGAATAACCTTGATGCCTGCAGCATGGAAGGCAGGAATGTGCGGTACAGGGTTGCCTGCACCCAAGGTAACAAAGGCTACCTTCTCTTCGCACAGCATAGCAATGATTTCAGCAATGTTCGGAGCCATCAGCATAACGTTAACGCCGAAGGGCTTGTCGGTCAGAGATTTTGCCTTGCGCACCTCGTCACGTGTCCATTCCACAGTACGGCCGCCGCTGCCGATGATACCGGCACCGCCGGCGTTGGAAACTGCCGCAGCCAGCACAGCGTCACTCGTCCACGCCATACCGCCTTGGATAACAGGATATTTTATACCTAAGAGCTCTGTTAATTTAGTTTTCATTATAATCACCTCGCAACAATTTTACACGCCTATTATATACTATTCTCCACGCAGTAATCGTGAATTATTTTTAAACTTTACCAAGTTTGTAAAGAATGTAACTATGATGCAACTTTTAAGGTGCAAGCTTACACTTAATTGTAGTTTTTTGTCCATAAAATTTGACATCAGGCTATAAAAATTGTAAAATTTTATGAGTATCCCGAAAGGCTTCGGGACTGTTGTTTTTTATTTTTAACCGTATTGGCTGCAATAAAAAGCATTAAGGTCGAGGCGACTTGATGTATATGGTGCTTTATCAGCAGCTTGCTAAGTTCATTCCACGCAGGCTGCTCAGAAAGTACCGGAGACGAAGAAGGTTGACGATGGCGTACATTCTGTACGTCGAGGAAACCTGATGAAGTATACGGTGCTTTATCAGCAGCTTACTAAGTTCATTTCACGCAGGCTACTCAGAAAGTGCCGGAGACGAAGAAGGTCGTCGATGGCGTACTCCTTGTACGTCGAGACGGCCTGATGATGTATACGGTGCTTTATCAGCAGCCCGTACGGTAGTACTATTTACTTAAGGGAAAGAGGTCAAAAAAACATGCGCAGTACACAAGTAAAAAAAGGTTCAACCCGCGCAGCCCATCGCTCTCTGTTCTATGCAATGGGTTATACTGAAGAAGAATTAAAGAAACCGTTAATCGGCATCTGCTGTGCCGCTAACGAAATCATTCCGGGGCATATGCATCTGGATACCATCGCTAAGGCAGCAAAATATGGCGTGCTGGAAGCTGGCGGTACTCCGATTGAGTTCCCGGCTATCGGCATCTGCGATGGCATCGCCATGGGCCATGACGGTATGAAATACCCGCTGGCAAGCCGTGAGCTGGTTGCGGACAGCATCGAAGCTGTTGCTAACGGCCATGCGTTTGACGGCTTAATCCTGATTCCGAACTGTGATAAAATTGTTCCCGGCATGCTGATGGCTGCAGCTCGTCTGAACATCCCGACCGTTGTTGTCAGCGGCGGTCCGATGCTGCCCGGTCGTTACCATGGCAAAGATATCAGCGTATCTACTGTATTTGAAGCTGCCGGCCGTTTTGAGTCCGGTCAGATTGATAAAGCAGAGCTCAGAGAAATCGAGCATTGTGCATGCCCCGGCTGCGGCAGCTGCTCCGGTCTGTTCACTGCAAATACCATGAACTGCCTGACTGAGGTTCTTGGCATGGGCCTGCCCGGCAACGGCACTATCCCCGCTGCTTACAACGGCAAGCGTATTGCTTTGGCTAAGCACGCAGGCATGGCTGTTATGCGTCTGTTGGAGGAAAACGTTCTGCCTCGCGACATTATGACGCTCAACGCCTTCAAAAACGCTATTACCGTTGATATGGCTATCGGAGGCAGCTCCAACACCGCACTGCATCTGCCGGCTATCGCTCACGAAGCAGGCATCGACCTGCCGCTGGAGCTGTTCGATAAAATCTCCAAGAAAACTCCGTACCTCACTAAGATGAGCCCGGGCGGCAGCCACCACATCGTTGATTTGAACGAAGCCGGCGGCATTCCTGCTGTAATGCACGAGCTTGACCGTCTGAAGCTGATTAAAAAATCCTGCCAGACTGTCAGCGGCAAAACTGTCGGCCAGATTATCAAAAATGCGGAAATCCTGCGTCCTGAGGTTATTCACAGCGTAGAAAATCCGTACAACAAAACCGGCGGCATCGCTGTTCTGAAGGGCAACATCGCTCCGGAATGCAGCGTTGTCAAGGAAAGTGCGGTTGATCCTTCCATGAAGGTCTTCAGCGGTCCGGCCAAGGTTTATAATTCCGAGGATGAAGCTATTGCTGCAATTTGCGCACAAAAGGTTATTTCCGGTGACGTTGTCGTTATCCGTTACGAAGGCCCGAAGGGCGGCCCCGGCATGCGCGAGATGCTGAACCCGACCTCCGTACTGGCAGGCATGGGCCATGACAAGGACGTTGCGCTGCTTACCGACGGACGTTTCAGCGGTGCTACCCGCGGTGCCTGCATCGGTCACATTTCTCCGGAAGCACGCGAGGGCGGTAATATCGCATTGATTGAAAACGGCGATATCATTGAAATTGATATTCCGAACCGTACCCTAAACGTTAAGCTGAGCGACGAAGAGCTGGCTGAACGCCGTAAGAACTGGGTTTGCCCGCCGCCGAAGGTTAAGAGCGGTTACCTGGCACGCTATGCTGCTTTGGTTACCTCCGCTGCTACCGGCGCTGTGCTGAAGGTTCCCGGTCAGGACTAAAAGAATTATATAAGCTGAAAAAGCAACTCCCCATCTTTCTTACCGCAAGGTAAGACGGATGGGGAGTTTTTGCATAAGAAAAACCGCTGTGCCAAATAGCACAACGGTTGATTATTAACACTCAATTTTGCTCCAGCAGATAGATATCGCTGATTTCCTTTACTGTACGCACATTATTCGGCAACGGACCTGCCTTCTGCACGCGACGGTATTCCAAGCCGCGCACCAGCAGATATTTTTTGCTGCCGTCACGCAAAGCATCTGTCAAAGCACCTGTCTGCGGAATCATTTCGATACCAGGCTTGCCTGCATAATACATAAAGCCTGGACGCAGGAACTTATCAACATAAACAGGCGTCTGCTGCTCACATTGCTCCTTATACACGCTGCTCATAGTTTTTACACTGAAGCGGTCGGCAATTACCGGCAGAACAAAAGCAAAGGCAACGCACATCGTCACCGCGCCAATCATCACATGCAGCCAGGAGGCCAGCTCAATGTCGCGATAATACAGCAGCGCAAAAACTGCCGCTGCACCCAAAAGCAGTGTCAGCACGCCCAGCATCACCAGGCTGAAGTCGGCCTCCGGCAGATACTGCGCACCGACAATCCAGCCAACGCCGAGCAGGACAAACATAATACCGCTGCCTGCCGCCCAACCGTAAAAGGTTGTATTATGACGCAGTCTGCTTTGCATTCTCGCTATATTCCAGCCGATTATTACCGCCATAGCAGGGAACAACGGCAGAATATAGGATACAAGCTTTGTTTTACAGATAGTAAAGAACAGCAGCACGAAAATCCACCAAACGTGGAAGAACAGCAGCTTACGCATATCATCTATACGGCTTTCGCTGACGGATGCTTTAGCAGCCTGCCACAGCATACCAGTCCAAGGGAACAAGCCTAATATTATTACAGGAAAATAATACCAGAAGGTAACGCGGTTGGCATGCTCAGCCGTGGTAAAGCGCGTTATATTGTGAAAGCCCAGGAAGGTATTGATAAATTCCATGCCATGCACAGTATACATAGCGTAATACCAGGGTGATGCGATGAGAAAATACAGCAGCAAGCCACGGATAACATGCATACGCAAAATCTCACGCAGTTGGCCCATAACCACCAGATACAGAAAAATAATCGCACCCGGGAATACGATACCGATGGGACCTTTGGTAACAGTAGCCAAAGCCATGCACACATACATCAGCCAATAACGCTTATGAATAAAGCTCAGCAGCGCACCTGTCATAAAAAAGAGCAGCGTTGTATCTGTCACCGCAGCCTTGCCCATATAGAAAAATTCTACACAGCTTGTAAGAATCATCGCAGACCAAAAGCCTGCACGTTCATTAAACAGCCTGGTAATAGCTACATACATCATAACGGAGGTACCGCAGGCCATCAGAGCCGCAGGAAAGCGGGCCGCAAACTCTCCGTCACCAAAAATAAATTGCGCAACAGCAACCAGCCAATAATACATTGGCGGCTTATCATACCAGAAATTACCAAAAATTCTCGGTGACAAAAAATCACCGGCAGCCAGCATCTCTCTTGCTGTTTCCGCATATACGGGTTCATCCGGATCCAGCAGCGGAATGCTGCCGATACCGAACATAATCATAAATAACGCAGTGCCTGCTACAATCAGCAGGCTATTTTTTTCAATCTGATTCATCAGTTTCCATCCCTCAAAACAACTTCAAAATTCATATGCCAACTACTCATTTTTCTTGCCCTCGGTAGTTTTGCTCTTAATCGAAGCCATATTCAGCACATCACTGCCAAAGGCTCTTATTGTTACTACCGCACCCAGCATAAAGGGCAGATATTCTGCCGTAAAGCGCCAGAGAACTGCCATAATGCCTTCAATACCGTTAGGCAGAATATTGGAAAACAGCACCAAGAAGCCTGCTTCCGCTACACCGCTGCCACCGGGAGTAGGCGAAAAATAAAGTATTAAATTCAGCAGCACCATGCGTCCCATTACCTGCTGCAAATCAAAATCAATATTCAGACCGGTGAAATACGCAGGCACAGTTGCATAAATAAAGAGCAGGCTCACGCCGGATTCAATAAACGCACGGAAAACCATCTTCGGATGCTTGCCCATAACTACAACGGCATTTTTAAATTCGTTGTACCAGATAAAGCAGTTGCGCTGCGTAGTAAACGACAGCTTGCGGGTGAACCACATTATTGCCTTCTCAGGATAACGTGTTTGCAGCAAGGAAATTACGATTATCGGCAGTGATATAAACAGCACCGAAAGAATCGTCAGCACCGACGCAGGCATCCATTTTACTATATCCTCATCGCTGTGCAGCACGACAGGCACCAGCAGGATAAGAAAAATAATAGACATGACTGTGCGCACCAAAACTACTACCGTAGATTTGGCGACAGGCACCCCGGCCTTACGCATAAACATAACCTGAGCGATAGCGCCACCGCTGGCACCCGGCGTTACCAGCGCCAAAAAGTAGTTGCTCAGAACTACATTGACTATCTGATGAAAGGTCAGCTTCTCCTCCGTCACCGAAGCCAGGGTTATCAGACGCAGGCCGTCAAAAATCAAGCCTATCGCAAGGCATGACAAAGCCAGCAGAATACAGCGAGGCTCGAACATCGTCAGGTATTCCAAGGTCCGTATATCAAATGTAAAATAAATAACCGCCGCCGAAATCAGCAGGACAAAGCCAAAAAGCAGACCTAGGCGGAACAATAATTTTTTATTCATCTAGCAGACTCCAAATGAGCTTATTTTTTTATACAAGAGCTTTAGCAGGCCGTGAAGTTTACAGGCTGAATATGCTCCTGCTCCAGCAGCTTTTTATTGCCGCTGTCAAGGTACGCCTGCAGCTCCTCCTGCCAATGATATTGCCAGGGAAATATTTTGCCCAAGGCAGCAGAATCAAGACCGGGATGAGTCATCAGCTCGCTTACGCCATCCGGAAGCTGACGCAGGATATTGCCTACCAGCTCCGCATTCAGATGACCTCCCGCCAGCATGCCGAAGAAATGCTGCGGATGCTTTAGCCCAAGGCTGTCGGCGCGTTGCGCCGCCAGCTGAGCACAAAAGCTGAGCCCGCTGCGTCCGATCATTCTGCCGATACCTGTATGAAAGCCTCCGGTAAAGGTATAGGCTTCCTTAGGTATACGTACCCTTATAATATTATACTCATTACAGAGCTTTAATACAAGTGCATTAATTCCCGGCAGTACATGGGTATGTTGATGACTGTCGATATGCGTAATGTTTATTTTGGACTCCAGCGCCCTTTCGATTTGCGCGCGCAGCTCCGCTTCCAGCTCACTGCGCTTAATGCTGCCGCTATAAAAGCGCTTGGCAAAGGCAATGTAATCCGGCAAAAACAAGCCCTGCTCATCCAAAAGGCTGCTGACCTTCGCTGCAGGCAACACAGGCGCCACACTGCCGACCAGCGTCAGATGCACACCTATACCGAGCTGAGGATTTTCCTGCGCCAGCTTTACTGCCTCCTGCCAGCAGGGAGCACTGGGCATCAACGAGGTGCTGGTAATAAAACCCTCCTTATAGCCCTTGATAATACCTGCGTTAATCAAAGGATGCAGACCGAAATCATCTGCATTAACAATTAGTTTTTTCATAATCTCTACACTCTTTTGTAATTGGCAAAGTGCAGCTTTACATATTCACGCAAAGCATCCTTGCCGTATTTTTCTGCTAAGCGGCGGGCGCAAGCCGTTGCCTGCTCGCCGCCGCCCTTCGGCAGCTCGCCTACGCCGGCCTGCTGCGCCAGCTCTTCCATTGTCCGTAAGAAGCGGGCGCGGGCCAGTACCGAGGCAGCGGCAACCGCCAGATTGCTTTCTGCCTTAGGCTGTTGGCGCACACTGCAACCCGGAAAGCGCTGCTGCAAAGCCTTTAAGTTTACCGTAGACTGAGTGAACTGGTCAATCAATGCGCTGTGACAATCCTTTTGCCTCTCCAGCACCTGACTTAACGCCGCCACATGTCCGTAGCCTAAAAGCTGGTTGAGCTTGCCGCCGGCGGCAGCCACCTGCTCATAGCGCAGATTATAAATCTTTGGCTTCAGCTCCAGTACGCTGAAATCTACAACCGTAGACTTGATAACGTCCTCCAGCTCCAAAATCTTTTTATCAGTCAGCAGCTTGCAGTCCTTAACGCCTGCAGCCTGCAGCTTTGCTGCGGTGGTGTTGTCCACTACCGTGGCCGCCACAACCAGGCTGCCGAAGAAATCACCCTTACCGGATTCATCACTGCCTCCCCACAGACCGTTAGTTACCATTGCTCCCACATCCGCAGGCTGCAGCCCCTCAGACGCATTCTGCACTCCTTCCAGCAGCAGCATTAATCTTTGCTTTAAGACACTGTCACCGTTATAAACATGCGTCAGTCCCTTTTTACCGTTATATATATTCACGGATGCCTTGGCCTCACAAAACTGCACTGCTATCTGCTGACCATAATTAATCGGCTTATCCTTAACGATACTGAAACCATCCTGACGGATTTTTTCTGCAGCCTCTGCCAAGTAATCGGCAAAGGCCTTAGGTGTCAACTGTTTCACGCCTATTCTCCTCTTTGCACATAGTTTTTCGCCTTCCACTCCTCAAAGAGCAGATAAATCAACGGAACAACCACCAACGTCAGTAAGGTGGAGGTTGTTAAGCCGCCTATCAGCACCACGCCCATAGACTGGCGCAGCTCCGCACCCTCGCCGATGCCGAGAGCAATCGGCAGCATACCGAGTATCGTAGACAATGTAGTCATCAGAATAGGACGCAGACGCAGCGAGCAGGCCAGAAGCACTGCTTCACGGATAGACATGCCCTTTTCCCGCTCCTGGTTGGCATAGTCAATAAGCAAAATTGCATTTTTGGTAACAAGACCAAGAAGCATAGTAAAGCCAATCATGCTCATCATATTCGCCGTCTGTCCTGCAACAAGCAGGCCCAGAATAGCACCAATTATCGCAAACGGCAGTGATACCATGATAATCAGCGGCTGCGAAAAGCTCTCGAACTGCGCCGCCAGCACCATGTATACTACAACTATTGCCAGAATAACGGCCTTATAAACCTCTTTAAAGGAACGCGCCATATTATCGGCCTGCCCAATCATCTTATAGTTATATCCCGGTGGCAAATTCAGCTCGGGAATATATTCATCGCGCACCTTACTGATTAAATCACCGGGCGAAATACCTACTGTGTTGGCATAAACAACAATCTGACGCTGCTTATCCTCACGCTCAATGCGTGTAGGACCGCTGCCGTAACGCACATCTGCGATATCACCCAGGCGGATAAACTGACCTGCGGAAGAAGAAATGCGCAGGTTCATAACATCATTGATATTAGTACGCTGACTTTGCTCCAGCTGCAGAATAATATCATAGTCATTGTCACCGATAGTATAGCTGTTGCTTGTGCTTTTGCCCATGATAGCCATTTCGATAACCTTGCCGACCTCCGTAGCATCAAGACCGAATTCGCTGGCCTTGGCGTGGTCCAGCTTAACCACAATTTCCGGCTGCTCTTCCGAATCGGATATATCAACGTCGGTTGCACCCTCAGTCCGGCGTATCATGTCTGCCAGCTGCTGGGCGTAATTTTTCAGCTCCTTGATATTGCTGCCGCGCAGACCGATCTGTACCGGACGACTGTCGCCGCGGCCGCCGCCCTGGTTGGATACCACGGTAACCTTCAGGCCTTCAACATTTTGGAAGCGTCCGCGCAAATCATCCATAATCTGCTGCATGCTGCGTTCACGCTCATTACTTGGCTTCAGGCGGATATCAAGCGAGCCCTGGTTAACAGGATTACGGCCGTTGCCTATATTAAGCGCTACGATTTTGACCTCCGGCAGCTGCGAAATCTCCTGCTGCAACGGCTTAGCCAGCTCTACAGTTTTCTGCAGACTGGTGCCGATGGGCGCCTTAACATTAACGCTGAACTCACCGGAATCATATGTAGGTTGGAATTCCGTGCCCACAAAAGGCAGCAACAGCAAATTCAACAGCAGCGAAATGATGCCTACGGCGACAACCTTCTTAGGTCTTTCTAACGCCCAGACCATTAAGCTGTCATACATTTCACGCACGGACTGGAAGCCTGCTTCGAATTTATCGAGAGCCCTCTGCACAAAATGCGTGCGTTCCTTGCTGCTCTGCTCCTCGGTTTCCACCTTAATCCAGTACGCCGAAACCATTGGCGTAAGCGAAAAGGCTACGATAGTTGAGAATGCTACCGCAAAAGCAACCGTCAAGCCGAACTGCTTGAAGAATTGGCCGATGGTTTCACCCATATTGCCGATAGGCACAAATACAGCCATTAAGCTCAGGGATGTAGCCAAAATCGCCAGCGTCAGCTCCTCCGTCGCTTCCTTGGCTGCCACAAACGGTGTCTGTCCCATCTCGATATGACGGAAAATATTTTCAATTACTACAATCGCATCATCAATCAAAATGCCGACTGCCAGGCTCAAAGCCATCAGCGACATATTATTCAGCGTAAAGCCCATAACCTTCATCATAAAGAAGGTGGCGATAATAGACGTAGGAATACACAAACCGCCGATAATTGTCGCACGGAAATTGCGCAGGAAAAGATATGTTATCAAAAGCGCCAGAAAACCGCCGAAAAGAATCGCATTCCAGACATCCGCAATGTTATCACGGATATAGTTAGACTGGTCGCGTACCTTATCAACGATAATATCAGGCGGCAGATTGCTGTGCTTCAGCTCCTCCATCTTGGCATTGACATTATCGGTAACATCAACAGTATTGGTTTTGGACTGCTTGCGCACAAAGGTCATAACGCAAGGTACACCGTTAGCGCTGGCAAAGGTATCCTCATCCTCCCAGGAATCAAGCACATCGGCAATTTCACTGATATAAACAGGACGGCCGTTATGATTAGCAACTACCACCTGCTTAATATCATTGATATTGTTATACTTGCCCAAGGTACGCACAGTGATTTCCATAGCGTCATTTTTCGCCTTGCCACCGGGAGTATTATAGTTGTTGGCGTTCAGCTTACTGCGCACTGTCTGATAGGCAATACCATATTCCGCCAGCTTTTCCGGCTTCAGCACAATGCGGATAGCACGCTGGCTGGCACCGACAACGGTAACCTCGGAAACACCCTCCACCATCTGCAGCTCATCCTTGATATTATCCTCCACAATGCGGCGGATTTCACCACGGCTGCGCGAAGGCGAAGCAAAGGTATAGGCTACAATAGCGCGGGAGTTGAGGTCTACCGTCTGTGTTACCGGCTCATCAATATCATCCGGCAGCGCCTTGCGCACGCTGGCAACCTTTTCACGCACCTCACTGGCCTTCACCTGCGGGTCGACACCGATATTAAATTCCAGAACCGTTTCACTGTAGCCTTCAAGCACAGTTGAAGACAGCGTCTTGATACCCGAAACCTGGCTTACGCGGTTCTCAATCGGCTTAGTAACCAGCGTTTCCATTTCCTGCGGCGAAGCACCGCTATAAGTAACACGCACGCTGACAATAGGCAAATCAACATCAGGATTCAGATCAACGCCGATTTCCGGATAGCAGCGGATACCGAACACTACCAACAGCAAAATAAACATGGTAGTAAAGACCGGTCGCTTGATAAATGTTCCAATCATCGTTATTTACCAGCCTTTTTCAAATCTATCCTGCTGCCTTCACGCAGCTTGTTATGTCCTTCGATAACAATAGTATCCTTTTCATCCAGTCCGCTCACTATTTCAGCCAGCTTATCATTCGTATAACCGACATTCAGCACACGACGCTGTACAACGCCTTTATCATCAACAACAAATACCGTCTGCTGGTCATCACGCATCACAATAGCCTGCACCGGAATAGTCAGCACATCAGCTTTAGGTGAAGCTGTAAGCGTAACGTTGGCATAGACGCCGGCCAAAAGACCTTCGCTGTTATCCACACTCACCTCTGCCGCAAAGGTATGCGCCGGCAAATCCGCAACCGGAGCGATGCGGGTAATTTTACCTATCAGCTTTTTACCGGGATAAGCAGGCAGAGTAATGCTTGCTTCATTGCCGACATGTACACCGGCAATCTGGCCTTCGGGAATATGAATCGTAGTTTTCAGCATAGAGATATCAGCAACAGCAAAAATAGGCGTACCTGCCTTTGCATAGTAGCCCTCCTGATAATAACGCTTGGCAATAATACCGTCAGCAGGCGCTGTCAGCACTGTACCCTCGGACTTAGACTCCATCGCCCGCATGCTGCCTCTGGCAGCCTCCAGCTTGGCAGCAGCATTATCACGCGCAAAGCGGTAATCATCCACCACCTGCTGCGAAACCGCACCCGTAGCATATAGCTTTTCATAACGCTGCAAATCCGTTTCCGCCTTACGCAGGCTTGTCTGTGCATCCAAAAAGCTGCCCTTGGCGCTTAACAGATTGGCATCTGTATCCGTCTGCTCCAAAATTGCCAGCACCTGTCCTCGGCTCACACGGTCACCCTCACGGACATAAACCTTTTCCAAGCGTCCGTCCACCTTAGCGGCAACCTCTGCCTGCCATTCCGGGTCCAAACTGCCGGAAAAGCTCATACTGGGAACAATCGTCTGCCTTATGGGGTGAGCAGTAACGACTGCCACATTGCGTACCTGCGACAGCTTAGCAGCACGCGCCTTATCAGCCTGGATATTGCTGTAAATACGGTAACCGATAATTACGCATACCGCAAGCAGCAGGCCTAGAGCTATCTTAACCTTGCGATTCTGTAAATTCACTTTCTTTCCTCCCTGCACCATTCCCTTGTGGTTGATTATAATGGGGTAAGTTTAATTTTAGCTTAGTTTATTACGGAGTAATTATAGTTATAGATAATAATATTATACCTCTTATTAAGAGAAGTTAGCAAGTGCAAAGCCGCCGGCAGGCATAGAAAAAGCACGCTGCGTACAGCGTGCTTTCGACAGTTTTAAATTAAGCTTACAGGCCTGCCTGCTCGCGCAGTGCAGCAGCCTTTTCAGTATGCTCCCACGGCAGATCTACATCGGTACGGCCGAAATGACCATAAGCAGCAGTTTGCTTGTAGATAGGACGCAGCAAATCCAGCTCACGGATAATGCCGGTCGGGCTCAAGGAGAAGTTTTTGCGAACCAGCTCAGCAATCTTGTCCTCGCTGATTTTGCCGGTGCCGAAGGTTTCAACCAGAACGGAAACCGGATGTGCTACGCCGATAGCGTATGCCAGCTGGATTTCGCATTTATCTGCCAAACCTGCGGCAACGATATTTTTAGCAACGTGACGTGCAGCATAAGCAGCACTGCGGTCAACCTTAGAGGGGTCCTGGCCGCTGAAAGCACCGCCGCCATGACGAGCCATGCCGCCATAGGTGTCAACGATGATTTTACGACCGGTCAGACCAGCGTCACCTTGAGGACCGCCGATAACGAAACGGCCGGTCGGGTTGATGTAGTATTTGGTTTCCGCATCCAGCATTTCTGCGGGAACAATCGGTGCAATAACCTTTTCGATAATATCTTTGCGAATCTGCTCGTTGGAAACTTCAGGTGCATGTTGGGAAGAAATAACGATAGTATCTACACGAACAGGTTTGCCGTCATCATATTCAACGGTAACCTGAGTTTTGCCGTCCGGACGCAGGTAAGGCAGCACGCCTTCCTTACGAACCTTGGTCAGCTGCAGAGCCAGCTTGTTAGCCAGATATGCAGGCATCGGCATGTAGCTTTCGGTTTCGTTGGTTGCATAACCGAACATCATGCCTTGGTCGCCGGCACCAGTTTCTTCCTCAGCAGCCTGGCCTTCCTTAGCTTCCAGCGCTTTGTCAACGCCCATAGCGATATCAGGGGACTGCTCGTCGATAGAAATCAGCACACCGCAGGTGTTGCCGTCAAAACCGAATTTTGCACGGTTGTAGCCGATATTGTTGATGGTTTCGCGGGCAATGTGTGCGATATCAACATAGCATTGGGTAGAAATTTCACCGAAAATGTGAACCTGACCGGTAGTAACGATAGTTTCGCAAGCAACACGGCCTTTAGGATCTTGAGCCAGGATGGCATCAAGCACAGCATCGGAAATTTGGTCTGCTATTTTATCGGGATGACCTTCGGTAACGGATTCGGAAGTAAATAATTTTCTCATTGGTAGCTCCTTTCATAAATAAAAAACGTTGTTGAGAGTGTTTAGATGGTAGATGGTATAAGAAAAGGCGTTCTCGTAATGAGAACGCCTTAAATTATTACTCTTAGCATTCTCATCTTACAGATAAACTGCAGGACTTAGCACCGTTTTACAGCTGTCACGCTGCAATGGTTGCTGCGACTTCACAGGGCCATTCCCTCCATCGCTCTTGATGAGTTGTGTTAAATTGTTTACAGATGCCATTATATAACAAAATCAAGATAATGACAAGTACTTTTTTTACGAAAAATATGTGAAAATACTTTTTTGCAACTGCTGATACTAAATAGAATTCAATCCTATTATATAGCTAGTCATGACGCAGATGCGGTCTTATACGCGCTCGCTTACACGCGCTCTTTACGAATACGCAACGCCTCGTCCAAAATACGGTTCGCCACATCAACCTTCGGCATCTGCTCCAGCTCGCATACATCGCCGTTGGCATAGAGGAACTTAACGATATTGGTATCGGAATTGAAACCGGCACCGGCAGCCGTAACATCGTTGGCTACAATCATATCAAGATTCTTTTTAACTACCTTTTCGC
>ENA-OUOY01001049-OUOY01001049.1-human-gut-metagenome-genome-assembly--contig:-NODE-1049-length-17225-cov-7.866570_pt1 | contig 17225 bp, 13 predicted proteins | sample MGYA00237937_ERZ548767 | MGnify/ENA primary metagenome ERZ548767 (study PRJEB26490, sample SAMN05356887) | human gut metagenome | biome: terrestrial biome; feature: human-associated habitat; material... | reverse complement strand
TAATAAAGACACGGTTCTGCTCGTCGATCCAGCCGTTTCGATAAGACAACTCCATGCGATCAAGCAGCAGTCCATACAATAGCTTTGCATCAGAGGAAACGCCATCAAACCGACTATCGGTGATTAGCAGTTTTGGAATGCGAAAGAAAGCGTATTGTTCACCGGAATGTCCATAGTAATAGGGCAGTGGTAAGGCCATAGCGTTCACCTCACATTCTATGGGATATAAAAGGGCAGGGGAATCCCTGCCCTGAGATTTCAAATTTTTAATTGCTCGGTACACTTTTGCAACAGAGCTTGAAATTTTTGGGGTTTTCTATTTCCGCGTAGGCAATAGGACGACGAAAGAAAGGTTACAAGCGAATCCCTTGTAATATTCCAACCTTTTCTTCCGAGTATGGCAGTAATACGCTTTTCGAGTACCCAGCGTTGAATAGCGGTCATTGAAAACCCTGTCAGTTCCCTGATTTGCTGTGTCCGAAGGAGATCGGGCAGGTATGAAAAATGTGCCTGCAGCACTTCATATATTTGCCGGTTTACATTTTCATCATTTCCATAAAGCGTATCCTTTTTGTAAAGATAGGCAAGTGCATCTGTGAGCTTAATGTGATGAATACGCCCGGTAGGGGTATCTACTATCTCATATGAGATTTCTCCGCGCCGGGTTAAATTATATGCAGTCTTGTGGCATATCCCGCACACTTCACAAAACTGCTTTTGTGTAATATACTCCGGATATGCTACTGCAAGATCCGAATAATAGGTCAGCAGATCCATTTCAGTTCTCCCTTCTGGTGATTGCCGACAGCAGAGAAAACCAATGATTCTCAGAAATGTGGTCTATCCTGTTTTCTATCCTTTGTCTATTTTTGTTCGCATTTTTCAGAAAATGCGAACGCGCCTGCCATCCCTGTTTTTCTTGTATCAAATACTCAAAAAGTCCTGATTTTTCAATGGGTTCAAGGCATAGTAACTACCGTGTACTGCTTCGATGTGACGTCTAAGTGGAACAGTTTCGAAATTACTCGAAATCAGTTTGAGGGAAACCTCACGAGGGTTCGAATCCCTCCCGCTGCGCCAAGGAAAAACCTCTTTTGTCTGTTACGGCAAAAGAGGTTTTTCGTAAAGAGAGGGACTGAAAATGCTGATTGACAGTTCGATCGCACAGGCATATATCGAGAGCAGCTGCGTCGACGCTTTTCGTGCTTCATGGCTCTTTGAACACACCTCGGTTTCGTCAGATCTTGGCAGGAATGCATTTACTCCGCCGCCTGAGGATCTTGCTCTCCGAGAGACTGTGCGCAAGCTCGAACGCCGTATCTGTGAAGCGGCTGCGCACTTTGTCCCCGTCAACCGCCCGATTTGGGACGCGCTTTTCCCCGATTGGGAGGCGGTACAGCCGACACTTGATTTGATCGTCGGTTATCCCGAGCCTTACGACGCCGTTGCGGCACACTCGCCCAACGGGCAGGCACATCTCATCTTTGACCTCATCCGTTGGTGCAATTATGCGGAGCTCGACCATCTCGACAGCATCATTCGGAATCTGCTGACGCATGAGATTACGCATCTCTTGATTGGACACCGCTATCCGGCGGCAGATGCCGCATTGGAAAGTACAGACTATTTGACAAGATTGGATGCTTACACATTTCATGAGGGATTCGCCCATCTTCTCTCCTATCAGGCGACAGAAATCGACTGTGTGGACTGGCATACACCGCAGCTTACCGAGGTCGCAGCAGCAAGCCGTGCCAAACTGCGCCTCGCGCTTACGGAGACGGACCCAGACAGGCAAAAGCAGTTTCTTGAAGAGGCGGTCTGCGGATCGTACTATGAAAAGTTTGCCTGTATGTGCGGTATGCTGTATCTGGCAGGCCGATGGGAAACGCAGGGAATCGACGGCCTGCAAAGCGCATTTGCGGACTATCACGGCTTTGCTCAAAGGGCCTTGAGCATTCGAATTTGATTGTAAAAGAGGAAGAGACGCGAATGCGTCTCTTCCTCTTTTACACCTTCTCCCGCTTCTGCCGCCAGAGGTTGATCGCCAGCATGACCGCGGCGTAGATCAGCGCGGCGGCGAGGATAATGAGCGAGAAGTCGCGCTGCATCTGGTAGCTCGTCGTCGTGAAACCCTTGACGAGTAGATGACCGGCAAGATAGCTCGCGGGAATCAGCGCGAGATAGCCGAGCGCTTTGCCCGTTTTCTTCCTGCGGCAGACGAAAAATGCAATACCCAGCGTAATAAGGAGTGCTAACGATAGCAAAACGTAATAGCCCAACGCCAGCCTCGGCAGCGAAATGACACCGCCGTTCATGCTGCCGCAGAGCAGTACATCGTCCTGCCCGTTGTTCTGAGAATAGCAGACTGCCGCGCAGTTCGCGGCGTCGAGCGTGAAGAGCGTGCACGCGGACTCCGCCTTGGCGAGCACGCCTTGCAGTGCGTCCGCCTCGCGCTGTGTGCGATCATTTGCGCTGTGTGTGTTCGGGGCGCCCCCGGTTTTGTCGAATGCGCCGCGCCATGTGTCGAGCGGCGTGCGCCATGCGGTGATGAAGTAGATGGTTTTGCCGCTGTTGGGGTCCTGCGTGTTCGTGACCTCTGCGCCGGAGACCGGCACAAGCAGGCTGACGGAGATGCTCTCCGCGCCGCTGAGATCAGAAAGCCCATCCGCTGCCGAGCCGTCGTCCGCGAGCGCGCTGGGCGAGCGTGAGATCGCCCACTCTGTCTCGCTGTACGGCAGATACTGCGGCGCGGTGAGGTACGCGAACCCCGCCGTCGCCAGCGTCAGCGCGAGCGTGACAGCCAGCAGCACGGCGGTCAGCTTCTTGCGCCGAAGCTGCCGCTTCAAGTCGCGCAGCGGCTGCGCGCTGACGGGCGCGGGCTTCACGTCCGTCTTCAGCGCGTCGAGCTCGGCGCGGCAGGCCGCGCACTGCGCTAAATGCCCGTCCACAAATTTCTTCGTCTCCTCGCGCAGCATGTCTTCCTCATAGAGCGGCAGAAGGTCCTGCACGATGCTGCAAGTTTTGTCCATTTCAGTCGTCCTCCAATCCCTCGCGGATCATGCGCTTGGCGCGGTGATACGTCACGCATGCCCAGTTTTCCGTCTTGCCGAAGAGCGCGCCGATGTCGCGGAAGCTCTTCTCACCGTACACGCGCCACATGAAGACCTCCTTGTACGGCTCTCTGAGCGCGTGCAGCAATTCCTGGATGCGCGCGGCCTCGCTGTGATCTTCTAACTCCTCCTCGTGGCTCTCCTCGGCGATCCGGCAGTCTTCGAGCGGGGCGAGGCACTTTTCGCGCCGCAGCTGCGAATAATACAGATTCTTCGCGATCTGGCAGAGCCACACGCGCACGCTGCACTCGCCGCGAAAGTGGTCGAGGGCGTCCATCGCACGGAAAAACGTCTCGCTCGTCAGCTCCTCGGCGGTACTCTCGCTCCCGGACAGCGAAAGCAGATACCGGTACACATCGTCGAAGTACACGGCGTACACCTCTTCAAAATTCGTCAGCGCCCTCCCCCCCTTTCTGTCTATAGGACGGCGAAAAACCGGTTTTCTTACAAAAAAATCCGTCCCGCGGGACGGATTTTTTCTTTCACGTTTTCACGACTCTTTTCTTGCCGCACTTCGGGCACGTAAGCTCGACCTTGCCGATGTTTTTCGGCACGCGGCAGTACGCTCCGCAGGAGCAGCGGACGTATTTGTGCGCCTTGTCGGCGCGGCGTGCCTTCGCGCCGCGGATGGCGTTCGCCTTCGGCGTCCACCAGGTCAGAAACTTCGCGTTTTCGGCCTGACGGCGCGCGAGATTGCGCGAAAAAATGCGGATGAGCACGATGAACATCAGCACCATCGACACAAAGTACAACGCCTGCGACACGCCCTGCACACGGATCAGCGAGCTCAGAAGGCTCACGACCAGCTCAAGGATCACGAGCGCCCAGTTCAGCGCATCTACGCCGTTGCGGCCATACATAAAGCGGTAAAGGGCATCGCGGAATTTGTTCACAAAAAACACTCCTAAAATCTTGATGCTGCCATTCTACACGCTTTTTCGACCCCCGTAAAGGCGTTTGAACAAAAGTTTACAGAATGGAAAAGAGTAAACGCAAACCGCCCGCCCCCGTCAGTCGCCTTACAGGGGGCAAGGGGGGGCCGTGCCCCCAACAACGCCTCGCAGAGTTTCGCCGCTCCGCGGCGAAATAAATTCAAATCATTTTCCGCCGCGACCGAAGGTGAATTGCCGCAAAGCGGCAAGAGAAGCCGCCCTGGGGCGTGCGCGTGGCGGAAAATACTTCTCAGGCCGCAAGTGTGGAATTTGCCCGCCATCGGCGGGCAAATTATGCGCGCAGCAGCCTGCAAGAAATAAAAAATGCGTCCAGCTTTCGCTGGACGCATTTTTTAGGTTTTATAGTCCGTTGGTGTAACGATACAGGAACGTCACGGCCTCGGCGCGGTTGCAGGAAGCATACGGGGAGAACGTCGTGGCGCTGGTGCCGGAGGTGATACCCTTACCGACGGCCCAGCGGATGGCGTTGTAATAGCTCGCCTCGCTCGTGGCGCCCACATCCTTGAACGGGTTGGAGTAGTAGCCGCTGGGCTGACCCGCGTAGCGGTACAGGAAGGTCACGATCTGGGCACGGGTGCAGACCTGATCGGGGGAGAACGCCGTGGTGCTGGTGCCGGAGGTGATGCCCTTCTGGCTGGCCCACAGGATGGCCTTGTAGTAGCTCGAGTGCGTGACGGCGTTGACATCACGGAACGGGTTGCGGGTGGTGGTCGGCTCCGGGCTGCCGGCGGCGCGCCACAGGAACGTCACGATCTCGGCGCGGGTGCAGGACTTGTACGGGGAGAAGGTGGTGCTGGACGTGCCGTTGGTGATGTTCTTGCCGACGGCCCACTTGACGGAGTTGTAGAAGTAGTCGGTGGTCTTGACGTCGATGAAGTTCATCGTCTGGCCGATCTTGATGGCCACGGTGCCGGTGAGCTGGCGGGTGCCGGTGCCGGTCGTGCCGTAGCGGGCGTAGATGGTGAACGGGATGTAGACGGTCTCGCCGGTCTTGGCGTAGCGGCTGGCGAGGAACGCGACGTCGCTGAGCGCGTTCTGGCTGGCGGTGGCGCTGTAGTAGAACTTGTCAGTCGTCTTGACGGAGCCGCCGTAGTTGTAGCCGCTGTAGTAGGTGTAGAGCGAGCCCTCGTTGACGGCAGAGACGGCGCTCTGGTCAAAGGTCACGTAGTCGATGGTGTAGTTGCTGCTGTAGCCCTTGGTGGAGTGCAGGTAGCTGAGGAAGTCGCTCTCGTCGAAGCGGACGCTGTCGCCCTGAGAGACGGTGTACTTGATGTCCTCGCGCACGAGGTTGACGACGACGCTGCCGGAGTAGCTCACGGTCGTGCCGCGGCTCGTGGAGGAGCTGGAATAGCGGGTCGCGTACAGGGTGAAGTTCAGCGTGATGGTCTTCGCGGTGGTCTTGTCGTTGGGGACGAACGTCACGCTATCGAGGTTGGTGACCTTGGTATTGCGGTTGAACGCGCCGGAGGAATTGCTGGTGGACATGGCGGTGCCGCCATAGTACAGCGTGCCCTGCGCGGTGGTGGGCAGGGAGAAGGTCACATAATCGAAGGTGACATAGGGATAGGACTTGGCCTTGCTGGCGTCGCCGCGGGCCTCAGCGACCTTGTTCATGAAGTCGTTGAAGTCGCTCTGCGCGAACTGGACGGTCTCACCGGCCACGCCGTTGTAGTTGATGTTGTAGTTCTTCTGGTAGACGCTGATGGTGCCGCAGTAGAGCCTATTGTCGGTGCCCTGCGTCACGACATACAGCGTGCACTTGCCATTGATGAAGTTGGTGTCGGTCAGGGAATAGAGATTGGCGGCGGCAGTGGTGGGATAGTATTTCTGGCTGCTGCCGTTGTTCCAGTCGACAGGCTCGGTGTTCACACCGGCAACATAGTAATACCTTGCGCCGGAGGGAACCTGAACGTAATAGCGATAGGTGTTGCCGTAAGCCGCGACCGGCTCGGGATACTGGTCGGCATAGGTGGTCGAGCTGGGCGTTACGGGAACATTAAACGTAACGCTGTAGGTCTTGGGAACGGCGGTATTGGCAACGCGGGTGGTCACGGTGGCGGTGAACTTTGCAGTGCCGATGCCGGAGAGATTTGCCTTGAAGTAGAGATAGCCGGAGCCGCCGGCGGGATAGTTGTACGAAGCATTGCTCGTGCCGACACCGTAGGCGGTGGTGGAGGGAACCTGCGTGACGCCGCTGAGGGAATAGACGGTCTCGTAGGTGTAGGCGGTGCTGTAGGTCTTGTTGATGGCGGCCTGCGCGGCGTTAACAAGATCACTGTAGCTGTAGTTCACAGAAGTGCCGTTCTGAACAGCACTGAGGGTCGCCTCGATCAGGGCGCCGGTAACGGGGATGTTCTGCACATAGTCCTTGCCCTTATAGGTCGCCTTTGCGGTGACGGTGGTAGAGCCGCTTGCTCTGAGCGTTACGATCGGCGCAGCGGTCGTCTGGTTCGTCACAGTTGCGATGTTGAGGTTGGCGGAAACAAAGGAGTAGGTCGGGACGACCAGGCTAGCGGAAGATGAGGTATCCACAAAGCTCGCCGCCAAAGTCGCGGTCTGACCGATCTGCGTCAGCGTAACGCTTGCGGGGACGACAGTGAAGGTATAGGTGTCGGGAAGGCTCTTGACCGTGATGGTGTTACTTACCTTAGCGAGCTTCGTGCCCTCGCTTGCCTTGCAGTAAACAGAGTAGTTGGTCGCGGTCGCAACGTTTGCGGGGACCGTCCAGACGAGGGCCTTGCCCGTGCCGATCGGAACCTCGGCAGCCTCGCCGATCTTGTAGAACCACGCATAGGTGGCAGCGTTGCTGAGACCGGTGGAGGAAGCGGTAAGCGTGGTCTTGCCGCCGGAGATGACCTCGGTAAGGCTTGCCTTTGCGGTCACGGTGGGGGCGGTGGTGGTGACACTCACATTAGTCCAAAGATCGGAATCCTTGACGCGCACGGTCAGCTTTCCGCTCGCGTAAGTGGGTTTCTTGCCCTCGGCATCATCGATCACATAGCCGGTTGCGGCGGCAGACCACTTGTTGTCGGCGGCATCGATCTTTTCTTTATCAAGAAGGGAGATGTTGACCGCGCCGTCCGTCACAGAATAGGTTCTGCCGTTGAAGGTGACGGTGGTGATGTCGCCCGGGAGGAGCCTGTCATTGACAGTGATTCCCGTGGCAAGAGCGACGACCTGCTGCGCAACGACAGTGCTGCCGACGATCGCCTTGATGGTGCAGGAGGGGTTAAGCGTTCCGGGCGTCATCGGGGTGACCTTTGCGCTCAGACCGTTGCCCTGCGCGGTGGCGCCGGACCAGACATAGTCAAAGCGGTAGTCGGTTTCGCTGTTGAGCGAGGTTGTAGTACCGCCCTCGGTCTTGGTGACACCAAGGCTAGATGTGTCCAGCGTAAACGTAATCTCGGTGCCCCTATCAACGGGAGTAGAAGCGGATGCGCTAATCGTTGCTTTGCCGGTTATGGCATAGCCATCCGCAGGCGCGTCCGCCCTTGCAGGCACGACGACGAGGCTCAGGACCAACGTCAGAGCCAATAGCAAGGAGAGAAATTTTTTCATGTGATCTTCATCCTTTCGTGTTTGTTGTTGTCGGCTCCGCGCGCACAGAGCCTTTCTCATACATGGCATTTTACCATGCCGCGGGAAATAAGGGAACAGGAAAATGGAAAATTCATAAATTCTTTATCTTCCCTCTTCGCCCAGTTTCCCTTTGCTTCATTGATTAGACGCAAGAAACGTCTGTTTTGTTTCACAAAACCCGAAAATTTCCCAAAAATTTTTTACGCCGCGAAAAAACGCACATACACGAACACCCCCAGAGCGATCTGCGCAAGTAAGATCGCGGGAATGCCGAACTTGAAGTACCAGTGCCGCGTCTTGTGGTGAAAGACCCTCATTGCGAAAAGAGCACCCGCGCTGCCGAGCAGCAGCGCGAGTGCAAATAGAGTCTTTTCGGGCACGCGCCGCGCGCCCTGAATTTTGGCGCGGCGCTTGTCTGCGCCGTAGACGCAGAACGTCAGAATATTGATCGCGGCGAGATAGATGACAAAATATCTCACTTTTCGAGCTTGCTGAGCTCCACAGCCGCCGCCGCGCCGAGGCGCGCGTTGTTGAACACGAGCTGGATGTTGGAATCCAGGCTGTCGCCGCCGGTCAGGTCCTTGATCTTGGCGAGCAGATACGGCGTCGTGGCCTTGCCGTGGATGCCGTCCTTCTTCGCGTCCTCCACGGCCTCGGCAATGGCCTTGTCGATGACTTCCTTGTCCATGGAGTACTCTTCGGGAATCGGGTTCGTGACGAGTAAGCCGCCGCGCAGACCCAGCTCGCGCTTGACGTGGAACGCCTTGGCCAGCTGCTCGGGCGTGTCGAGCTCGTAGTCGACGCCAAAGCCGGACTTGCGCGTGTAGAACGCAGGCAGCTCGCTCGTGCCGTAGCCGATGACGGTCACGCCGTGGGTCTCGAGATATTCGAGCGTCAGACCGAGGTCGAGGATGGACTTCGCGCCCGCGCACACGACCATGACGGAGGTGTTGGCCAGCTCTTCGAGGTCAGCGGAGATGTCGAACGTCTCCTGCGCGCCGCGGTGCACACCGCCGATGCCGCCGGTGGCGAACACGCGGATGCCCGCCATGTCGGCGATCATCATCGTGGTGGTGACGGTGCACGCGCCGTCCTTGCCCTGCGCGACGAGCACGGGCAGGTCGCGGCGGGAAGCCTTCGGGATGCCCGCGCCGGTGCGGCCGAGGTAGTCGATCTCTTCCTTGGAAAGGCCGGCCTTGAGCCGTCCGCCGATGATGGCGATGGTCGCGGGCACGGCGCCCGCGTCGCGAATGATCTGCTCGACCTTGAGCGCGGTCTCCACGTTCTGCGGGTAGGGCATGCCGTGGGAAATGATGGTGGATTCGAGCGCCACGACGGGCTTACCGGCGGCAAGGGCCTCGGCAACCTCGGGGGCGATATCCAGATACTTGTTCATAGTTAAAATCCTCCTGTAAAGTAATAGGTGAAAGTTTCACGTTTACCTTTTGAGGTAAGATTGTATCATAACATACAACTTGTCAAAAGTCAATACAAAGCGGGGCTTGAATTTGCACGGGAAGTGGCATATAATACCTCTATTATCCCGTGAAAACCCACAAAAGGAAGGAAAATTATTATGGAACGAGTGAGAATTGCCGCGCTCTTCGCCGACAAAGAGCAATACGGCGGCGCAAGCGTCACCGTATGCGGCTGGGCGAAGACCATCCGCGATATGAAGACCTTCGGATTCATCGAGCTGAACGACGGCTCGTGCTTCCGCAATTTGCAGGTCGTGATGGATGCGAATTCTCTTTCTAATTATAAGGAGATCGCCGCGCAGAACGTGGGTGCCGCGCTCATCGTGCGCGGCACCGTCGTGCTGACGCCCGAGGCCAAGCAGCCGCTCGAAGTCAAGGCAACAGAGATCGAGGTCGAGGGCGTGTCCTCCCCCGACTATCCCCTGCAGAAAAAGCGCCACAGCGTCGAATATCTGCGCACCATTCAGCATCTGCGCCCGCGCACGAACCTCTTCTCGGCGGCGTTCCGCGTGAGAAGCGCGGCAGCCTACGCCGTGCACGAGTTCTTCCAGAGCCGCGGCTTCGTCTACGTCAACACCCCCATCATCACCGGCTCTGACTGCGAGGGCGCGGGCGAGATGTTCCAGGTCACGACGCTGGATCTGGAGAACCCGCCGAGAACGCCCGACGGCAAGGTCGATTACAGCAAGGACTTTTTCGGTAAGAAGACGAGCCTGACCGTCTCCGGCCAGCTCAACGCCGAGAACTTCGCTATGGCGTTCGGCGACGTTTACACCTTCGGCCCCACGTTCCGCGCTGAGAATTCCAACACCGCGCGCCACGCCGCCGAGTTCTGGATGATCGAGCCGGAGATGGCGTTCTGCGACCTCGACGGCGACCTTGAGGTCATGGAGGCGATGGTCAAGCACATCATCCGCCGCGTGATGGAGCGCTGCCCGGATGATCTCGCGTTTTTCAACAGCTTTGTCGACAAGGGTTTGCTGGAGCGTCTCCAGCACGTCGAGAGTTCCGACTTTGGCCGCGTGACGTATACCGAGGCCGTCAAGCTCTTAAAGGAGAGCGGCCAGAAGTTCGACTACCCCGTCGAGTGGGGCATCGACCTGCAGACTGAGCATGAGCGTTACCTCACCGAGCAGATCTTCAAGCGCCCCGTGTTCGTCACGGACTATCCGCAGGAGATCAAGGCGTTCTATATGCGCCTCAACGACGACGGCAAGACCGTCGCCGCAGCGGACTGCCTCGTTCCGGGCATCGGCGAGATCATCGGCGGCAGCCAGCGCGAGGAGCGCATCGAGCTGCTCGAAAAGCGCATCCGCGAGCTCGGCATGAATCCCGAGGACTACTGGTGGTACTGCGACCTGCGCCGCTATGGCTCCTGCCGTCACGCGGGCTTCGGCCTCGGCTTCGAGCGCATGGTGATGTATTTAACGGGCATCGGCAACATCCGCGACGTGGAGCTGCATCCGAGAACCGTGGGCAACGCAGACTTTTAATTCTTCAAAAAACAAGGGACACGGAAAACGTGTCCCTTGTTTTTTGAGAATTACACTCCGCTTCGTGCCTTGCCGCCCAAAGGGCGGCTTCGACACGCGCGGAGCGAGAAGAGTTTTTTGGCACGCGCATGTCGCGCCAAAAAACGATTCGAAATCATTTCGCGTCTGCGGATGCGAAAAGCTGTGACGCTTTAATTATTTGTGGTAAATAGTTACAAATGGGAACAAAAGCTCGAAAAGCGTAGTCAAAAGAAGTGAAGTCTGCTATAATGACCGCGCAGTTTTGAGAGAGGAGATTTTGACATGAAACACTTTTTTGCGCTGCTGCTCAGCGCGCTGATGGTACTGTCGCTGCTGACCGCCTGCGGCGATAAGACGACGCCGTCCGACGGCGACGATCAGACCGTCACGGACGAGAATGGCAGCGACACCGACAACAATACTGACGATACAACTGACCCCTACGACGCCGTGCGCAACTACTGGTCCGAGGACCAGCTCACGCAGGCCTGGGGGCCGGATCAGGTGGTGGAGCACCTCTTTTTCCACCCGATCATCGCCTATCCGCAGTGGGCGTTTCACGACTGCAATGCCTCGCAGGACCAGCGCTACGGCCTCGACGACTGGATGGTGACGGTCGACGAATACAACAAAATTTTGCAGTCCGTGTACGACAAGGGCTACATCTTAGTCGCGATGGAGGACGTCTGGAGCGAGGTGACGGACGAGTCCGGCACGCATATGGTGCGAAACACCCTGATGCTGCCAGAGGGCAAAAAGCCGCTCGTCATCAGCTTTGACGACGTGAACTACTACCCCTACATGCTCGACGAAGGCTTCACGAGCAAGCTCGTCGTCGGCGAGGACGGCGAGATCTGGGCGCAGTGCACCGATCCGTACACAAATGAGACCTTTTTGACCAAGGAACTCGACGCGACGCCCATTCTCGACCAGTTTGTCTACGAGCACCCCGACTTTTCACTCAACGGCGCGAAGGCCATCTTCTCACTGACGGGCTATCAGGGGATACTCGGCTACCGCACGCAGGATGACCGTGACATCGCGGCAGATTCGCCCGACCGCCCCGCGTTCGATGCCTACCGCGCGAGCGAGATCGAGGCCGTCAAGCCCGTCATCGAGCGGCTCAAGGAAACGGGTTGGACGTTCGGCAGCCACACCTGGGGCCACATCCGCCTCGACACCAAGCCGCTCCAGACCGTCATCAACGACACCGAGCGCTGGGCGGACGAGGTCGGCTCGCTCGTCGGCCCCACGCAGATTTTGTTCTATCCGCACGGCGGCCGTCCCGACGGTGACGACTGGCACCAGACCGGCGAGCGCTTCCAGTACCTGCAAAGCCAGGGCTTCCGCATCTTCGCGAGCGTCGGCACGAGTTCGTTCAGCTATGTGAAGCCCGACATTTCCGCCGTCATCTGCGACCGTCTGCATCCGGACGGCACCACGCTGCGCCACTCGCGCAGCCGCTATCTGCAATTCTATAACGCCGAGGACATCATGGATACGCAAGTGCGTCCCGATCTTGGCGTAGACTGGTGAGGAGGCGTTATTATGGCAACGTTAGAAGAACTCAAGGCGAAGGCCGTCGCCATGCTGGACATGGCGTATGTGCCGTATTCCCACTTCCCCGTGGGCGCGGCACTCGAATGTGAGGACGGCGCTGTCTTCACCGGCTGCAACATCGAAAATTCGAGCTACGGCCTGACGAACTGCGCCGAGCGCACCGCGGCGTTTAAGGCCGTGAGCGAGGGGCACCGGCGCTTCAAGCGCATCGTCATCGCTGGGCGCAGCGACGACTACTGCTACCCCTGCGGTGCGTGCCGTCAGGTGCTCTACGAGTTCGGGCCCGACATGGAGGTCGTGTGCCTGAACAAGGACAACGAGGAAAAGCACCTGCACATCAAAGAGCTGCTCCCCTACGGCTTCGACCAGACGTGGCTTGCAATCGACGAGAAATAACGAAAAAAAGAGAGCGGCGCTGCCGCTCTCTTTTTTGTTCGTTTCAGTTGCTGCCCGAGGAAGAGGCTCCAATCGTCACCTCGCCGCTCATCGTTTCGATTGTAAGCTCGCTCACCGCGCCGCCGTCGAGCGCGGGCACAGAGTAGTGCGTCGCGTGGTCGTCGAGACAGGTGATGAGCGCTCCTTCGCGCTCGGTGAGCGCAGAGCGGAACGCGCCACTTTTCGTTTCATAGTCGAGAGTAAAGCCGTCCTGCGCGGGAAGGGTCAGATAGATGCTGCCGCTCTCCGTTTCGGCATCAAGGCGCAGCGCACGCTCGGTAGCCAAAATCAGGTTGCCGCTGACGCTTTCGAAGTCCAGCGCGCCGAGCGCGCCGGCGATATCCACCTTGCCGCTCGCGGTTTCGATCTCGGCGCTCTCCGCATCGCCCGCCAGCTCGATCGCGCCGGAGAGCGTCGAAATATCGACCCTTGCCCACGTGCCGTCCACCACACCGGCATTGCCGCTCGTGGTCTCAATCTCCACCTCCGGGCAGTTCGCGCACATCACGCGCGCGTCGCCGCTGAGCGTCGAAAGCTCGATCTTCTGCGCATCGGCGCTCACGTAGGCGTAGGCGTCCGTTGTTTCGACTTCGATCTCCTCAAAGTGACCGGCGCTGACCAGTTCCCTCGGAAGTCCCACGTCGAGGTACTTTTCCCCGTCGTAGCTGCCGCGGTAAGCGTCGCCGAGGAAGCGGATGCGCAGCGTGTCGCCGTCGATCGCGCAGACCATCTTCTCGCTCTCGGCGAGCGGCGCGGTGGATTCCTCCTTCACGCTGATCTGCGCGCTCTGCTCGGCGGTATAGATGTTCACGCTGCCGCTGCGCCACGAGATGTCGATCTTGCGGATGTCTTCGCTCTCGCCGATGCTGAGCACCGCGCCCGGGTGGAGCTCTTCGCTCCCCTCCGCCTGCGTGCAGAAAGTATACGTCGCGCTGCTGCCGTCCCAGAGCGCGTCGACGGCGAAAATGCCGCCGCTTTGCGGCAGTTCTGCGCGGAATGTGCCGTTATCCTGCCGCTGGGCGGTCACGGTCTCGGACGGCATGCCGGTGCTGCCCCAGGCGTCGGACGGCCAGCAGCGGAGACTGACGGAATCGGGCGAATTATCGCCGAAATCGAGCGTTACGGTGTAGAAATAGGCGGCTGATACTGCAAAGGGCATTTCCAGTACAGGCGTGATGTCGCGGCAGTTTTCGTCCAGCGGGTGCGCGCCGCAGGCAATGACGGTCATGCTCTGTAGGCCCTGGGTGTAGGTCCAGTCGTAGCTGCTGCTTTTGAGGGTGACGCTGCAAGCGTTTGCACTTGTCACCGTCAGTGTTGGCGGGGTTTGGCGCGCGGCCTCGTCTGCGCTTTTTTCGCCGCAGGCGGCGAGGGAAAGGGCCAGCGCGAGCGGGAGCAGGAGGGAAAGGAGCTTCTTCATCGTTCGTTCCTCATTTCTTTCGGATACTTCTATAGACGTATGATAGCCGAAAAAGTTCCCGCGCACAACGGCGATCGTTGCACAAAACGCGGCAAGTTGTTGTATCGTGAATTCTAATACCGGAGGCGGTACAGCTTTTTGCCGCGTTGTGTGCAACGCTGCTTCATGATACGGCGTATCATGAAAAGGCAAATCATGCATCAGTGTTCCCGCGTTTGCAGGGGGGTGTGGGCTGCCTTTTCCAACATTATATTTTGGGGGAAAGCACATGAACAAGACGACAAATTTCGACCTGCCGCAGTGGGTCAAGGCGGACCCGATCAAAATGCAGGACTTCAATGCCGCGTTTGCGAGCATCGACGCGGCGCTCAAGGCGGAGACCGACGCGCGCAGCGAGGCCGACAGCACGGCGGCGGAGCGCATCACGGCATTGGCGCAGACGATCGCAAACGGTAAAATCTGCCGCATCAAATACGGCAGCTACGCCGGCAATGGTCTGAGCGGCGCGGAAAATCCCAACAAGATCGACTGCGGCTTTTACCCGCTGCTTGTGATGGTGAGCGAGCAGAGCGACACGCAGCACTGGGCGCTGCGCGGCGTCAGCGGGTTTTACAACTCGAATAACCGGGGCAACGCGGCGATATGGGACAACAGCAGCGTAAGCTGGTTCTGCCAGCAGGAAGAGGATCAGTATTTCGCCCCGCCTGCCATCCAGTTCAATGAGGCGGGCAAAACATATTATTATGTGGTGCTCGGCTGCGACGCGGACTGAGACGCAGAAAAACAAAAAACAGCCCCCGGCTCAAAAGAGCCGGGGGCTGAAACTCTATTCAGAGATTTTTTGCGCTTACGTCAATGATTAGTTGGCGTAGTAAGCGTTGAGAACACCAGAATCAGTGAGCTTGCCAACAGTTCTGTCGATGGTGAGGGTGATGGAGTCGGGACCGAAAGCGGTGAGCTTGGCGGTAGAGACGCCGAACTCAGTAGCAGCACCATTAAGGGTGATGGTGTAGGTGCCATTAACGGGATTCTTAACAGTCTTGGCGTAGGACTGGAGAACAGCACCGGTGTCCTTATTCACGATGTTCAGGGTGTAGGTGTAAGAGGTAGCGAGAGGATCGGGGTTGGTGGAGGTGTCGACCTTGTTCACAGCGTAAACCTGGAGCGCCAGACGGTTGAGGGTGGCGGAGGTGCCAGCGGGATCAGCGTTGTAAACAACGATGACGTTCTGCGTGGTGACATCGCCGAGAGCCAGAGGCATCTTGGTCAGGCCGTCAACGCCGTTGCCGGAAACCGTGTAGAACTTGTCGCCAGTGATGGTGCCATCGACATAGTCGGTGTAGACAGAGTTCTTGTAGGTGTCCTTGTCAGCGCCCACGATGGAGTCGACCTTAACGGTGTAGCCGGCGTAGGCAGCAGCCATGGGATAGCCGGTGAAGGCGGTGATGGCAGCGGTGGTGGAGGACTCAGTGCCGATCGCAGCGATGGCGACATAATCCTTGACGTAGTTGTTGCTCAGAGCGACCTTGAAGAGACCGCCGGCGACCTTATTGGTAGCCTGGGTTCTGAGGGCGTTGAGCAGGGTGAGGACGATAGCGTCGTCCTTGGAGCCGTAGATGTTGCCCTTCACGCCGTCAACGTAGCCGGGGATGGTGTAGACACCGGTCTTGGCGTCATAGGAGACCTGCTCGTTGGCATAGTAGAAGAGGCTGGTGACCTTGGCGGCAACGGGATCGGCGATGACGTAGACGTAATCGGCGACCTTATCACCGTTCAGATCGACGAAGTCGACCTCAGCCTGAGCATAGTTGTCGATGTTGCCGAGACCAACGATGGACTTGAAGGTGTAGGGATTGGTAGTGTTGTTGCGGACCAGGAAGACGGTGGCATCGTCAACGATCAGGTTTTTGCCGTTGTACTGGGTGTTCTTGCTGACGAACAGGTTCTCGTTGAAGAACTTGGCGTCAACACCGGTAGCGACTTCGACAGCGGCGAGAGTGCCGTTTGCCTGGGTGGTGAACTGGAAGAGGTGGCCGTTCAGGATACCGTTGACATCACAGACAGCGTTGGTGTTGATGTAGGAGTCAACGTAGAAGTAGTCACCATCAACCTTCATGACCTTGTTCTGGATGCCGGTGCTGTGGGTGACCTTACCGGTCGCAATCTTGGGGGCCACAACGCCGGAAGCAGTATCGTCGAAGTAGGTCATCTTGCTCAGGTCGACCACAGCAGTGGTGCCGTCCATGTAGGTGACGTTCGCCTTAGCAACGCCGGAACCGTCCGCAGCGTTGCCAGCCCACCAGATGGAGTTGATGACGCCGTAGCTGGTAGCAGCAGCGATCTCAACGTTACCGATGAGGTTGTTGTACTGATCGAAGAACCAGGTGAACTTGTTGGTGCTGGCCACCGCGTTGTCGAAGTAGAACTTGACAGCATCGTCATAGACAGTGCCCTCGACGTTGTGCTGCTTGGCGTTGTAGTAGATCACGCTCTGAGCGCCGTCAATGGAAGTGGCCTTGGAAACGATCTCGCCGTACTTGTCAGCGGCGGTCTTGATGAGGCCGCTCTCGGTAGCGCTGTTAAAAGCGTTGGTGTAGGCGTTCAGGAGAACGTAATCGCCGACAGCATACGGATACGCATCCTCGCCGTTGGTGAGGGTGAGCGTGGTAGCAGCAGTGGAGCCCTTGGTGGCATAGACATCGAGCTTGATGGTAGCCTCGGTGCGCAGGTGGCCCTGAGCGTCATAAGCGGCAGGAGCAACATAGGTGACCTTGGCGAGGAAGGTGTCGATCATGACGATGGTATCGTCATAGACCTCAACCAGACGGCCCTGAGCACCCATCTTGGTGACGGTGTCGGTCAGGTTGACCGTGTAGGTCGTGGGCTGCTTCTGGCCGTTGACATACAGGGTGTAAGCGGTGTCGACCTTCAGGCCAGCGTCGTGAGCGACGTCGCACTCAGTAACAGCCTTGGTGTAGGTCAGGTCGGGCTTCTCAACGAAGGTAGTGGCCTTGTCGCCGGTGGTGTAGGTCCACTTGGTGGCGGGACGGCCCCACTTGTCGGCAGCAGCAGCGGAAGCGAGCTTGAAGTTCTTCTCGCCGAGGCTGTTGGTCTTGGTGCTGATGACCTTATCGGTCACATAGCCGAAGGCCGGGGTGTAGGTGACCTGAGCCTTC
>ENA-OUOY01001045-OUOY01001045.1-human-gut-metagenome-genome-assembly--contig:-NODE-1045-length-17312-cov-3.300516_pt1 | contig 17312 bp, 15 predicted proteins | sample MGYA00237937_ERZ548767 | MGnify/ENA primary metagenome ERZ548767 (study PRJEB26490, sample SAMN05356887) | human gut metagenome | biome: terrestrial biome; feature: human-associated habitat; material... | reverse complement strand
TGCTAGATGGGAAGTAGCTATTGAAACAGTAGTATTTTTGTCTATTTTAGCTTTAAAACAAAAATATGCTGAGACACTGGCTGAACTGTGAGGTGACACCTTATGCCAGACAACAAAATTTTAATCATGATTGGTGGTATGGCCTTCTTGCTCCCTGCGGCACCCTTCCTTGCATTAGCAGGTATCGGGCTGATTGTTGTCGGCTGTATAATTTATTCCGTAATCAAGAGTTTTGATGAGTAGAATATTTACCTAAACTTTCCACGTTGCCCTTCAAAATTAACTGTTAAAAATAACCACTGGTGTATGAGACTGGCGGTTATTTTTTTGCGTTTTTCAAAAGCAAACAAAAGCAGACCATTGCATCCGAAAACGATGTAATGGTCTGCTTTTAAGTTTCATTCAGCAAAGGACTGCTTATGCCAGCTCCTTGGTTACAACGTCGGCAATAGCGTTGGCAATCTGCTCCAGACGCTCCTGCTTCGGTCCTTCGGCCATAATACGGATTAAAGGCTCGGTGCCGGAAGCACGTACCAGAATCTGGCCGTTTTCGCCCAGCTCCTCCTGATACTTTTTGATTACTTCCTGAATAGCAGCCTTTTCTTCCCAGCCGTTTTTATTCTTCACGCGTACGTTCAGCAGAATCTGCGGGAATTTAGTCATTACACCGCTCATCTCGGACAAGGATTTATTGTTGCGAACCATTGCGCACAGCAGCTGTACCGCAGTCAGAATGCCATCGCCGGTTTTAGCGAATTCAGAGAAAATGATATGACCGGATTGCTCGCCGCCGATAGAATAATTGTGCTTAAGCATTTCTTCCAGCACATAGCGGTCGCCGACAGCAGTTTTAACAGTCTTGCCGCCATGAGCCTTCATAGCCTGATGCAGGCCGACGTTACTCATAACAGTGGTTACCAGCATATTGTCATGCAGCTTGTTGCGCTTCATCAGCTCCAGCGCGCAAATCAGCATAATCTGGTCGCCGTCCATAGCCTCGCCGTTTTCGTCAACTGCCAGGCAACGGTCAGCGTCACCGTCATTAGCAATACCTACATTAGCGCCAACCTCACGAACCTTTTTCTGCAATGCTTCCAGGTGAGTAGAACCACAGCCATTGTTGATATTGATACCGTTAGGCTCGTTGAAAATTGCCACAACCTCAGCACCCAGACTGCGCAGGATAACCGGTGCAATTTCACTGTTGGCACCATTGGAGCAGTCCATAACAATCTTCAGGCCGTTCAGCTTAGCATAAGCGGTGCTCAGAATATGCTTAATGTACAGTGCAGACAAATCCTTTTCGTAAATAATTTGGCCTACGCTGCTGCCGCTTACTGCCTGAGTGTAATCAATCGGTGCAGCAACGATAGCTGCAATTTCGTCCTCTACTGCGTCAGGCAGCTTGTGGCCTGTCTGAGAGAAAAATTTGATGCCGTTGTCTTCAAACGGATTGTGAGAAGCAGAAATTACTACACCGGCGTTAGCCTTAACCTCACTGGTCAAAAAGGAAACTGCCGGAGTAGGCATAACGCCCAGAAGATGTGCATTGCCGCCGGCGCTGCAGATACCTGCTGCCAAAGCGCTTTCCAGCATTTGTCCGCTGCGGCGTGTATCTCTGCCGATAATAATTTTCGGACAGGAAACCTCGCGGCCAAAGTATTTTGCGGCAGCATAGCCCAGCTTAAAGGCCAGCTCCGGAGTAAGTTCTACGTTCGCCACACCGCGAACACCATCAGTACCAAATAATCTTGCCATTTTTTGTAATAACCTCCCTAATGTTAATTCGTTTATATGTGAGTTGGGAATTGTTGACGAAAAAATAAAATTAAGAGCCTCTCCTTGGGGAGAGGTGTCATCGCATAGCGATGACGGAGAGGGGTAACACATAACATAACGCTATGCGTAAAAGTAAATGCTGCAAAATCCCCTCTCAGTCGCCCTACGGGCGCCAGCTCCCCCCAAGGGGAGCCTAATTCTCAGTATTACTCTCCAACCTAAATTACTTCACCGGTGCAAATCTTTCCATAATCGCGCGCGCCACATGATAGCCATCAAGCGCGGCGCTCATAATGCCGCCGGCATAGCCTGCGCCTTCGCCGCAGGGATAAAGCAAATCATGCGTCAGCGATACATAGCTCTGCCTGTCGCGTTCAATGCGAACCGGCGCCGAGGTACGTGTTTCCACACCCGTCAGCAGCGCACCGCCGTCGGCGTAACCTGCCAGCTTGCGTCCGAAGCTCGTAATGCCCTCGCGCAGAGTATCCGTAACGTAAGCAGGCAGCACCTTGTCTAAGCTGCAGGCCGCAAGTCCCGGACGATAGCTTGGCTGCACCATGCATTCCAAGGACGGCGTACTGCGCTTCAAAAAGCTGTCCAGATTCTGCGCAGGCGCATAATAGCTGCTGCCTGCCGCCGCATAAGCAAGCTGCTCGTAGCGGCGCTGGAATTCTACGCCTGCCAGCGCACCATCACCGAAATCCCGGCTGTCCACATTCACCACCAGCGCACTGTTGGCTATGCCGCTGTCACGCTTAAACATGCTCATGCCGTTGACAACCACGCCGCCGGCCTCCGAAGCGGCGGCAACTACCTGACCGCCCGGGCACATGCAGAACGAATAGGCTGTGCGTGTTTTATCCTGCGTATGGTAAACAAGTGCGTAATCCGCCGCGCCCAGCAGATGATGTCCCGCAAAGCTGCCGTACTGCGCCCTATCAATCAGCTCCTGCGGATGCTCGATGCGCACGCCGATAGCAAAGGGCTTCGCCACAATGCCTATGCCCCTGCGTGCCAGCATAGCGTAGGTATCGCGCGCACTGTGACCGCAGGCCAGTACCACAGCTCCTGCCGTCAGTCTTTCGCCGCCGTCGAGGATTACCCCCTGCACAGCATTATTTTTGATATCCAGATCAACCACATGCGCATCATAGCGCACGCTGCCACCCAGCTCCGCAATGCGGCGGCTGAGCCCCTGTACCATCGCACGCAGCTTATCCGTGCCTACGTGCGGCTTGTGTTCGTACAAAATATTTTCCGGCGCGCCTGCATCCACAAAGAGCTGCAGGATTTCGGCCATCATAGGATCATTGACGCGCGTAGTCAGCTTGCCATCCGAAAAGGTGCCTGCACCGCCCTCGCCAAACTGTACGTTGGACGCGGGGTTAAATTCTCCCGTCTGCCAAAAGCGCTGTACATCCTGCACACGCTGCGCTACCGGCTTGCCGCGCTCCAAAAGCAGCGGCTTATAGCCATGCTCTGCCAGCTGCAGTGCCGCCAAAAGGCCTGCAGGACCGGCACCGATAACAACAGGCGGTGCACTCAGCGGCAGTGTACCAAGCTCAAGCGTCGGCTGCTGCTGTTCCTGATATTGTGTAATATCACGGTCCGCCAGCAGGCGCTTCGCCTGTCTGCCGCCTGTTTCAACCTCTGCCAGTACATGGTAATTGAGGCAGATATCATTTTTCTTGCGCGCATCCACTGCCTTGCGTACTATCCGCACACTGCCCAAAGCATCACGCGGAATGCCGCATTTACGGCACACCGCCTGCTCAAGCGTCTGCTCCTGTCGCAGGCTGATACGCACATTATTTATTTTCAGCTTCATCTATAAATCAGTTCTGCCTTTCTACCGATATTTTTATCTGCACCGTACGTCTTTCTGGAATAACCTTTTCCGGCAGATCAAGCTCAGCTGCAACAACAGTACTGCCATTGAGCTTGCTTACATCCACGGGCTTAGTTTTGACATCCTTCAGCTCCTTCAGCACGGAAGGCGGTGCGGTAACGCGAACACTTGTCGGCACAATCTCTGTTTTGGTAACAACAATACCGGCAGGCAAATCACCGCTCATAACCAGCTTAACCGGAATATCAAGCGAATGCATCTGGCTTACCATATTGGCCTGCACCATAACGCGCTCAGGGATAATTCTCATATTGGGAATATCGTAGCCGTCGTCACTCACGGCAACCAGCTCGCTTTCCGTCTGGAAGCTGCCGCTATGGTTACTGATATCTATCGGAGCAACCACACGGTTTACCTTGTCAATACGATGTGTTGCACCGCGCAAAGTAACCTCCGCCGGAGTAATTATACTGCTGCCGATGGTCATATCACCGTTCACAGCGCCCACGATACGCGTAGTAACGGGAACCTTTTTCTCGCTTACCGTATCCACATATACGGAAACCTCCTTAGGCGTTACGGATACAATCTCACCGCCGGAGTAGGTTACCGTAATCGGCAGGCTCTGCTGACCTTCGGTTATATTTTTTAAATTGATAGAAGCATTGATTTCGGCACTCAGATTATCGGAACTGAGTTTGGCACGCGAACCGCGCACCTTAACCAGAATTTTATCGGGAGCATTAAAGACCATCATATTCTGCGGCAGATTTCTCTGCTGCAGGCGCACCTCGATATTGCGCTCGATTATCGGGTTCTGGTCGGTCATTACATATACCCACAGGCCGCAAGCCATGAGCAGGCAGATAATCCTTGCAAATAAATTTTCCTTACGCGCCAGCCTTTGCAAAAATCTCATTTTTTCTCACCGCCCCACAAGCTCTTGATTTTATCAACCAAAGAATTCTTAACTGCTGTATGCGGACGGAAAATTGCCGTGCGCAAAATTTCCTTCACATCATCCACCGTCAGGTAACGCATCAGCTCGCCGTTGCGGGCGATGGAAATCGTACCGGTTTCCTCGCTGACAACAAGAATCATCGCATCGGACTGCTCGGACATACCGATAGCGGCACGATGGCGGGTACCAAGCTCCTGGCTCAGATTACGGTTTTCCGTAAGCGGCAGCAGGCAGCAGGCAGCAACAACACGGTTGCCGCGGATAACGACAGCGCCGTCATGCAGCGGTGTATCCTTAACAAAAATGTTCTGCAGCAGTCCAGAACTCACCAGACCGTCAATCGGCACACCGGTTTCGATACGCTCTGCCAAACCGGTAGCGCGCTCAAAAACCATCAGCGCACCTACCTTGTTTTTGCTCATCACCTTAGTGGCATGAGCAACGGAATCCAGCATTTCCTCCAGCTCCTGCTCGTCCAGCTCGCTGCCCTTGTGGAACAGCTTGCCGCGGCCGATTTGCTCCAAAGCACGGCGCAGCTCCGGCTGAAAGACAACAGGCAGGGCGACCATAATCACCGTCATGCTCTTTTCCAGCAGCCAGCTGATAACATGCAGATTCAGCCAACGGCAGATAAGCGTGAAGCCTATCAGCACCATGAGGCCCTTGCCCAATGTTGCGGCACGGGTGTTTTTCAGCATCAGGAACAAACGGTAAAGAAAATAGGCAACGACGACAATATCTATAACATCCAAAAATGTGATTGTCGAAAGCAAGCCTTGCAGTTGTATCATCATAATTGCATTGCTCCTATCTATCAGACACTATCGACTAAGCGCTAAGCCTTAGTCCATTTTCAGAATCGCCATGAATGCCTCCTGCGGCAGCTCTACACTGCCAACCTGCTTCATGCGCTTTTTACCTTCCTTCTGTTTTTCCAGCAGCTTACGCTTACGGCTGATATCACCGCCGTAGCATTTCGCCAGTACGGCCTTACGCATAGCGCGGACGTTTTCGCGGGCAATAACCTTGTTGCCGATTGCTGCCTGTACCGGAATTTCAAACATTTGACGCGGAATCAGGCTGCGCAGCTTTTCAACCAGCTGACGGCCGCGGACGGTAGCAAATTCCTTATGCACAATCGCAGAAAGCGCATCGACAGGCTCGCCGTTCAGCAGGATATCTACCTTCACCAAATCGGAATAGCGATAGCCGGACAGCTCGTAGTCCAGGGAAGCATAACCGCGGGTAGCGGATTTCAGACGGTCAAAATAGTCAAAGATAATCTCACTCAGCGGTAATGCGTAGTGAATCATTACGCGGGTATCATCAAGATAGGTCATGTTATCGTATTCACCGCGTTTTTCCTGGCTCAGCTCCATAACAGCGCCTACATAATCCTTCGGCACAATGATGGTTGCATTAACGAAGGGCTCCTCAACATGGTCGATAACAGTCGGGTCCGGGAACAGAGACGGGTTATCTACCATTTCAACGTCGCCGTTGGTGCGGAACACCTCATAAATAACGTTAGGCGCGGTAGTAATCAGGCTCAGATTGTATTCACGCTCCAGACGCTCCTTGATAACGTCCATATGCAGCAGGCCCAAAAAGCCGCAGCGGAAGCCAAAGCCCAGCGCGGTAGATGTCTCCGGCTCAAATACCAGAGAAGCATCGTTCAGCTGCAGCTTTTCCAAAGCATCACGCAGGTTATCGTAATCGGAATTCTCTACCGGATACAAACCGCAGTATACCATCGGTGTAGCCTTGCGGTAACCGGGCAACGCTTTTTCGGCAGGATTATCGGCATCGGTTACGGTATCGCCTACGCGTGCATCCTTAACATTTTTGATGCTGGCAGCAAAGAAGCCTACCTGGCCCTCCTCCAGCTCGTCAACATTGACGATGCCCGGTTTGAAGTAACCAACCTCAGTAACATCAAATTCCGCACCGGTTGCCATCATGCGAATCTTCATGCCCTTGCGCAGACGGCCCTGCATAATGCGTATATATAAAACTACGCCCTTGTAAGCGTCAAATTTGGAGTCAAATACCAATGCCTTCAGCGGTGCTTCCGCATCGCCCTGCGGCGCCGGCACGCGCGCTACGATTGCTTCCAGCACGTCCTCGATGCCAATGCCTGTCTTGGCACTGCACAGAACTGCGTCGGAAGCATCAATACCGATAACGTCCTCGATTTCCCTTTTAACATGTTCAGGGTCGGCACTCGGCAAATCAATCTTATTGATAACCGGGATAATCTCCAGATCGTTATCCAGCGCCAGATACACGTTAGCCAAAGTCTGCGCTTCAATGCCCTGGGTAGCGTCAATAACCAGCAGTGCGCCCTCGCACGCTGCCAATGCACGCGAAACCTCGTAGGTAAAGTCTACGTGGCCCGGAGTGTCGATAAAGTTCAGCATATACTCCTCGCCGTTGCGCGCCTTGTAAATGCTGCGCACAGCCTGCGCCTTGATGGTGATGCCGCGTTCACGCTCCAAATCCATGGAATCGAGAATCTGCTCCTCCATCTCACGCTTGCTCAGCGTTCCTGTATATTCAATCAATCTGTCCGCCAGGGTAGACTTGCCATGATCTATATGGGCGATAATAGAAAAGTTGCGAATGTGATTTTGTTCAATCATAAATTACTCTTCCTGCTCCTTCATTATAATGTATTATTTCAGGCCAATATTGGCTTGAGCCTGTTTTATTAGTACTAATTATTATACCATTATACGGCAAAGCCTGTAAACTAAAAAGAGAGACAGCTCGGCGCCATCTCTCTTCGTGCTGCGTTTTATTTCAGCTTCGTGTCCTCAAATTCAACGCACTTGTAGTAATTGTCAATTTTATAATTTAGCTTTTCAAGCGTTTCCTGCATCTGCGCCATGCGCTCGAGCAGCTTGGCGCGCTCCTCGATTAAAATTTCCTTGCGTGCCGCCCTTGTTTTGTCGCCCTGCTGAAACAGCGCCACATATTCAATCAGGCTTTCTACCGAAATGCCTGCTGTGCGCATGCATTTGGCGAAGTTTACCCAGTTGCAGTCTGTTTCGGTGTAGTCGCGAATACCGCTTTCATTACGGTTGACTATCGGAATCAGGCCGATGCGCTCATAATAACGCAGCGTGTCCGCTGTAATGTCATACATTTTGCTTACTTCGTTTATTTTCATCCCGCTTACCTCCTGCCAGGATTGTTTTCCTGCTTTCTGCTTATATTTTAGCATTTGGAGTCAGCTCCAGGTCAAGCGTCCGCAAAATATTTTTTACAGGAACAGGCAGGCATATTTGTGATTTTCTCTTGCATAATGCTCGCATTCGTGGTAGAATAATGCAGTACAAGAAAATTCAGGAGGTGAAATTCGTTGCCGAACATTAAATCTTCCATCCGCAGTGTAAAGACCGACGCAGAACGTCGTGCTAAAAACGCTCCGATTAAAGCAGCTCTCCGCAATGCTTCCCGCAAAGTAGAGGCTCTGGCTAAAACCGGCGCTAAAGAAGACGCTCAAGCTACTATGGCTACTGCTTCCGGTTTGCTCGATAAAGCAGCTCGCAAAGGCATTATCCATAAGAATGCTGCAGCTCGCAAAAAATCCAGACTTGCAAAGAGAATCAACGCTATGGCTTAATTCTTACAAGCTGACCTGCTCTGAAAAGAGCAGGTTTTTTGCATTTCAGGGATAATTTTTTTGCAGGCAGGCTAATCAAGATCATAATTGATGTAAGTAAAGCTCTCAATCACGTCATTATCATTCAGCGTGATAATCAGCTGCTTGGCAGGTCTGTCAAAGCCATCCGCATCAAGCACAGATTTTTCCCACACGATACTATTTGTCGGCTCCTCAGCATCAACAGCAGACTCGTGCCAGCCGATTCTCCGCATCATATCGTAAAAATTATTCCGCTCTTTCTGATCAAAATGCTGTCCGACTGCGTAGCCTGCCATCTCGCCGGGAGCCTTGTTAATCACTACCTGATAGGTTTTTCCGTCAAAGGCTCTCGTGTAGAACACTCGCGGACCTACCTGCACCTTATTAAGGTCATAAGCAATATTCATATCGTCGGCATGCTCTACTCTGCCCATGCTGTAGCCGGAGCCTGCTGCATAGCCGGCGGGATTGTTAATCCAGTTTGCCTCTACCGCAGCCTGAAAGCGTCCTTCATCTGAATGAGCATATTGGCCATCAGGCAACGCACCTATATATTGGTTATACATGTATCCTCTGTAGCCTTTTTCGGTAGTTCCGTACACCCACACATATTTACTGTCAGGTATAAACACTACCTTTCTTGCATAAAATTTATCGCCGTTTTGCAGCATGGTTACTACCTCACAGTTTGTGTTAGGCTCTGTTCTTAAGTTAACATCCGTAGCAATACATTGAGTTGCCAACGGCCAGCGCGGATGTTCATCAATAATATCCGAAAGATAACCGCCGCTGAGATGAGCAAAAGCGGTGTTGGCCAAGAGCGCCATCCCCAAGGTCATGCCCAAAAACAAATTCTTTTTCATATGTATATCCCTCCCTTGATTGCGGTACAAAATCCCTCAATCAACAAAATTCAGACACAGGCTGCTTATTTTTTACAACAAGTATCTGTCTTTCGGTTACCCGCAGAACATATCCATAGAATTATCAATTATAGTTTTGCAATTGCTTTATATCTCCCCTGTAAGGGGAGGTGGCTGCGAGCACCGGCGAGCAGACGGAAGGGTTGTTACCGCTTCCGAAGCAGCAAAAGCTGGGTTTCTCAGCATCATTATAGCGTAAAAAAGCAAAAGCATCCCCACACTTTTACTGCAAAAAGTGTAGGGATGCTTAATTTTTTTATCAGCAGCAGTCATTTCACTGCCTAAGCCTTACTCCCGGCAGACACCGCAACGACGGCAGCCGTCAAAGCACATCGGGGTAAATTTGCCGCTTTCGCTGCGCTGCAGCTCAGCCGCAAGATACTCCTGCGTCACGCCCATGTCCAGATGCTGCCACGGCAGCGGCTGGCCTACCTGCAACTCGCGCTCCGCCAGCTCCTCGGCATCAAGGCCTTCTTCCTTCAGCACCTGCTTCAGGCTGCGGCCTTCCACATGCGCCTTCAGCAGCGCTTCGCCGATACGTCTGCTGCCGCGCGCCAGTACGGACTGCACCACGGTTTCCTTCAGCGATTCGGTAATCAGCTTGATGCGCTTTTCCTTCTTCAGACCGTCACCCAAAATTTTAAAGCGCTTCTTCAGCGTGCGCACATTGCACAGCGGCGCCCATTGGTACGGCGTAAAAGGCTTGGGCACAAAGCCGTTGACCGAAATAACCAGCTCGCCCTTGTTGCCCACAGCATCCATCTTGGCACGCACGCGTTTAATCATCTCCACCGTTTCAACGATATCCTCGTCCTCTTCTCCCGGCAGACCGATCATATAATACAGCTTGATGTTGCACATTCCGGCAGCAGCAGCCATCTCGATAGAATTATAAACGTGCTCCTCCGTAATGCCCTTGTTAATCGCAGCGCGCATCCGCTCGCTGCCTGCCTCCGGCGCTACGGTCATCGTGCGCTGGCCGCTCTGTGCCAGTGCATGGGCAATCTGCTCCGTGAGCATATCGGCACGCATGCTGGCCACGGAAAACGGTATCTTATGCTCCACTAAGTATTCCGTCAGCTCCGCCATCTGCGGATGGTCGGAAACGGCAGCGCCCATCAGGCCCACCTTTTTTGTGCGCTCGGGACGCTTGGCGATATCTGCCAGAATATTTTCCAGCTTACGCGGACGCGGCTTGCGGAAGCAGTAGCCTGCCATGCAGAAGCGGCAATGACGGCCGCAGCCACGCGCCACCTCGACGATAAACATATCCTCAAATTCCGTTCCGCTCGTAACGATAGCAGAGGTGTGCGGATAAGCGTCGATATCACGCGCCCACTGGCGCGCTACCTTCGCAGGCGCACCTTCCTGCGGCAGCAGGGCGGTAAACTCGCCCTCATCATCGTACTGCGCCGTATAAAGGCTGGGAACATAAACGCCCGGCACCTGCGCCAGCGCCGCCAAGCGCTCTTGCTTGCTTTTCTCGCGGTAGATGGTATCCAGCACGTGCTGTACTGTTTCCTCGCCCTCGCCGATAACAAAGGCGTCAGCCACAGCAGCCAAAGGCTCTGGATTAAAGGTAGCACAGGGACCGCCGATAATCACCAAAGGCTCGCGCTGATTGCGCTCCGCCGCCCGCAGGCGGATATTGCCCAAATCAAGCACCGTCAGCAGATTATCATAGTCCATTTCAAAGGAAAGCATGACGAAGATAACGTCAAAATCTGCCAGCGGACGCTGGTTTTCCAAGCTCAGCAACGGTGTTTTGCTTTTGATATGCTCCTGCTGCAGGCGTTTATCCGGCAAAAAGAAGCGCTCGCAGGCACTGTCGCCGCGCTCGTTAATCATCTGATACAAAATGTGCATTCCCAGGTTCGACATGCCCAGATGGTAGACATTGGGGTAAATAAACGCTACCGGATGGCGTAAGCCCGGCGGATACACCTGCGCGCCGGTTTCATTTTCTCTTGTTTCTTTAATGTAGTTTTTGATTATCCAGGACAAAGCATTTCCTCTCCGAGTATCTATAATGTATTAAGAAAATATCAGCGCAAAATTACGCTGATATCCTCTTGTATTTTACTGCTGTTTTTCTGCTAATTTGCGTTCAAACAAATCGATAACTGTTTTCAAAACCTTTAAGCGGGCATAATATTTATTGTTGCCCTCGACCACAGTCCACGGTGCATACGAGGTATCGGTGCGCACCAGCATTTCGTTGACTGCCGCTTCGTAGGCATCCCATTTATCACGGTTACGCCAGTCCTCGTCCGTAATTTTCCACTGCTTGTTGGGGTCATTCTGACGGTCATTGAAGCGTCGCAGCTGCTCATCCTTGTCAATCTGCAGCCAGAATTTGGCGATGGCGATACCGTGCTCGCTCCACTGCGCCTCCATATCCTTGATTTCATCGTAGGCACGCTGCCATTCCTGCGGTTTGGCAAAGCCTTCGATGCGCTCTACCATGACACGGCCGTACCAGGTGCGGTCAAAAATCGCTATAGTGCCCGACTGCGGCAGTCTGGTCCAGAAGCGCCACTGATAATGGAACTGCTTTTCAACCACGTTCGGCGCCGCAATCGGATGCACATGGAAGCCCAACGGGTCCAGTGCCGCCGTCAGTCTGCGGATAGCGCCGCCCTTGCCGGCAGCGTCCCAACCCTCAAAGCCGATAACTACAGGAATCTGCGCCTTGAACATTTCAATCTGCAGCTGTGTCAGCTTTTTCTGGTACTTATCGAGCTTTTCCTTATATTCTTCCTTGGTAAGCTCCTTATTGGCATCAATCTTGCTCAGCACATCGTAGGTTGCGGCGGTGCGCTTGTCGGCAGCAGGCTCGGCAGGCATCTGCACAGCCTTTTCGATAGCATCGGCAATCTTGGTGAAAACCTCCAAACGCGCGCTGCGCGGATCATCGTCGGCAATCAGGTGCCAGGGAGCGTTTACCGTATCGGTAGCCTCCAGCATTTTTTCGTAATGCGGCAAAAATTTATCGTAATCTTCGCTTTCATCAATAGCAGGATTCAGGTCACGCCACGCCTTGCCCAGTGTTTTGGCATTCTTGGCGATATTTTTCTTTTGCTGCTCCGCTGACAGATGCAGGAAAAATTTAAGCACAAGATAATTATCGTCCGTGAGCATTTTTTCAAAGTTGTTGATATGCTCAAAAGAAACAGCAGGATACTTGGTGTTATCCTCTTTATCCGCCAGCTCGTTGGCGTTTTTCAGATAATACCAGCTGCGATGATAAACAGCAATATGTCCCAACGCCGGCAAACGCTTCCAGAAGGCACCGAAAAACGGCTGCTCCTGCATTACGCCGCGCAAACGCACGCTGGAATAAACATTAAAGCCGCGGGCATCCATCTGCTGCATCATTTCGTTAATCAGCGCACTGCGGCGTGCACCGCGCCAGCCCTCAAACACGATGATAATCGGTCTTTTGGCGTCGCGGGCCAGGCGCTGCGCCTTTCCCAGGCGTTCACCCAGCACTTCCATCTGCCTGTTGTATTCTTCCTTGGACACTTTTTTACTCAAATCCAGCTTTTCCAGCATTCTCCAACATCTCCTTACTGTGTGCGAGAATCTTTAAATCAGCGCTCCTCGTAGGGGTTAAGAGCGCGCGGTTTTCCTAATACCTCTGCCATGATAATGCCGTTGACGAGTGCCGCATGCTTCAGCTTGACGCGCTTTTTCGCTGCAGGCTGCGCCTGCGCATAGCGCGCATTAAACGCCGCTGCGGCAGCGTTCATCTTTGCTTCATCATAGCTGTAATCACCGCGGGGGTCATAATAAACCTTGCCCTTGTCATGCACGAGGTCTTCGTTCTCACGGTGAATTCTGCCGGTATGGTCATGCATTGCTTCCCCGTCACGGTGAACTCTGCTGCCATCATCACGGCGCACACGCGTTCCATCATGCACTACGCCTTGGCTGCTTTGACGCTTGCGTGCCTGCGCCGCTTTCGTCGTCTTTTTCAGACGGCGTTCAAACTCGGCGGCAATATCTTTAGGCTTAGCCTGCGTTTGCCGCTCTGCCTGCGTCGGCTCCGCCGTTTCCTGCGGCTGCTCCTGCGGCAGCTCCCGCTGTCTGCGGCGGCGGTTGCGCCTATCCAAAAACACATTGGCCAGCATTACGATGACAAAAAGCAGAGGGATTAAATTATCACCCATAAGCTACACCTCGCTTATTTACTGCCCTCAGGCTTTTCCTCGCCCTCCGGGCTTACCTCAGCAATCGTGCGGCGCATCTGTGTATCTGCCTGAATATTGTTCAGGCGGTAGTAATCCATTACGCCCAAGCGGCCGTTAGCCAGCGCCTCCGCCATAGCTGTAGGCACCTTAGCCTGTGCTTCCACAACCTTCGCCTGCATTTCCTGCGTATAAGCCTTCATCTCCTGCTCCTTGGCAACAGCCATCGCACGGCGTTCCTCAGCGCGTGCCTGAGCAATGCGCTTATCAGCCTCCGCCTGGTCGGTCATCAGAGCAGCGCCGATGTTACGGCCAACATCTACGTCCGCAATATCAATGGAAAGAATTTCAAAAGCGGTGCCTGCATCAAGGCCTTTATCCAAAACTGTTTTGGAAATATAATCGGGGTTTTCCAGCACCTTGCTGTGGTCGGCGCTGGAGCCTACGTTTGTTACAATGCCTTCGCCGACACGTGCAATAATCGTTGCTTCACCGGCACCGCCTACTAAGCGGTCAATGTTAGCGCGCACTGTTACGCGTGCCTTTACCTTCAGCTCAATGCCGTCCTTGGCAACAGCGCTTACTACCGGAGTTTCGATAACCTCGGGGTTAACGCTCATCTGCACAGCCTCCAGCACGTTACGGCCTGCCAGGTCGATGGCACAGCCACGCTCAAAGCTCAGCTCAATCTGCGCTCTGTGGGCTGCAATCAACGCATCGATAACGCGGTCAACGTTACCGCCTGCCAGATAATGCGCCTCCAGCTGGTTAACGTTAACGTCAAGGCCTGCCTTGTTCGCCTTAATCAGCGGCAGCACAATCTGTGACGCGGGCACACGGCGCAGGCGCATACCGATGAGGTTGAAGATGCCTACATTAACGCCGGCAGCAATGGCCGAAATCCACAGGCCCAACGGCACAAAGTTAAGAAAAATAGCAATACCGGCAATAGCAATGATTACTGCAAAGCCACTGCCGAAAACCATACTGAATAATAAATCCATAATGTCACTCCTTCGTCTGTTCTACAAAAATTTTGCTGCCCTCCACCCGCACAATAATCACGGGAGCAGACTTTTCGATATAATCTCCCTGACTGCTCACATCAAGACGCTTGCCGTCCACCAGAATCGTGCCTGCAGGACGCAGCGTGGTCAAGGCTGTGCCTCTTTTGCCCACCAGCATGCTCCAGTTTTTGCCGCCGGTGTAGCCTTCGCTGTTTTTTTGGCGCGTCCACAGCACAAAGGGATTATACTTGCTTTCCTTGGGGAGATATACGCACAGCAGCGTAATTACCAGCACCAAAAACAGATACACTGCCAAAAGCACCAGCGCCGCCCAGGCATTGCCGCCCAAAACGTAAAAGCCGCCGACTGTCAGGCACACCATGCCGCTGACACCGAAAATTCCGAAGCCCGGCACAACAAATTCTATCAGCAGCAGGACAAGGCCCGCCAGCATAAAATAATATTCCAATGGCATGACTGCACCTCCTCAACGCTTGTACATTTATAGTATAACAGAGTAAAAGCTTGAAGTAAATTTAAAGTTTATGCTGCTAAAGGCTGCGAACCATCTTCAAACAAAATCACCGGCGTGATTCGTAACATCAACTTCTTTCATAACTGAAAGAAGTTGCAAGAAAGGTTCGCGCTTTCTGGAAAGCGCGGCAAAGCAAAAAAATTTTACCAAAAAGCTTTAAATAAGCTAAATCGCTTTGCTGGAAATAGCTATTTTTTCGTAGTTCTGCCGAAAGGTATACGCGGTAGTGTTTACAAATCTGTGGTTAGCTTAAGTCCAGGTTAGCGTGACTAAGGTTGGGGTTAACTGTAAGCTGAAATGCCTAAGGTTTGCATGAGCAGCTATGGGGTATCCAAGTATTTCGCTGTAAGACGCTAAAAAAGACCTTAGCATCAGCTTTTGCCGCTGCCAAGGTCTTGATTTTTATTCAGCTTCAGTTTTCCGCCAGCACCTGCCGCAGCAGCTCCAGCGCGCTCGCTTCGCTCGCTTTGTTCGTGCCCAGTTCACCGCGGAAAGCACGCGCTAGGATGGATTTCTTCATCAGGTCGATGCTTGCCAGCGCCTGCTCCGCTGCCTGCTGTGCTGCGCGCTCGCGCGCCAGCAGGTCGTCGATGAGGCGCACGATTTCGTGCTGTTCGGGGAGGGTGGGACACTTAAAAGTTAAATTCTTTAACGCATTACTGTTAATGCTTTCAACAGTAGTACCGTTTTTCATACAAGTATCCAATATGCGTTGCTCATTACTCAAAAGCATCCAATATAAAAATTCTAAATCATCTTTATCAGGTATAATAGCCTTTAAATCTTGATTAACTGTAAAAGGCTTCTTAACCATAGCAACCGGGAAAGTTCTTCTTAAAATGCCACTACGCATAACAACCAACAAAGCTGGTTTTTCTATATAATTAGCGGACGAATTTTTTACGCCTATTTCGTTAACTTTCATAAGAGTATCTTCTATAACAGCAGATTTCATGTCTTTCGATGTAATCCATAAAATATTACCATTTTCCCAATACTCTTCACGGCTCGTACTAGGTGTACCACCACCTAACCAAGAACCGACTTCACCAAGCTTTTTCTCTTCCCAACTTTCATCGCTCACGCCGTTCTCCCGGCGCCACTGCTGTGTCAGCTCGCCCGTAAATGCCTTGTGCAGAATTGCTGCCTTGCGCACAGCAAAGCTGTTCGCAACCTCCTGCAGTCGCTCCTTTGCTTCATCGAGCTTGGCAAAAAGCTCTTCGATGCGCTCAACAATGCGTTGCTGTTCAAGAAGCGGAGGGAGAGGAAAAGTTGTATTTAATACAGTTTCTTCTGAAACTCTTGGTAAATTTATACCCTTTGAATTAGCAACCACATATTCTATGAAAAATGGTAAATTAAAAAATTTATCTACCAATACATTAGCGACTAAAACAGATGCTTCGAATACTAATATATCAGTAGAGCAAACTCCAGAAAAAGAAGCTATATCATGCTTGTTAAGATACGGACGTAACCGACCATAGAGAATTTGACCTTCTTGAAAAGCATTTTTTGTGCTTTTTACTTTATCAGCTGAACTAAAACCAACAATTCCTTTATCTTTTTCTAAATGCTCTAATCCAATATACTTTATTTCATTAGAAAAATCATTACTTTTCTCTTTTGATGCATAACATACTGCTCCAAGCCTTACCCACACCCAATTCTTCGGCACCTCAAAAGGCTGTTCCTCCACAGGCACCAGCGCCTGCTGCAAGCGTTCTTCTATTGTCAATGCTGTCTTTTTCTTTGGCATTGCCAGCTCTCCTTTATAAGCAAACATTCTATTGCTTTAGTCTATAATTTATGATAAAATGTTTTCGACAACCGTGTTGCAGGGTGGTGTTGCCTTCATTCTCTACGAATGGAGGTGATGTCTATGGTATATTTCAGCTTTCAGGATTTAATGTCCTTTGGAATTTTTATCGTAGCATTACTTACGTTCATTTTTAAGAACAAAAAGTAAAAAAGTTACGGACATAGAAAAACCGCCCCAAGACTTTGACGAGTACGGAGCGGATTTTTCTTAACCTACTAGGCAACCCACCTCTGTGGGCGGTTGTCTTTTCTATATCTAATATACCACACAATCCATAGCTTTGCAAGCTTTGAATTTGTGCGCAATAAAAAGAAAACCACTCCTACACTTTGCGGTTTAAGAAGTGGCTTTCTAAAAACTTTTTTTCCTAGGCAACCCACCTTGTGGGCGGTTGTCTTTTTCTATGTCTAATATACCACACAATCCATAGCTTTGCAAGTTTTGGATTGTGCAGAATTTAGTGAAAGGCTCCCCTCGGGGGGAGCTGGCGCCCGCAGGGCGACTGAGAGGGGTCTGCTGTCTTTATGCTTTCTTATAGTGAACCCCTCTCCGTCATCGCTACGCGATGCCAGCCGCCCCAGGGCGCCCTCTCTTGCC
>ENA-OUOY01001044-OUOY01001044.1-human-gut-metagenome-genome-assembly--contig:-NODE-1044-length-17330-cov-4.892214_pt1 | contig 17330 bp, 13 predicted proteins | sample MGYA00237937_ERZ548767 | MGnify/ENA primary metagenome ERZ548767 (study PRJEB26490, sample SAMN05356887) | human gut metagenome | biome: terrestrial biome; feature: human-associated habitat; material... | reverse complement strand
GCGATGCCCTGGGCTAGGAGCTTTTGGGCCTTCAGCCCGTACTTGAACCACATGCAAAAGTTCTGTTATATATAGTAGCGGCAAAGAACCGCAACCATACTTGCTGAACTTCTAAATCAGAAACCGGCTGCCCGAATCTGCCAAACCGAGAAGACCGGCAAATCTGATTTTACTTGATGATTCCCTCTTCTACGAAAATCTTCTTCAAGATCTGGACAGCCCGCTCAACCTGCTCTCTTGTATGAGTAGCCATGAGTGCGAAACGTACCAATGTATCCTGAGGAGCACAAGCTGGAGGAATAACAGGGTTGATGAACACACCTGCATCGTAAGCCATCTTGGTAACAACGAATGTCTTCTCAGCATCGCGTACGTAGAGAGGAATGATAGGACTCTCTGTCTCGCCAATCTCGAAACCTTCCTCGCGGAAACGCTTCAAGGCATAGTTAGTTACATCCCAGAGATTCTCGAAACGCTCTGGCTCATTCTGAATGATGTGGAGAGCCTCGAGAGCTGCTGCTGTGGCAGCTGGAGTGTTAGATGCGCTGAAGATGTAAGTACGGCAGTTGTGACGGAGGAAGTTGATAGTATCCTTGTCTGATGCGATGAAACCGCCGATAGAAGCCAGACTCTTAGAGAATGTACCCATGATGAGGTCTACCTCGTCGGTCAGACCGAAGTGGTCGCATACACCACGACCCTGCTTGCCGAATACGCCAAGACCATGAGCCTCGTCTACCATGATAGAGCAGTTGTACTTATGCTTGAGCTTAACGATTTCAGGCAAGTTAGCCAGATCGCCCTCCATAGAGAACACACCGTCAACAACGATGAGCTTGATAGCCTCCTGAGGGAGCTTAGAGAGCACGCGCTCCAAATCTTCCATATCGTTGTGCTTGTAGTGGAGCTGGGTAGCGAATGAGAGGCGGCGGCCATCTACGATACTTGCGTGGTCGCGGTCATCGCAGATAATATAGTCGTTACGACCTACAACGCAAGCCAAGACACCCTGGTTTACAGAGAATCCTGTAGAGAAACACAAAGTTTCATCCTTGCCCATAAACTCAGCAAGCTCCTTTTCGAGCTGCACGTGCAAATCGAGCGTACCATTGAGGAAACGGCTTCCTGCACAACCAGAACCATACTTGTCGAGCGCAGCCTTTGCAGCATCAATAACACGCTGGTCGTTAGTCAAACCCTGATAAGCATTAGAACCGAACATCAGGATTTTATGACCATCGATGTCGGTTACCTCTGTCATCTGCTTACTTGTGATCTCGCGGAAATATGGATACACACCGGCAGCCATATACTTCTGAGGTTCACGATAATTCTTGTATCTTTCTTGTAATTGTCCCATTATTAATAGGTGTACTTTATTTTCTTTTTTTATACTTTTCTAACTTTCAGGGTGCAAAGATACAAAAAAGAACTCAATAAACGGCTTTTTTTTATAAGAAAGTTTACTTTTATAGTTTTTTTAATCGATATTTCTTGTTATTTTGGGTATTTTTATTACTTTTGTAGCCTAAATTTTACAAACTCTTGACTATATAATGAAGAAAAAGATACTTTTCATCATGAATCCGATTTCAGGAACAGCCAGCAAGGCGGCAGTTCCCAGTCTGATAGATTCTGGTTTGGACAAAGAGCTTTTTGAGTACGAGATAAGAATGACTGAAAGAGCTGGGCACGCTTCGGAAATTGCTACCGAAGCGAAGAACAACCATGTAGATGTGGTTGTGGCGGTTGGTGGCGACGGAACCGTCAACGAGGTGGCCCGCTCACTGGTTCACTCCGATACTGCCCTCGGCATTCTGCCTTGCGGTTCGGGCAACGGACTGGCAAGACATCTGCTGCTCCCGATGAACCTGAAGAAATGCATCGAGGTCATCAACCAATGCGAGATTAGAGATCTGGATTATGGTGTCATCAACGACCACCCGTTCTTCTGCACCTGCGGCATGGGCTTTGACGCTTTCGTCAGCATGAAGTTTGCCGAGAGTGGCAAGCGTGGTCCTATCACTTATGCTGAAAATATCCTGCGCGAGGGATTGAAGTATAAGCCTGAGACTTACACGCTGGAGGACGAGACGGGCACCAAGCAGTATAAGGCGTTCCTCATCTCCTGTGCCAACGCATCTCAGTATGGCAACAATGCCTATATTGCCCCGCAAGCATCCATGAGCGACGGTTTGATGGATGTCGTCATCATGGAACCATTCGATGTTATCGAGGCACCTCAGGTAAGTTTCGACATGTTCAACAAGACGTTGGACAAGAACTCGAAGATCAAGTCGTTCCGCTGCAAGAAGCTCCATATCACCCGCAGTCAGCCAGGCGTAATCCATTATGATGGCGACCCTGTGATGACGGGTGCAGAGATTGATGTTCATCTGGAAGAAAAGGGCATCAAGATGCTGGTGAACCCATTTGCCAACAAGAACGACCGCAAGCCGAACATGATTCAGTCTGCCTTTGCCGATTTCTTCAACGACATCAATGCCGTGCGCGATGATATTCATAAAGACATCCAGCGCCAGAGCAAAAGAGTAGAAGCCATCAGCAAACTGGTACAGAAGAAGCTGAACCTTTGAGGGAATGTTGAGTGTTGAATGTTGAATGTTGAATGTTGAATGTTGAATGTTGAGTGTTGAGTGTTGCCCCCAATCCATTCAACATTCAACATTCAACACTCAACACTCCCTCTAAATTCAACATTCAACACTCAACATTCAACACTCCTAGAAAAGGTAGAATTCTTCCGTTATTTTCCTATACCATTCCGAGCGGTTTCCCTGCGAATCCATCATTGTTTCAACATGCTCTTCATAAGGTGAAATGCGATGCTTGGCGAAACTCAGCATAAAGCGCTTTGGCTGCTTGCGCTCCACCGTCTTCACACCACACTTCCGTATAAGATAAAAACCTAATATACAAGACTCTGCAACAAACTGCTCCACTACTTCTACGGGAACAATTGCAGAGAAAATACCATCATCAGAAAGTAACCGTTTTACACCCGCAAACAAATCGCGGAACGGAAGACTGTCCGTATGTCTCGCCATCGTCCTCTTACTGTCCGGATTTTTCAAGCTATCTACAAAGAACGGAGGATTGCTCACTATCGCATCAAAAACGCTTGAAGAGGCTTCAGAAGCACCGGCTTCCAAAGCACCAGTTTCAGAAGCACCAGCCTTCAAGCCAGCAGTTTCCAAAGCACAACCATCAGCTCCGAAATCCTGCAGTCTGCAGCATTCTATTTCCACCCTGTCGCGAAACGGACTTGCCATCACATTCTCCCTCGCCTGTCCGCAGGCATCAGCATCCATATCAATCCCCACTACCTCAGCTTCAGGGAAACGCTGCGCCATCATGAGCGAAATCAGTCCCGTTCCGGAACCAATGTCCAGAATCCGCCTGCCACCTTGCGCCCATGCACCCAGCAAAACGCCGTCAGTTCCCACTTTCATGGCACAACGGTCTTGCTCTATCTCAAACTGTTTAAATCGAAAATTACCCATAAATTCTTCTGTCTCTTTACAGAAGAAAACGAATGCGCCGCCGATTTATTTTATCGCAAACAGCAGAAATTGCCGCTTCTACCTGCAAAAAGCAGCTACCCACAACTATAAAAACGGGTACTAATATATAGAAAAAGCAATTTTATTATTAAATAATCTATCATCTTCCACGATATTTCATAAAAAATGAGTACCTTTGCACGGAAAATAGAAATCATAACAAAATGGATAATAGAAGAACAAGTACCCGAATACAAATGATTGCAGACTACGAGGGCGACCCGAAAACCCTGATCGAAGACCAGGAAGAAGGCTTGTACCCTACCCTCTGCATGCGAGATATTGTAGTTTTCCCTACCAATATGACCCCTATCGTTGTGGGCAGAAAGGAAAGTCTGAATCTCGTCCGGATGCTGGAAAAGAAACCAGACACCATATTCTGCGTATTCTGTCAGAAGAATAAAGATACAGAATCGCCCTACGAAGAAGACCTCTACCCTGTAGGTGTCTTCGCCAAACTCATCAAGGTGATCAAGATGCCTGGCACAGACCAGATGAGCATCATCATCCAGGGTCTGGGCAGATGTCAGATGAAACATCTCGTTCAAAAAGAGCCTTACACAGTAATTGACGTAAAAAGTCTTCCGGAGAAATGGCCTGACGAGAACAACGATGAACTCTTCAGAATGCTCTACGAGAACTTCCATTACGAAGCGACAGACTATATCAAATCGAGCGCCAACTATTCAGATGATGCTATCCAGGCAATCAACGAACTCTCGAGCATTCACATGCAGTGCAACTTCATGTGCTCCCTCCTCCCTTTCTCCATCGAGGATAAAATCAAGATGCTGAAAGAGGAAAATCTCAGCGAGCGCATCATGATTGCCATCAGATCCCTGAACAAGGTGCGCCATCTGCTACGCATCCAGACTGAGATTGAGAACAAAACCCACTACGACCTGGATGAGCAGCAGAAGGAATACTTCCTCAAGCAGCAGATCAAGAACATCAGGGAAGAACTGGGAGAAGGCAACGCCAGCCCGGAGAAGAAGGAGATTCTGGAGAAGGCGAAACAGAAGAACTGGAGCGAAGAGACAGCCAAGATCTTCAAGAAAGAAATTGCCAAGCTCGACACCCTGAACCCGCAGAGTCCTGACTATTCGATACAGATAGGATTCCTGCAGACCATGGTAGATTTGCCTTGGAACTCCTACACCCAGGACGACCTCAGTCTGACCCGTGCCAAGCGCATCCTAAACCACGACCACTACGGCATGGAGAATGTGAAGGAGCGCATCCTGGAATTCCTCGCCGTAAGAGCACTGAACGGCGGCGGAAAGAGTCCTATCCTCTGCCTCTACGGTCCTCCGGGCGTAGGAAAGACCAGTCTGGGCAAGAGCATCGCAGCAGCCATGAAGCGCAAGTATGTACGCATGTCGCTGGGCGGTCTGCACGATGAAGCCGAAATCCGCGGTCACCGCCGCACCTATGTGGGAGCCATGCCGGGCCGCATCATCAAGAACATGCTGAAGGCAGGCAGCAGCAATCCGGTCTTCATCCTCGACGAGATTGACAAGGTGGCGCAGAGCAATTTCAACGGCGACCCTGCATCAGCCCTGCTCGAAGTGCTGGACCCGGAACAGAACAATGCCTTCCACGACAATTATCTCGATATGGATTACGACCTCTCCAAGGTGCTCTTCATCGCCACAGCCAATGACCTGAGCGTCATTCCGCGTCCGCTCCTCGACCGTATGGAGCTGATAGAAGTAGGCGGTTACATCACCGAAGAGAAGACAGAGATTGCCAAGCGCCATCTCGTACCGGAAGAGCTGGAAAGCACCGGACTCGACAAGGTTTCGCCAAAGGTAAGCTTCAACAAGAATGCCCTCGAGTTCATCATCGAGCACTATACCCGGGAGAGCGGCGTAAGACAACTGAAGAAGCAGATAGACAAGAGTCTGCGCAAGATGGCTTACAAACTGGCCTGCAACCAGGAGCTGAAGAACTACACCATCACCCCTGCCGAAGTAAAAGACCTGCTGGGCAATCCGCCGTTCAACCGCGACATCTACCAGGGCAACGACTATGCAGGAGTGGTAACCGGACTAGCCTGGACCTCAGTGGGCGGCGAAATTCTCTACATCGAAACCTCGCTCAGCAAGGGCAAGGCAGGCAAGCTCACCCTGACCGGAAACCTGGGCGACGTGATGAAGGAATCAGCCATTATCGCACTGGAATACGTCAAGTCGCACATCGACCTGCTGCAGGTAGACTACCGCATCTTCGAGCAGTGGAACATCCACATCCACGTGCCTGAGGGAGCCACCCCGAAAGACGGTCCTTCTGCCGGAATCACCATCGCCACCAGCATCGCCTCAGCCATCACCCAGCGCAAGGTGCGTGCCAACACAGCCATGACCGGCGACATTCCCCTCCGCGGCAAAGTGCTCCCGGTAGGCGGAATCAAGGAGAAGATTCTGGCAGCCAAGCGGGCAGGAATCAAGCACATCGTGATGTGCAGGGAAAACCAGAAGAACGTAGAGGAAATACCGGAGAAATATCTCAAGGGCGTAGACTTCCACTATGTAGAGAATGTGGCTGACGTCTGGCAGTTCGCGCTGACCGACGAGAAGGTGAAAAACCCTACAGACTTCAGCATTGAGGAAAATGATAAAAAAGAATAGAAATGAAATTTGAATTACAAGTAACAGATAAAGCGAGCGATGCGCGTACAGGCATCATCACCACCGACCACGGACAGATCAAGACCCCAATCTTCATGCCCGTAGGAACCGTAGGAAGCGTGAAGGGCGTCCACTTCGAGGAACTCAAGAAGCAGGTCATGGCACAGATTATCCTCGGAAACACCTATCACCTCTACCTGCGCCCAGGTCTTGACGTCATCAGGGCAGCAGGCGGATTGCACAAGTTCAACGGCTGGGACCGTCCTATCCTCACCGACAGCGGCGGCTTCCAGGTCTTCTCGCTCACCGGCATCCGCAAGCTCAAGGAAGAAGGCTGCGAGTTCCGCTCCCACATCGACGGCAGCAAGCACTTCTTCACACCGGAAAATGTGATGGACACCGAGCGCATCATCGGAGCCGACATCATGATGGCCTTCGATGAATGTCCACCGGGAAAGAGCGATTACCAGTACGCCAAGAACAGCCTCATGCTCACCCAGCGCTGGCTAGACCGCTGCATCAAGCGGTTCAACGAAACCGAGCCCCTCTACGGCTATCAGCAGAGCCTCTTCCCTATCGTTCAGGGCTGCACCTTCCCGGACCTGCGCCGCGAAGCAGCCAAATACATTGCCGACAAGGGAGCCGACGGAAATGCCATCGGCGGACTTGCCGTAGGAGAGCCTACCGAGGTGATGTATGAGATGATAGAAGTAGTGAACGAAATCCTGCCGAAAGACAAGCCGAGATATCTGATGGGCGTAGGAACCCCGCAGAACATCCTCGAAGCCATCGAGCGCGGCGTAGACATGTTCGACTGCGTAATGCCAACCCGCAACGGCCGCAACGCCATGCTCTTCACCTATCAGGGCACGATGAACATGCGCAACAAGAAGTGGGAGAAAGACTTCAGTCCGGTAGATCCAGACGGCTGCGACATCGACCTCGTAACCACAAAGGCCTACCTCCACCACCTCTTCAAGGCCCAGGAGCTGCTGGCGATGCAGATAGCCAGCATCCACAACCTCTCTTTCTATCTGCGCCTCGTAACCGACGCCCGCCATCATATCGAGCAGGGCGATTTCGTGGCATGGAAGAATTCCATCATCGACCAGCTTGGCCGAAGAATTTAAGTAAGCAAGCATCATGAAAGATTTTAAGAAAATAAGAAAACACCGCCGGCTCTACCGCACCGGCCGATGGGCTTCCCGCAAGTTCGGGTGGCTCATCAGGGCTGTGCGCTGGCTGGCTCACAAGCTCCGGTTCCTGCGCATATTCAGGTTTCTCAACCCGTTCAGGTACATCAAGAAGCTCGACTGGTACATTATCAAGAAGTTTCTGGGCTACTATTTCTTCTCCATCGCCCTGATCATCTCCATCGCCATCGTCTTCGACTTCAACGAGAACCTGTCAAAATTCACAGAGCACCATGCACCGGCGCGCGCAATCATCTTCGATTACTACGCCAACTTCGTGCCCTATTTTGCCAACCTCTTCAGTGCGCTGTTCGTGTTCGTGGCGGTCATTCTCTTCACCACCAAGCTGGCAAGCAATTCCGAAATCATCGCCATCCTGGCGTCAGGCGTTTCATTCAAGCGACTCCTTCGCCCATACATGATAACCTGCGTGCTGCTCTCAGCGCTCTCCTTCGGACTCTCTGCCTACGTCATTCCCCACGGAACCGTCATCAGGCAGAACTTCGAAACGCTGTACAAGAACAAGAAGAAGAATACCAGTGCCGAGAATGTACAGCTGCAGGTAGACAAGGGAGTGATTGCCTATATGCAGCATTACGACAACAGCATGAAACGCGGCTACGGATTCTGTCTCGACAAGTTCCAGGACAAGAAACTCGTAAGCCACCTTACAGCGATGGACATCCAGTACGACACCATTTCCGACAGCAAGTATCACTGGCAACTGAGCAACTGGAAAATCCGCAAGCTCCAGGGCATGAAGGAGCATATTACGAGCGGAGCGCAGAAAGACACCATCATCATGATGGAACCTACCGACCTGGTCTATTCCAAGGGTCAGCAGGAAACCTTCACCAGTCCTGAGCTCCGCGATTACATCTCCAAGCAGATCAACCGCGGTTCGGGCAACGTAGTGCAGTACGAGGTAGAATACCACAAGCGCATCGCCTCTTCCTTCGCTTCGTTCATCCTCACCATCATCGGCGTCTCCCTCTCAGCCCGCAAGCGCAAGGGCGGCATGGGAGCAGCATTGGGCGTTGGACTTGCGCTGAGTTTCGGCTACATCATGCTGCAGACGGTTTCTGCCACCTTCGCCATCCAGGCCAATTTCCCGCCTGTTCTGGCAGCGTGGCTTCCAAACTTCCTCTTCGCCATCGTAGCCTACTTCTGCTACCGCAAGGCACCGAGGTAAAAAAGTCAACATTCAACATTCAACATTAAAAAAAAATGTATTTCGACGAATTAGATTTAAACGACAACGTGCTCGACGCATTATATGACATGCGCTTCGACACATGCACTCCTGTACAGGAAAAGTGCATTCCAGAGATATTAGAAGGTCACGATGTATTGGGCGTAGCCCAGACCGGAACCGGCAAAACCGCAGCCTATCTGCTGCCAGTATTGAGCAAGCTCGATGACGGCGGTTATCCGAAAGACGCCATCAACTGCGTCATCATGTCACCAACCCGCGAGCTCGCCCAGCAGATAGACCAGGCGATGCAAGGCTTCGGCTATTACCTGCAGGGCGTGAGCAGCGTAGCCGTATACGGCGGCAACGACGGCAACCGTTACGATCAGGAGTTGCGCAGCCTCCGCATGGGAGCCGATGTAGTCATCGCCACCCCGGGCCGTCTCATCTCCCATATCTCTCTGGGCAATGTAGACCTCAGCAAGGTAAGCTTCTTCATCCTCGACGAGGCCGACCGCATGCTCGACATGGGTTTCTCAGAAGACATCAAGACCATCGCAGCCAAACTGCCAAAGACCTGCCAGACCATCATGTTCTCGGCAACCATGCCTGAGAAGATAGAAGAGTTGGCTAAGACCCTGCTCAAGAATCCGGTAGAAATCAAACTTGCCGTCAGCAAACCAGCCGAGAAAATCAAGCAGGAAGCATACGTATGTTACGAAACCCAGAAGATGACCATCATCAAGGACATCTTCAAGGCAGGCGACCTGAAGCGTGTCATCGTCTTCAGCGGCAGCAAATTCAAGGTGAAGCAACTCGCAGCTTCCCTCCAGCAGATTGGAGTAAACTGCGGAGCCATGCACAGCGACCTGGAACAGGCTGAACGCGACGATGTGATGTTCAAGTTCAAGAGCGGACAGTATGATGTGCTCGTAGCTACCGATATTGTGGCGCGCGGAATCGACATCGATGATATTGAGATGGTCATCAATTACGATGTTCCTCACGATACAGAAGATTACGTTCACCGCATCGGCCGTACAGCCCGTGCCAACCGCGATGGTAGAGCCATCACCTTCGTGAGCGAAGAAGACCAGTACTGGTTCCAGCAGATAGAGAAGTTCCTGGAGAAGGTGGTAGACAAGATGCCTCTCCCTGAGGGATGCGGCGAAGGGCCTGAATACATCAAGCTCAACAAGCCGAAGAAGAAAGGCGCAAACGGACGAAACAACAGACGTGGTAACGGCGGAAACGGCGAGGCCGGAAAGAACAGCGCCAAGAACCGCCGACAGAAAGACCGCGACCAGACTTCTCACAAGCGCAAGCCAAACAAGCCAAACGAGCGTCAGGAAAAAGCGCCACGCAGCAACGAGCAGCAGCCACAGCAGGGCAATAAACAGCAGAACGCAAAGCAGCAGCCTCAGCAGGGCAACAGGCAGCAGAACGCAAAGCAGCAGCCACAGCAGGGCAACAGGCAGCAGAACCCAAAGCAGCAGAACAGAAAGCCAGCCCAGCCAGGCGAGCAGCCAAAGAACAGCAACAGCCAGAAGCGCCGCAATAACAGCAATAACAGCAACCAGCAGCGCCCAGGCAACGAGAACAATGTTCGCCCAGGCAGCAACGGCCGTGGCAGAGGCGTAGCCCAGAAAAAGGGCGACAAGCCGGCTGCACGCAAGCACACTCCTATCGTAAATCCACAGAAGCAAGAAAACGCTGTGAAGAAATTCATCAAGCGCATCTTCGGATTCAAGAAATAGGAAATAAATCATCTTTTTAAAAAGGAAAGAGGAATGATGAAAGAGCTACCCCTCACCCCGCTCATGACCATCAGCCTCACACTGACGATCGGAATCATCATAGCCAAATGGGGCTATGATGATTTCAATATGCCCTTCTGGCTCATCATCTCCATCATTTCATGCGCCCTTGGCAGCATCATCTTTTTCCTTACTGAGTTCTTAAGCCAAAAAGCTTACTTCATCAGGAACCACCAGTTTCTCATCTATTCCCAATGCGTGATGCTTCATTTATGCATCCTGAGCCTTGGGGCTTTTCTTACCTGTAAGCAAATAGCTGATTCCCAAACCTCTACACAACTGAAAAACTGGCAGGAACTGTCTTACCTCACACGGGCAAAAATCAATACCGAACGCTATAAAAGCAATATTGAAAGCAAACTGGTTTCCCTTCACGTAAAACAGCAAGACTATGCAGTCATCGCAGCCATGGCGCTGGGCGACAAGAGCGCACTCGATTCGAACACCCGAAACAGTTACTCCATTTCCGGAGCCAGTCACATCCTGGCAGTAAGCGGACTTCATATAGGCATTATCTTCCAGCTTTTCATCTTTCTGCTAGGCGGCAGAAAGTACTCAGTTTACACCATCATCCTGTCCCTCATCTCCATCTGGACCTACGTTTTTCTCATAGGATTGCCGGCAAGTGCAGTCCGTGCAGCCATCATGCTTTCAGCCTACAGCTTAAGTTTAGCTTTTCATCGTACCGGCCTGCCGCTCAACACCTTAGCCTCAGCTTATATATTTATGCTCTTCATCAGTCCGCTCTATCTTTTCGAGTTGAGTTTCCAGCTTTCGTTCCTGGCCGTAGCCTTCATTCTGCTGTTCTTCCCACCCCTTTACTCCCTCCTCCCCATCCGCAGCCGTTTCATCCGTTGGGCATGGGGACTCCTTTGCGTTTCACTGGCAGCCCAGATAGGAACCCTTCCGGTCATCGTCTACACCTTCGGCAGAATATCGTGCTATTCACTTCTCACCAATTACATCGCCATTCCCGCAGCAACCCTCATCCTATATCTTGGAGCAGCCTTAATCCTGTTCTCCCCTCTCACGTTATGGGCGCCCATAGCACCGGTTGTCGCCCCACTCATCAGCCTTACATCAGGTGCCCTGACCAGCATCACCCAGTTTTTGAATACAGCCATAAAACTGATCAGCATGCTGCCTGGAGCAAGCATCGAAAACGTAAGAATCAGTCTGCCTCAGGTAATCGGTCTCTACGCTATCATCCTGCTCATTTATGCCCTATGGCGCAGGATAGATAAACAGAAGTCGTCAGAATGCAAGATTCCCTAAAACAGAAATAAAGGCTTAAACCCCGAAAAACGGCTCTTATATAATAAGGTGTGCGTACACAAAAGCGCTACAAAACGTGGCTAAAAATGTTAAAAAATGACTTTTTTCTACTTTTTCTGCATTTTTTCTTTCTTTTTGTTGGTGTTTTCAAGAAAAACATGTATCTTTGCAAGCAGAAATAAAAAATAAGAATTTAAACACAATAAAAGATTAAAGATTATGAAAGCATCTGAAGTAATCGCGAATCTCCAAAGAAGATTCCCAAACGAGCCTGAGTACATTCAGGCAGTTAGTCAGGTTCTCGGTACTATCGAGGAAGAGTACAACAAGCACCCAGAGTTTGAGAAGGCAAACCTCATCGAGCGTCTCTGCATTCCAGACCGCATCATCCAGTTCCGCGTATCTTGGGTAGATGATAAGGGCAACGTACAGACTAACATGGGTTACCGCGTACAGCACAACAACGCGATTGGCCCTTACAAGGGAGGTCTTCGCTACCACAAGTCAGTAAACTTGGGTATTTTGAAGTTCTTGGCTTTCGAGCAGACATTCAAGAACTCTCTTACTACTCTCCCAATGGGTGGTGCTAAGGGTGGTTCCGACTTCTCTCCACGTGGCAAGAGCAACAACGAGGTAATGCGTTTCTGCCAGGCTTTCATGACAGAGCTTTACCGTCACATGGGTCCAGACGAGGATGTTCCAGCTGGTGACATCGGTGTAGGTGGCCGTGAGGTAGGTTACCTCTTCGGAATGTACAAGAAGTTGACACACCAGTTCCAGGGTGTCTTGACCGGTAAGGGTCAGGAGTTCGGCGGTTCATTGATTCGTCCTGAGGCTACAGGTTACGGTAACGTATACTTCCTCTGCAACATGCTCGCTACCAAGGGTATTGACATCAAGGGCAAGACTGTTTTGGTTTCAGGTTCAGGTAATGTAGCGCAGTACACTATGGAGAAGTTGCTCCAGTTGGGTGCTAAGCCAGTTACATGTTCAGATTCAGACGGTTACATCTACGACCCAGACGGAATCGACCGCGAGAAGCTCGATTACATCATGGAGCTCAAGAACGTAGAGCGTGGCCGTATCAAGGAGTATGCAGAGAAGTATGGTGTAAAATATGTTGCAGGTGCTAAGCCTTGGTTTGAGAAGGCAGACATCGCTCTCCCATCAGCTACTCAGAACGAGATCAACGAGGAGGCTGCCAAGGCTCTCATCGCAAACGGTGTATTCGCTGTAAGCGAGGGTGCTAACATGCCTTCTACTCCAGAGGCTATCAAGGTGTTCCAGGATGCCAAAATCCTCTACGCTCCAGGTAAGGCTGCCAACGCTGGTGGTGTGGCTGTTTCTGGTCTTGAGATGAGCCAGAACTCTGAGCGCCTGAAGTGGTCACGCGAGGAGGTTGACGCCAAGCTCCACGACATCATGAACGATATCCACGCTAACTGCGTGAAGTATGGTACTGAGAACGATGGTTACGTAAACTACGTAAAGGGTGCTAACGTAGCCGGATTCCTGAAGGTAGCTAAGGCTATGATGGCTCAGGGTATCGTATAAAAAGCATTATTATCATTTACAGCATATAAGAAGCGGCGGGCTCGTGAGAGTCCGCCGTTTTGCTATTGTCCCGAATCGAAATTCAGAAACGGGCGCCCCAAAAAAAAGAATGAGTTCTAAATGAATCAGACCGGAGTATCTTCCGGATTCTCCTTGAAGAGATCTTCTGCCTGTGGAAGCTCATCTTCATCAAACCACTGTGCGAGCTTGTCGTGAGCCTTCTGCTTCGCATCCTCAGAAACATCTCCCCATACCTTATGAAGCACGAAGATGAGCACAGCCAGGTCGTCGCTCAGTCCCGCTATCGGAATGGCATCGGGAATCACATCGAGCGGACTGATGAGGTAGCCCAGGGCGCCGATAATCATCGCCTTGTCCTTGAGCGCCACCTTGTCACTCTCCAGCGTATAATAGAGAATGAGAGCTGCATAAACCATCTTGGCACCTGCACGCTTTGCCACGTGCGAAATCTTCTCGACAAATGCACTCTGAGTGAATTTGTCCTTATAAGCCATAAAATCAGGTAAATTCATATCTTCAATGCTTTAAAGTTATTATCTTTTTTCATAGAAGAGTACTGCCTTGATAAAGGTCTCCATCTTCGTTTCCTTGTGCTTGTTCACACGGTAGAGGATCACCATCTGGAGCAATGCCTTGCAGAAGCAGGCGAGCAGCAGACCGATGATGATGGCGATGATGGTGGTCATTGCCTTGCCGTTCTCATAGATAGGCGACTTATCTGGGAAGCAGGAAAGGATCAATACGGGGATGACGGTGATGAAACCGCCCACCGTGAGCTGCGTGCGCTTGGAACCGCCCATGTCGAGGATGGCCTGCTTATCGAAGAGATAGTCATCCAGCTCCATACGGGTAAGTCCATAGTTCTCCAACTTAGGGAAGTCGGGCTCATCGCCATACTTCTGCATCTTGTTGGTTACCTTGTGCTCAAAATCGTCTAATATCTGCTTTTCCGGTTCTCTAAGATTCATAATTGCTGGTTATTTTTAAATGGTTTGAAACACCGCACCATACATTGCATAGACAGGTATATATGTCTCCATACCTTATTATATATATGATGCAGAAAGAACTAAAAGAAAGAAAGCAGTGCTCCTATAAGCCGAGTTCTGTACCCATACCGTCAGAAACGATACGGGTGCCTGTCATTTATCTAGTCCCAGAGTCACCCCTGGGCTCAAGCACTCTACCCTCCGCAGCAGCCCGAAGGCAATCGGACGAGCCGCCCTCAATCTGCGGTTTACATGAGCTTACAGCTCCCAGATGGCACAGCCTGACGATCACCCGCCAGCTGGTGGTCTCTTACACCACCTTCTCACCCTTACCCGACACTAAACCACGATGCCCTGCCGGAGCCTGACTTCGCTACGGAATAAGTTTCGGGCGGTAATTTTCTTCTACCGACACCTACTGTCACCAATAGCTTCTATTTTCGGAAGTGGGATGCCCTACGCTGCCCGGACTTTCCTCTCGCACCCCCCAGTAGAGAATGCCAGCGACAAGCCGGAGCACTGCTTTCGAAATGCAAAGATAGCAAAAAAGTTCGACTTAACCGCCAATTTCTCTGAGTTTTTAAACTCTTTTCGCTTTTTGGGGATGATTTTACTGCTTTCTCATCCCGAAAGACTGACATTCCAGTCATCATTTTCTCTTGTTCCGTTCACATTCGTTTGCATATCAAGAAGTTTTAATTTCATATACAAAACTATCATTTTTCTGAAAAGTAGCAAATAATTGTAAAAATAGGGCTATTCTTGTTTAAGAGCCGTTAAAGTGTTAATTTTAAATGTTAAAACGGAATAAAAAATGACTCAAAGTTATACGTATATCAAAAAATGACTCTATATTTGCAACCGAAAAGCTGAGGCAAGAAGCTGACAGATTTGGCAGACCCGAGGGATTTGGCATAGATTTGGCTGATGGCTAGGCGTAACAATAAAAAAGGAAATAATAATAAAAAGGATATTAAACATGAAAAAGGTAACTAATTATGTAATGGCAGTGCTATGCGTAGGTTCGCTAGCATTCTCAACAGGTGCTTTCATGAAGGTGAACGCTTCACCAGCTGTAACAGCTGCAGCACCAGGTCAACCAGTTGATCTCACTTACGCAGCAGAGAAGGCTCTGCCAGCCGTGGTACATATCAAATACGTACAGAACTCGAAGGTGAAGACCGTAGATGTTCAGAGCGACCCATTCGGAGGCTTCTTCGACCCATTCGGATTCTTCGGCAATCCTGAAGGTCAGGGCGGCACACGCAAGCAGCAGGTGCAGACTCCTAAGAGAGAGGCTACGGGTTCGGGCGTGATCATCAGCTCAGACGGATACATCGTAACCAACAACCACGTGGTGGAAGGCGCAGATGAGTTGACCGTGACCCTGAACGACAACCGCGAATACTCTGCACGCATCATCGGTACCGACAAGACCACCGACCTCGCCCTCATCAAGGTGGATGGCAAAAACCTGCCTACCCTGCCTATCGCCAACAGCGACAATGTGAAGGTGGGTGAATGGGTCATCGCAGTGGGCAATCCATTCGGACTCAACAATACCGTTACCGCAGGTATCATCTCTGCCAAGGCACGTTCGCTCGGTGCCAACGGCGTGGAGAGCTTCATCCAGACCGATGCTGCCATCAACGCAGGTAACTCTGGCGGTGCACTCGTCAACACCCAGGGTGAGCTGGTGGGCATCAACGCCATGCTCTACTCCCAGACCGGTTCCTACTCAGGCTACGGCTTCGCCATCCCTACCTCTATCATGAACAAGGTGGTGGATGACCTGAAGAAGTACGGAAGCGTACAGCGCGTGATGCTGAGCATCCAGGGTAGCGACGTGCTCAACTACATCAACGCCCAGAAGGAAAACGGCAAGGACGTGAACCTGGGAACCAACGAGGGTGTCTATATCGCCAAGGTAGATGAAGACGGCAACGGTGCTGCTGCCGGACTGAAGGAAGGCGACGTGATTACCAAGGTAGATGGCAAGAAGGTGACCAAGATGGCAGAACTGCAGGAGTCACTCAACGGCAAGCGCCCTGGCGACAAGATGAGCATCACCTACCTGCGCAACAAGAAGGCAAGCACCAAGACCATCACGCTGAAGAATGCCCAGGGTAATACTTCGGTTATCAAGAGTGCCGACCTCGACGTGCTCGGTGGCAGCTTCCGCCCTATTACAGAGAGCCAGAAGAACCAGCTCAGCATCAAGTATGGTGTAGAGGTGATGAAGGTGAACAGCGGAGCCCTGAAGGATGCCGGCGTTTCACGCGGATTCATCATCCAGCGCATCAACGACAGCAACATCACATCGCTCGACGACCTGCAGAAGGCTGTGAAGAGTGCTTCTACCAGCAAGGATCCTGTGCTCTACATCCAGGGTGTATGGCCTACAGGCAAGAAGGCTTACTTCGCTGTTCCACTGCAGAAGGACTAATCGGCTGAGGGGCGCCTTTCACCGGAAGAGCCGGCTGAAGTTCCTAAAAAAAGAGAACTTAATCCCCTCTGAAAAGATAAAAAATGACAAAATAGCAGGTATTTTGAAAAATATCTGCTATTTTTTTTGTTTTTCCAAACAAAAAGTGTACTTTTGCATCTACAAAATTAAATTGCTACCATGAGACAACTGAAAATTTTAAAGTCTATAACGAATCGCGAAAGCGCATCGTTGGACAAATATCTCCAAGAAATTGGACACGAGGAGCTCCTGACAACCGACCAGGAAGTGGAACTCGCTCAGCGCATAAGAAAAGGGGACAAGAGAGCCCTGGAGAGATTGACCAAAGCCAACCTGAGATTCGTGGTATCTGTTGCCAAGCAATATCAGAATCAGGGACTCAGCTTACCTGACCTTATCAACGAAGGAAACGTTGGGCTTATCAAAGCTGCAGAAAAATTTGATGAGACACGCGGCTTCAAGTTCATCTCGTATGCCGTTTGGTGGATCAGACAGAGCATTCTGCAGGCTATTGCCGAGCAGAGCAGACTGGTACGCCTCCCCCTCAACCAGGTGGGTAGCGTCAACAAGATAACAAGGGAACTCAACAAGTTCGAGCAGGAACACGA
>ENA-OUOY01001034-OUOY01001034.1-human-gut-metagenome-genome-assembly--contig:-NODE-1034-length-17423-cov-9.960848_pt1 | contig 17423 bp, 25 predicted proteins | sample MGYA00237937_ERZ548767 | MGnify/ENA primary metagenome ERZ548767 (study PRJEB26490, sample SAMN05356887) | human gut metagenome | biome: terrestrial biome; feature: human-associated habitat; material... | reverse complement strand
AAAATTTATGCTCGAAAATCTGCATATTATCTTAGTGTCAACACTCCCTAATTCAAATAATACCGTATTGTCTAAGTAAATCCGTGTTATGCACCTTGCGTTTACTTAGTTCAGCCATCGTCTTCTGATGCATATCCGAATCTTGTAAGAATTGGAGTAATCTTTCTCTAGATTCATTTATCTTTCGCTCATATCTTATGCGATTTTCAAGCGCTACTTCAGGTGCACGATGAAAGCGTTCGTCTTCTTCAGCTATGGCTTTTAAAGTAGTAGCATACCTTTCTTCCAAATCTGTAAGCGGATCACTCAGTAAGAACTGAATTGCGGTATCAGAATATGCAGCGGCAATACAATCTTGCAATGGGAGCGAAAGTACCACCCCAGTATTTTTATCGTAGTCTAACACATCTTTCGGAGAACGAACACGATTTAAAACAGGCGAAATCCACGTAATGGCAGCATCAAGCGCACGCTTGTTCGCTTCAAGCAATGAGTCGCATTCTGCTTCCCTTCGATATATAAAACCAGATTTAATTTGTGGATCCAACGGCTGATTAGAAGCGTGCCATTTTACATAAAAGTGCATGGCGGATTTCAGCCAATCTTCATTTTGACGAAATGGACGATCAAGACAAAGTGTTTCTCTATATACTGTGGCTATTCCATCAAACACTGATAGATGCGTCTTCATATCGCGAATACCAATTATATGTAGAATCTCATCATCAATCAAGCGAATATAATATTGCTGACGCAATTTAGGCCTTTTAAACCCCAGTGGCTTCAAAGCCTCACCGAAAACCATATCAAAAGCGGCATTAAGTGTTAGCTTTTTCTCTTTATTTGCAGCAGTCTTCTCAAAATGTAGAGATACGGTATGATTATCACCGCTAAAACTATCAGCACTAAAAAGTATACCTTCACTATCCATACCAATAATTGGTGCTATCTCTGACAGCACTTCCTCGACAAAGACGTAGTCGCCGTTACGTACATCTAAAAGCTGCTTCTAAGAATATCCTTTCTCTAATAACAAAGTCCATACGCTCTCTTTCGGTTCAGGAATATCATCCCCGAAATAGTCATCGGCTCGTCCCATTATAAGAGAATCTTTCTTCTTACCACTTTTGTCATACAAATCCAGTGTCGCACAATCGCCGTCGATAATAGTTGTGTTAATGCATATGGTCTTGAGCATCTTTGCTATTCCGCCAGTATCGGATTGAGAAAGCTGATTGCCTTGCTCATAAGCTTCAGAGGTTATGGTAACCCATTTGCAGCCATCCGAAAATCTCAGAATGTAGGATACTTCGCTTTCATCGCTGTTACTGGTAACATAGCTATTCTTCTTCATTTCTTCACAGAAGAAATTGATAAACTGATCTTGATTAAATTGATTTGGATTGTAAATTTGCGTAGATGTAAAGAAATTTCCCATATAAAGCACCTGAAAAGGAAGAAGATCCGTGGAAAGCTATCAGAGGTATGGGCAGAGCCGATGAAATTATCGCTGACCTTGAATCGGGTGGCGTTATGTCATTCAGCGAGCTGTCTGGATTTTTCTTCAACACTCCTCACGATAATGACCACACAACTGAGCTTGCTGATCTGAGAAAGAAGTTTACGGCTATCGACACTCTCATTGAAAAGATGAAGCATCGTGACGAGCTGGAGCCTGTTTACAAGGAGTATCAGGGCAAATCAGGCTGGTCGCAGAGCCGTTTCAAGAAGAAAAATTCCGCCACAATCGAGGACTACGAGCAGACGGTCAAGTACATCAGGGAGCATATCAAGAGGTATGCTGTTGACGGCAAACCGCCGACAATGCTTGACCTTTTGGAGAAGTCCAACAAGCTGAAATCGAAGTGGAACAGGCTTAATGTCGAGCATACCGCATTCCTCACCAAGCGTGAAACGGCGAAGAAGTACACCCGACAGGTGCGCCAGTACATCAACGAACAGCAGATGAAGCGTGAGCGTGAAAAGTACAGACAGAAGAAGCTCACCTAGCAGAGAAAGAAAGACACACTCGAATAAAGAAAGGACGATACTATGAGCAAAATCGGATACATCAGAGTTTCCACCGAACACCAAGAAACCGCCCGTCAGCAGGAGATCATGTGCGACTATCAGGTTGACCGTATCTTCTCCGAGAAGCTGTCTGGGGCGAACGCAGACCGCCCTCAGCTCAGGGCAATGCTGGACTATGTGCGTGAGGGCGATACGCTCTATGTGGAGAGCATCAGCCGTCTCGGACGCTCCACGAAGGACTTGCTGAACATCATCGACGCCCTCACTGAAAAGGGTGTTACCCTCATCAGCCACAAGGAGAAAATCGACACCGACACGCCTACAGGGAAATTCATGTTGACCGTGTTCGCTGCCCTCTCTCAGTTGGAGCGTAAACAGCTCAAACAGCGACAGCGTGAGGGCATCGAGATCGCTAAGGCACAGGGCAAGTACACCGGGCGAAAGCCTATCCCCACCGACTGGACGAGGTTCGGGCAGCTCTATGGGGAATGGAGAGCGAAGGACATCACAGGCAGAGATTTTATGCGGAGAATGGATATGCCGGCAAATACCTTTTACCGCCGTGTGCGTGAGTATGAGATTAATCATCATATCACCGAGCAGACTTCTGCCTGATGATAGCCGTCAGCGGAACGGGAATGTTCCTCACAGCCGTCCGAGCCTGCGGAGCGTAAAAGTTACCACTGAAAAGAAAAGCCCTCAGAAACGCTTGCACAGCGTTTCCGAGAGCTTTGCGGTTATTGTATGCCGTTATGGTATGTGCTTATTGTGGTATGCTCCACAATGCTGATTTTAACTTATGTGGAACAGTTTTGGAGTGTGCCAATAGACTAACCAATAAATCATTATTGATGAATACCAATGATATAAAGAAGAGGAATTTTCTTTGCTCATGTTTCATTCACTTCTTGACTACAGTCAACCTTCCCTTATCCATTTCACAAACTGTATTGCAAAGTATTTCAATATCCTCTGCCGAATGAGAAGCAAGAAGAATAGTTTTTCCTTGTTCTTTCAAATTAAGAAGGTATTTGCGCATATCCGCGACACCCTCTTTGTCAAGACCGTTCATTGGCTCGTCAAGTATTAATATATCGGGATTTTCCATTATCGCCTGAGCAAGTCCTAATCTCTGTCTCATTCCAAGAGAGTATTTTCCGACGTGCTTTTTATTGTCCGGATCTAAGCCAACGCTTTGTATAGAATTGCGTATTTCAGATTTGCCTATCTTTGATGTGATTTTAGAAAGAAAAAAGAGATTTTGATATGCACTATAACTCGGTATGAATCCCGGATTTTCAATTATTACTCCAATATTTTCTGGAATTTCTATATCTTTACCAACTATTTTGCCATTTATTGAAATTGTTCCTGATGTAACAGGAACCAGACCACAGATACACTTCATAAGCATGGTCTTTCCACTGCCGTTCCTGCCGATTAGTCCATGGATCTTTCCTTTTTCAAATGTGATATTTATATTTGAAAGAACCTCTGTTTCTTTAAATTTCTTAGTTAGATTTTCAATGATTATAACATCAGTCATATTTCTACCTCCGCAAATCAACACTTTTTTTCTTGCTGAACATAAATACAACTATTATCAAACCTACAATTGCAAGCCAATAAAAACATATGCAATACAAAAAGCTTGGATTTTCTGTTTTTCCTCCGATATCAATTTTATCCAATGTGATCCATGAAGTTGGAGAATACTTGATAAGCTCAGGACGTCCATAATTGAGTACAAAACAGCTAAAAACTATCAGCATTGATGATAATGATATTCCAAAATATTTTAGTTTTGTAAGATAGTTGCATGCAAAAATTATCATTCCTATAAGAACAGCGTTACTCCATGAAACAACAAAAGTAAACCATACTGCTTGTAATGGCGTGAAATAATCCAGAATGATACTTGAAACCTCAACGTAGAGGCAGTTTCTTTGAAGAGCTATATTTGTTTCGGATATCGTGTAAAGCACTTTTCCCCATTCCATTTCAAAGCTGCCGTATATTGATGTTGTCAGCAGTGAAACAAAGAAAATAAACAAATAATATATTGCACTTGCTAAAAATATGTATAAAATCTGGCCCAAAATCCACTTCCGTCTACCAGCACGTATGTACACGTATACTTGATTATCATCAATAAAAGGTGCGTTACAAAACAAAAGAATTATCGGAATGGTAAAAAGCAGCTTGGTATAAAACTGTGAATACATAAACGGAAAAATCCAAACAGGAACGTCTGCCTCAAGAAATGAAGAAATGTTTTTTATGTCATCAACATATATTTGAATTATTATAACTAATAATATTGCTATACTCCATATGCGGTAATCTTTGCACCACTTTCTTATATTTTGCATACATATTGATAAAATTGCTTTACATGAATTCATTAGCTATTCTCCTTTTTACAGCTTTCGCAAATATAAATCCAAAAAGCGCCGCTAATAGTGTGAACACAGCTATTGTATAAATGAAAGAAATAACGGCATTATCATAAATTGCTACACGAGACAGTGATAAATACCATAAATTAAAAACATCGGGGAACTGCATAGATACTCTTTCTAACAGATAACTTGTAATAAAAGGAGTACATGCAGCAACAAACGGATCAGGAAACAGTGCGGCCAAAGCCAGACCGCTTATTGACCACATTGCACAGCTAAATGAAAATATTGTAATTCTTATAAGCAAATATATTGTGGGAAATCCTTGGTCTATTAATATTCCGTAAGGAGGAATTTTGGGATTCGGGTCAAAAATATATAATGGTAGCTTTAACGTGTATATACACATAAAAAGTATCATGCCAATAAGCACTGTAATAAAAGCGGTTATAAAGCAAAAAACTATATTTGCTGCAATATACTTGTTGCTGGAACTTCTCAGAATGCAGCTGTTTGTAACGTTGCTTTTCCATTCAACGGCAAAATTGGCTGCAAACGGTAAAGCCGCAAAGACAGCAATAACCTTTCTGAATGCATCTAAATCCAGAAGAATATTCATTTCCATAAGAACATCTTCTCCGCCAAAGGCTCCGCCGAGCATCCTTATTGAACATATTAGAAAAACTCCTATAATGCTTAAGTAGAACGGAACTGAGTGCAGAATTTTGTAGATATAAGCTTTTATCATAAAATATCGTTCCTTAATAAATTTCTCCGTTTTGAACATCAACATAAATCTGTGACATACGCGTTCCAATATCGTCATATTCGGATTTTAATGTAAATTCCCACACTGGAGTATACTGCTGTAACAAACTGCTGCTGTTTCCTTTTTTAGTGTACGACAGCTTACATTCAACTATATTAATAGGATTATCAATGATTATTTTTTCATACTTATCAATAATCATGTTCAGCGCTTTTTCGGCATCATATTGTACACTAATCATATTTTCATCAGTGATCGATGAAGAGACTAAATTACTGCATGTTAATTCTATCAAATCATCTTTTGTTATAATTGCTAAAATGTAATTTTCTCTTGTAATTGAAAATTCTATATTATCATATTGGAACGGATAGATTAGAATATAGCATTGCTGCTGTTCTGTCCATTTTGTAATAGGATTGCCATGCTTGTCGGTAATTTCTCCAAATGAATCAAAATATTTATTTGCGTCTTTAGCCGTTATAGAGTATACTATTGGATCACTTAAATTATCAATTTCAAGTTTGTTCAGATATGACTCCACGGTATTTTGGGCTTGAGCTATTGAAAAATCGTCGAATTCAATGGCACTGAATGTATCCTGCATATCAACAGAAAAAACAGAAGACGATATCATCGGATAAGAATAATCGCGCCTTTTTTGCGAATTATAGTAAGCAATAAACCCAGGTTCATATGATAAAAATCTTCCATCCTCGGTTTCATAACTATGACATTTTATATTTGCATATCTGTTTTCATATTCACTATAGGAAAGTGCTTGTTCACTGTTAAAAAATATACTTTTTAATTTTTCTTCATTCCATTCCCTCATTTCAGCGCTGATTTGATTTACAGAGTTTTCAGCATAATCCGGTAATTCAAGTGAAACCTTGACATTTTTAAGTTCCAAGTCAATTTTTCCGGAAGTTTCAGAAAATGAGGTTATCTCTTTTGATGGAATACTGTCATTTGGTTCATTTGCATTACTAACATAATTTGAAATCTCATTCTCATTTATTCTTTTATCACCGGTAGGATAACAGCCTGTAAAAGGAACAATTGTACAGAATATAAATGCAAGATATAAGTGGATTTTTTTCATAAGCGCTCCTTACAATTACCTTTAATCGCATTAACAGGTATAGAGGATTAATCTATACCTGTTAATTATTTATTAAAAATTAAGAATACCAATATCCGTTTGCTGATGTTCCGCTATATCCTGCATATGCATAAATATAGCTAGTTGTGTTAGCGGCACGCCATGTTGTATATGCTATCTGATAGCTGCTATTTGACCCGGTTATTGATGAAATAGTTTTGGTTCCGCTGATTTTATCTGATGATAATGGAGAGCCGCTATTGTTATTTCCTTTGTATAGGGTAAAATATGCGGGTGCTGCTCCGGAAACAGAACCACTTGTTGTATGGATATAAGCAATCTGCTCATTATCATCCTTTGGATTCCCATAAGACCATTGATGTCCGCCTTTATCACCAAGTGAAAACCAAAATGAATGATTAGCAGCACTCGCCGTCATTCCAACAGAGCCAACTGCCAGAGTTGCCGCTGCCATAACCGCAGCGGTAATTTTCTTAAAAGTCTTTCTCATTTTTTGATCTTTTCCGACCAACAATTAAGTTGATCTGTGAATTTGTTTTATAATACGAACACTTTACGTATGAGAAATATAACACGTCAAAGCGTCCGCATTATTGTCGTGCTTTGATTCGGCATTTTAGCCTTACTTCTTCAGCTTTTTCAAAGCTTCGGGTTCTTTGGGCTGATAAGAACCGTAACCTGAAGCAGTACCACTTGCCTTGACAGCAGCCTTGCGGCCGAAAGCGGCAATAAGCTTGTAAATCTTATTTTTTCTCATTGATTTCCCCTCCTTTTCCATACTCTCCTATAATCATAAGCAACGTTATAAATAAAGCCGTTACAGTTATAGTAGTGCATATTTTTATAGCAAAGAAATACGAGAACACAGCAACAGCGCTCCAAAACAGCGACATTGCTATACTAATTCTTCGATATTTCATTTGTTCTTCGCTCGTTAAAGGCTTATTATGATTTTCTATCGGTGCAAGAAAAAAGCTTGTAATTAAATAAAGTAACATTATAAGAATATGTAAATAATAAGGAAATTTAAATTCTGATAAAAAAACTAATGATATGCAAATTGAAATAAAAACCGCTTTACACTTCAAAACTGTATTGGCATGATAACCTCCGGTATATAACCTTACTGAAATAAACATAGTAAAAAAAATCAGCATAGTAATGAACTGATTAAATATAAGTCCGACGATAAGTACAATAAAAAAATCTATGATTCCTAATATAATAGTTTCATATCCATAAATGTAAATATCAATTTCCGTTTCGGAAATAACATTTTTATGCAACAAAAAATTGGCTATCATTTTGCTTAATTGGTGAACCATACACATCACCTTCCTTAAGTAAATAATAACCAATTCGTTAATCAATGTCAATCGATTTTCCTAATTTGCACGTTTTCTTCCTAATTTGCAGCTTTTTACTCAAAATCCCCGCATGAGATCCAGATATCTGCAATAAAAAAACCGTCTTGTTCAAATAATTCCATCATACCGTTATATTTTTCAACTATACTTTTTACGATTTTAATTCCATAACCATGAATATCCTTATGCTTTTTTGTCGTTTTAAATTTAGGATTATTTTCAATAACAGAATTCTGAACGGAGTTTTTCATAATAATATTTATGTATCCTTTTTTCTGATTTATTTCAAAATGTATCTCCTTGTTTTTCTCAACCTTCCGGCAGGCTTCTATTGCATTATCAAAAATATTTCCAAGAAGAGAACACATATCAACGTCGTCAATCGATGCTTCTATTGAACCTGCATCAACAGTAGTTAATATATTTTCATCTATACACTGAGTTAATTTTGCATTTGATATAGCGTCCACAACTCTATTGCCGGTGTTTATTTGTTTAAATTCAAAATTAAGCTTGTTTTTTATCATATCCGCAATATAATTTTCTGCTTTCTCATATTCTTTATCATCAAGCAGAGAGGAAATACATTGCAGATGATTTTTCATATCATGATGTATCTTATTCATTTCATCATACTTTTTTTCGGACTCTTCAAATTGCGTACGATATAACTCGTTCTGCATTTTATCAATGATCAATTCTGTTTTTTCTATATTTTTCTCACTTATCCTTTTCATTAAGATGTATGTTAATACGTTAATTGCAACAAGACCTATACCGATCCAGATTGTCATAGGCGTTTCGGATGATATTCCCACATTTATATCCATTTGAAATATTCCTAATCCGATCAGCATGGTTATAACAAAAATGATACTTATTGCTGTACATTCGGTAAAGGAGAAACTATATCTGTTAACTCCCTTTAATTTAAGCATGGCTCTTGTTACAACAAACAACAACGCTTTCGTAATAAAAAGATTAAGTAGTCTTATTAACCCTCTATTTTTAATCATTTCCTCTATTGTTTCATGAAATATCCATCCTAATGATTTTAACGTCATAAAACTTATTAGTAAAGCGCATATATCCAAGCTTAACGGTACAAATATTTTCTCGAAAAGAGAGCCTTTAAGCAAAAACAGCGCTATTAAAAAATTGATAATTATTCTCAAGCCTCCCAATATTCCCTCGTAACTTATAAAATGATTGAAGGTTAAAGTTAATGCTGTATTGATACCTAAAATTAACAAATAGCATAATAATGCCTTTTGTTTTTTCTTAGGTTTTAAAAATTTCAACATGAAATCGGCATATATCATATATTCAACAAAGGTTGCCGCATATTCAAAAATATTCCATATCATTTCCAATCCTCCCTTGAAAGTCTCATATATTCAAATTTAGTCTGCTCATATCGGTTTCTGCTTAATGGCAGCATCTTACCATCATCAAGTATAACCTCATTACGCTTAATGTAATTAATAAATCTGAAATTCACAAGAAAACTCTGATGAATTTTTATAAATCCATAAGTGTAAAACAATTCTTCAATGTCTTTTAGATTACCATTTGTCACAAATGATTCGTTCAATAAATGTATACTTAATTTGTGGCTTGATACCTCAATATACCTTATATGCACAGTTTGAACCGTTTTTTCTCCATTCGATGTTAAAAATGTGTAGAATGATTTTCTGCTATTTGATTTAGCAATAAATTCATGTAACGCTTCCTGAATTTCTTCATCAAATCTTGATTTGCGAATAAAACGAAAAGGAACAACTTTTATAGCGTCGTATACAAGTTCATCTTTATTTGTAATAAAAACGATTTCAAGGTTTTCTTCCTGCATTCTTATTTTTTTGGCAATTGTCATTCCGGAAACATCCGGCATATCGATATCTAAAAAAATAATATCAAATACTTTTTCTGTTATTTCTTTTAAGGCTGTTTTACCGCTTGTAAAATCTTGTATTTCAAATTCAATATTTAATTCATTTAAAATATCCTGGATTTTCTTATGTATTGAGTTTAATATTATTTGCTCATCATCCACAATTGCTATTCTGATCATCCAATACTCTTCCTTTCTGTCCTCTTATTTTAATCATACCATAAAAAATACCAAAAAGCAAGCAGAAGAGATGATTTGTATTTTCATAAAAATATAACTTGCTGTACCTGTCTTACAATGTTTGTCCGAAAACTTCTTTATGCCTACTGTCCTAAGTCTCAGGGCATGAAGCAGCTCATGTCAGGTCTTGGTCTGATTCCTCTTGCAATCGTCCTTGTTCCTGTTCTTGAATCAATGATGACAGGTGCTATCTGATAAAGACAACTCAGAGAAAGAGACAAGCGTGAACTAACGGCTGAACGCTATACAAAAATAAGGCCGTAAATATAGAATTATGAAGGGTCGCTCATGCGGTGGGCTGTGGAGGGTAATGAGTGATGTGACACAATGGCAATCAACATAGGATACTTAACTGCCAACAGGACAAGTGCAGGAGATGAGGTCTATACACCTTACTATGCGGTAGAACCGCTATTGGAGTTCCTTCCGAAAGACAAGAAGATATGGTGTCCGTTCGATGAGGAATGGAGTGCCTTTTATCAGTTACTCTCGGAACAGGGCTATGAAGTGGAGCGAAGCAGCTTAAATGAGGGCAAGGACTTTTTCAGGTATGAACCCGAAAAATGGGACATTCTCGTAAGCAATCCCCCATTTTCTAAGAAGAATGAAGTCCTGAAACGAGCTTTTGCTTTTCAGAAGCCTTTTGCTCTGCTCTTGCCCGTGAACAGTATTCAGGGTAAGGCACGATACAAGATATTCAATAATGAGATTCAGATGCTTTGCTTTGATAGTCGGGTTGACTATCATACACAGCAGAATATGCTCTTTACAACAAAGGGCAATCATTTCGGATCTGCGTATTTTTGCAGAAACCTTCTCCCCACAAAACTGGAATTACGTCAGCTTGTGAAATATGACAGACCATTGATGAATTCCTCGGAGAGGGGTGATGAATAAATGGGAGTAATCAGCGATGCGATTGATGCTTTGGAGGATTGGTGCTGTGACTTATTCAAGGACGGCACAAAATCTCAGTTTGACGGAATTTCCGACCTCCTGTCTGATACATTCTCGCAGACAACGGGAACGGGCGGCAGCGGTGGACTTGTCAATGACTTCGTAACACAGCACCCGTCACAGTTTACTGGCAGCGATACTGGCGGAACTACGATCTGGACAACGATTGAAACGCTTTGCAACAATGTCGTAGTGCCTATTGGCGGTTTCATTCTGACAGTTATCCTGCTGAATGAGCTGATACAGATGGTACTGCGAGGAAACAACTTCAAGGACTTCGATGATAGTATCTTTATCAAGTGGATCATCAAAGCCTTGTGCGGTGTAATACTGGTCGCCAACACATATTACATCGCATCGGCACTATTCTCGTTTGGCACAACGATATGCTCCAACGGACTTGCCACACTATTCGGGACCGGAGATTATCTATCTTCCACACTCTCAATCAATCCGTCGGCACTCAGCGGTCTGAGCTTGGGTGAGCTGATGACGGTGTGGTTTATTTCCCTGATCGTTCATCTGGGAGTGCTGATACTGATAGTGGCAATTGTTATTACACTGGCTTCAAGAATTATTAAGGTGTTCATGTACTTATCAATCGCTCCTATCCCTATGGCAACCATGATGGACAGCGGTGAATGGGCTTCTATCGGTAAGAACTGGATCAAACAGCTTCTCGCTCTTTCTTTCCAGGGATTCTTTATCGTAGTGGCACTCGGTATTTTCAAGACGCTTTTCAGCAATGCGATCGTTGCTCTGAACGCAAGTACAGACGGCGTGATCCTGCAAATGGGACTGCTTCTCGGCTATACCGCAGCACTTATCTTCACGATTCTCCGCACAGGAGCTATCAGCAAATCAGTGTTTAACGCAAGATAAGAACAAGATTGGAGGTTTTATGGCACATTATGTTCCTATCCCAAAGGACTTGAACGACATCAAAGAAAAGTTCATCATGGGATTTACGAAACGACAGGTAATATGCTTCGGTATCGGTCTTGTTCTTGGTGCGCCTGTGTACTTTCTCACAAGAGCTTCTATCGGAATGTCGGGAGCTATATTCGCAATGGGTGCGGTCGCCGCACCTGCGATACTCTGCGGCATTTACAAGAAAAACGGCGTGTTCTTGGAGAAACAGGTGAAGTTCATGCGTGAATACTTCACCCGACCGAGAAAGCGATATTACCGAACAACCAACATTTTCGTTTCTATCGAAAGACAGATCGAATTAGGCAGAATCAAGAAGAAGCTGAGAGATGTCGAAAGAAAAGGCTAACAGCTTTACCTATATATAATAGTATAACTTTCGGTGTCTCCGCTTTGGAATATAAACGGAGGTCACAATGGGCTTTAGAAAGAGAAATGCCAAAAGAAGTGATAACCGCAGCTCGGCTAAGGTTATCATGGGCAAGCCTGCCTCTCAGTTATCAAAAGAGGAGAAAAAGATACTCTCCGCAAGAATGGCGGAGATCAGGAGTGAAAACGGAGGTAAGAATACTGTGCAGAACACGATCCCGTTCCTGTGTATGTATCAGGACGGTGTGTGTCAGGTCAGCGAGAATTTCTTTTCTCTGACGGTGCAGTTCTACGATACCAACTACTCCATTGCGGAGTTTGATGAGCAGAACAATATCTTTTCCAAGTATTGCGATGTGATCAATCTCTTTGACAACACAATTCGTTTTCAGCTTACCTTTGAAAATCAGAACCGTTCAAAGGCAAAGCTCGTCAAAACGGTGCAGATACCCGAACAGGACGATGATTTCAACTCTATCCGCAAGGAATACAGCGAAATGCTCACCGACAAGCTCCTTAAAGGCAGCAACGGGCAGAGTGCAAGAAAGTTCCTGTCATTCGGTATCGAATCCACATCATACAACAGGCAGCTCAGGCGGTTGAAAAGGCAAAATGAGAAAGATGAAGAAGATCGGTGTGTGTATGGCAGTGGTGGCAGGAGCCGCAGGAATTGCAGGACTCTCCGCTAAGGCAGTCGAGGTCGTGAGAAAGAAGTGGTTTCTCCGTGGCTTTGAGGCAGGACAATTCATCGGCAATCTGAACGCTGCGGAGAGCTTCGCTCAGGAAAAGACCGTGATCTAGCAGAAGTATGACAAGCTCTGCGAGGAGTTTGACGAGCTTCAGGCGAACTACAACGAGCTTTGTGAGGACTATTACGAAGCATAATCAACTTTGAACCCAGTGGATTCAAAGTTACTGACAACAGAACAAACAACATAAGACAATGAGAAAAGAGAGAGAATTTGTCTAATGAAGGTACTCAGCTTATTTGACGGTATCTCCTGCGGTATGCTTGCTTTACAGAGGGCAGGCATACCCGTGGAGTGCTATGATGCGTTTGAGATCGACAAGTATGCCGTCACAGTCTCAAAGCGCAATTTCCCCGTAATCGTTCATCACGGGAATGTTTATGACGGTGATTTTACGAAGTTTCAGGGGTATGACCTTCTGCTCGGCGGTTCGCCCTGCACCTACTGGTCAATCGCCAAAAAGGACAGAGAGGTTGACTGCAACGGCGAGGGATTCAGGCTCTTTAAGGAGTATGTGAGAGCCTTAGAGGAATCAGGCTGTAAGTATTTCCTCTACGAAAACAACTATTCCGTTCATCAGCGTATCAAGGACGAGATCACAAGGGTTCTCGGTGTAGAGCCTATTATGATAAACTCGGCGCTTGTGTCGGCTCAGAACCGTAAACGCTGCTACTGGACGAACATTCCGTTTGCTTCTTTTCCTGCTGATAAAGGTATCCTGCTGAAAGATGTACTTGAAAGCGGTGTGGCGTGGCAGGATAAGTCCTACTGTATGACCGCTTCCTATGACGGTGCTGTGCTGTATAACACTTTGGAGCGCAAGCAGCGGACTATGGTCGCATAGCCTATCCCGATCAATACATATCAGGGTACGGACAAGTCCCGCACAGTCATGGCAGGCTATCACAAATATGGTGAAGCGACGATCATCAAAAATCCGGGCTTCAATGGCGGTACAACAGCGGTGGCAACGCCTATTCGTATCGGTCATTACGGCAAGTGCGGACAGGGACAGCGTATTTATTCCGTTGTCGGCAAGTCTGTCACACTCTCTGCCAACGGCGGCGGTCAGGGTGCAAAGACAGGTCTTTATAAGATAGACCTTCCTGACGGTGACTATGTGATACGCAAGCTCACACCCGTTGAAGCCGAAAGACTCCAAACTCTGCCCGACAACTACACCGCAGGCATTTCCAATACCCAGCGATATAAGTGTATCGGGAACGGTTGGACGGTCGATGTGATCGCCCACATCTTGGGAGGGCTGCACGATGCTTGATGAAGCTCTGAACAAGTGCGCCGATAACAACAACTACACCATTTACACAAGTATGTGCAAGGCACAGCGTATCCTGATGCGGTCATATTCGCCTGTGTGCAGTATCAGCGGCGGCTCAGACAGCGACATTGTTCTTGACCTGATCCACAAGGTCGATGAGGACGGCAAGGTCAAGTATTTCTGGATAGATACGGGCTTGAATACTCCGCCACTAAGGAGCATTTGGACTTCCTTGAACAGAAATACGGTATCACCATTGAGCGTGTCAAGCCCGATAAGCCTATCCCGACTTGCGTTAAGGAGTATGGTGTTCCTTTCCTGTCGAAATATGTTTCCGAACAGATGATGCGTTTGCAGGCTCACGGTTTTCAGCGGGAAGATGAACCCCTTGAAGTGCTGTTGCAGAAGTATCCTCGGTGCAAGACAGCTCTGCAATGGTGGTGCGGTGAGCGATACTCCGACAAGGACGGTATCCAGAAGATAAGCCGTTTTTCAATCTATCGCAACCGTTTCCTCAAAGAGTTCATCATGGCGAATCCGCCGGATTTTCCCATTTCCAATAAGTGTTGCGAGTATTCAAAAAAGAAACCACCACAAAAGAACTGACGATAGCCAAATGGAATGATTTTATCAGTGATGTTTTCTCAAAATATCATATAGACGATTGGAATGAGGAATATATCAATCATGACATTCTTGACGGCACTCAATGGTCGGTAAAGGTCACTCTTGATAACGGCAGCGAGCTTGAACACTACGGCAGCAACGATTTTCCTCCGAATTGGAGGAGCTTTGTAAAGTACATCAATAACCTGATTGCTTTTTCGGGTGTAGAATTCTAACTGTAATCAATTAAAGCCGACTTCATCGAGGTCGGCTTTAAGCTAAGAAAGGAGCTTCTATGGACAAGGAACAGTATACAAAATTCTCTGATGCTCAGATTGGCAGTACGATCAACCGTCCCGTGCTGGTGTCTGCGATCGTAGAGAATACTGCACGAAACGGCAATACATTCGTGAAATATCGTATCGCAGTAGCATCACGGTCGGCTCTGAGCTTGTCTATCAGCTCGGCACATTCCCCATAGCTTGCGGTGAGTGCCGACATTCGGACACCGATCATATGAGCGTTTCCGCATTGGCGAGGTTAATGTCGGCGGGAATGTAGTCCACTCCTGCGGTTTCGCTGTGGCGGATAGCTTTCTGAGCTGTCTCGGCGGTCACGGGAGTTCCTGCGTAGAATGACATGATAAGCTGTGTCATGGTCGGGTTGCCGTCCGGCTCGTATTTCAGGTATTCGGAGAGGTTCGCCTGCGGATCGAAGTCGATGAGAAGCACCTTCTTATCGTGTTTCAGGGCAAGGCAGGCTCCGAGGTTATAGGCTGTGGTGGATTTGCCCACACCACCTTTCTGATTGCTGATTGCGATGATAGTAGTTTCCATTTTCTTATCCTCCTGTGATAGTAGCTCAGAACAGCGGATCGTCCTCTGTTCCTGCGTATGGGTTGCCGTTATCGGTCGGTGTGGTGTTCTCCTGCTTCTTCTTACCGCCTGAGAAGTGGATCTCCTCGACCTTGACTTCGATAGAAGAACGCTTCTGACCGTCTTTTTCGTAGCGGTTGTTGTGGACTGAGCCGACGAGTGTCACCATATCGCCCTTGCCGAACCAATCGACGATCACATCTGCGTTGCGATTCCAGGCGGTGCAGGGGAAGAAATCTGTCTCGGCAGTCTCCTCGCCCTTACGCTTCGGGCGGTCGCAAGCAATCGTGAACTTGCAGAGGCGATTCTCACCAACGGTCTTGATTTCAGGATCGGCAGTCATTCTGCCAGCGACTAAGAATTTGTTTAACATAGGATTTACCTTCCTTTCGTGGTTTCGGGTTTCTGTGTTTCTGTTGTGCTTTTATTATACTATGCAACGTCCCTATTGTCAAGTATAACTTCCGGAAGTTTTTGAATTTCGGCAATGCGCAGCAAATTATCTGATTTCCCCAGTGCAGCTTCACTATATTTTCGATTATACTTGACATATCCCCGCTAATGTGATAGAATAGCTGTAATAACCGATCAAGGGGTGATCTGATGTATAAGCACACTTGCCAGATCTGCGGAATGGAGTTTGAATCGCCGTCCGCCAGAGCGAAATACTGCATCTACTGCCGTGACAAGGCTCAGGTCATGCGGAACAGTGCATATAAGGAGAAGAAGCAAGCCGGAGAAGCTGTTGCAATCGGCAGCGAACAGGTCTGCTCTATCTGCGGAAAGCCTTACAAAGTGACGGCAGGCTCTCAGAAGTATTGTAAGGAGTGCCAGCAGAAGCAGGCTCGTTCCAAGAAAATATCCTCAAACGCTCAGTATGCAAAAGCGAATTACAAAACGCTGAAGCTGTATGTGTCCGCCGAGGAGCGTGATGCGATCAAGACTTATGCGGAGTCTCAGGGTATGAGCGTGAATAAGCTGTTGCTCACGGCGTTAGAGGAATATCAGAAGAACCATAGTGAACAGGAGTGATATTATTATACTTTATAGACCTGTTGGAACTGCGGAGTTGAAGCTAATAGAAGAAAGCGGCTTTAGACTTTTTCCGCCAAGACTTCCAGAGCAACCGATTTTCTACCCCGTACTCAACGAAAAGTATGCACGAGAAATTGCTGAGAGATGGAACGTCAAAGATACGCCAGATCATAAAGGGTATGTAACTCGATTTGAAATTGATGATGAATACTTTTCTCAATTTGAAGTTCAAACTGTTGGCAGAAGTTATCATCAAGAATTATGGATACCTGCCGAAGAACTTGATACTTTTAATCAGCATATAATCGGAGAAATACAAGTGATAAACACTTTCTCAGATTAACCTATTCCAAATCCCCATTCTTTTTACGTTGTGGTCTTGCTGCTGCTCGTTGCGCTCCTGACGGAGAAATTCCTCAATGGTACGCTGTGCATCGGCAAGGTCACGCGCCCGCTTATCCGCTTCACGAAACTGCAAATCTTTCTCTGAACGCTCTTGTATAAGGGCGTTTATTTTTTTGTAACTGCCAACCAGACCAGCGGGCAAAAAAAATGAGCCGAGATCAACCTCGGCTCAAATCCCGTATTCGTTTCATCACAATGAATTGCAGTGAGTTACTGTGCGGTGAAATACTGTCAGTTACTATGAAATACTGTGGATGAGAAGCTGTCACTTAACCTCAGCCATGTTTTCAACGATCTGATGATATGTTCTGTGGCAGGTTTCAGGCAGAGTAGCACTCCACGGCATGATGCTGTCAAGCTGTTCTTCTGAAGGTGTTTTGCCCCAT
>ENA-OUOY01001031-OUOY01001031.1-human-gut-metagenome-genome-assembly--contig:-NODE-1031-length-17445-cov-10.896205_pt1 | contig 17445 bp, 15 predicted proteins | sample MGYA00237937_ERZ548767 | MGnify/ENA primary metagenome ERZ548767 (study PRJEB26490, sample SAMN05356887) | human gut metagenome | biome: terrestrial biome; feature: human-associated habitat... | reverse complement strand
AGCATTTTGCTGGGTGGTTTTGTTTGTAGGTGGAGATTATGCGGTGTTGCCCTAAAGAAGTAGAATACACTCTCGATTCTGCGCCTCCTCTTCTTCCGGAAGATTTCATAGCCGCAACAGATAACGGAATAGTTTTGCTTTCTTGGAGCAGTTCAATCAGCAAAAATTGTATTGGATATAACATTTACAGATCCGATTCAGAAAACGGCGAATACAAGTATCTATTTACGGTCACAGGCAGCAGCACAGAAATGTATCAGGATCGTTCTGTTAAGTTTGGAGAAACTTATTTTTATAAGATTGAATCAATAAGCAGCTACGACATTAACAGCGAAATGAGCGAATATGCTTCCGTTACAGTTGATGAAGATAAAATGCCGCCTATAATTTCATGTATTCTTCCTGCCGAGTCACGAATCAATAAAATAACGAAAATAACAGCAGAAGCACATGACAATATTTCGGTAGAAAAAATTCATTTTTATTATCAGGAAAAGGATTCTAAAGAATGGATCAATTTAGGAGAAAAGGATGTTGAAAGCGGTAAAGCCTCATTTAACTTTGATACAACGAGTCTTGCCGACGGCGAATATACAGTAAAAGCAATTGCGCAAGATGAAAATAAAAATAAATCAGACGCTGCCGTGAAGGACTTCACTGTTGACAACACAGGAATAAGCAAGATAATAATCGATGAAGAAAATTGTACGGCTAATTCTTCGTTTGTAAGTATTCGTTGGCAAGATGCAGTTGAAAGCGATTTCGGCTGGTTTGCCGTTGAAAAGAAAATCGGAGAAAATGATTTTAAGGAGGTCGGAACTACTTCTCAGATAACCGGTATGCACGTTGAAGGTCTTAAGCCTGATACAGCGTATACGTTCAGAGTAGTAGGATATGACAATCTTGGAAATATCGGCGAATATTCCGACGAAATAACGCTGACAACAACATCTGACGCCATAAAACCGGGAATAAGCGTTTTCAGACCATCTTCGTCCTCATTCAGTGATAAAATAAATATTTCAGTCACAGGTGCTGACAATATCGGAATTGACAGCTTGAAATTAAGATATTCCTATGATTCTTCGGAAGAAAAAACGTGGACTGATCTAAAGGAAATTACAGCTGAAAAGAAAAATGCTTCGGAAACTTTCACATATATATTTGATGTTTCTGAAATGCCCGAAGGAGAGGTTTATGTTGAAGCGGAAGTTACCGATACGTCCGGAAATTCCGGAGAAGTCTGCATAAATAAGTTCAGGATTGACCGTACAGCTCCCAATGCCATAACTGATCTGAATGCAGACGGAGGAAGCGGAAGCGTACATCTTACATGGACTGTTTCTGATAATGATATTAAGTCGTTTGAAATTTACAGATGCGACGGAGATAAGAGCGAGTTTTCCAAAATTGCCGACTGCTTAACGAAGGATTACTACGATAGCAATGTAACTTTCGGCACATTTTACACATATAAAATTGTTGCAGTGGACACGGCTGGAAACAAGAGCAAAGAATCAAATTGTGCGATAACGCAATCTGAAGAAGATATAGCCGCTCCCAAAGTACATGGATTCAATTATACATCGGGAACAGTTTTACCGTCCGATCCCAAAATTGAAGTCGTTGCATCGGATAACTTTAAACTCGATCATGTTGAAATCTCATACAAAAAGGCAGATGATCCGAATAATATATGGCATGATATAAAATCTCTGAAAATGGATTCCTCATATCAATCCAAGGAGTTCGATTGGAAAACGGATGGATTTGAAGAAGATAAATATATCTTGAAAGCGGTCGCATACGATGTAAGTGGATTGTCCAGCGATCCGTTTACTGCCGAATTTACATTTGACTTTACCGCGCCTAAAAAACCTGTTATCGAATTGACTCAGGGCAACTGGAAATTGAATCTGAACTGGAGCAAAAATACGGAAAAGGATTTTGATTTCTATCGTGTTTACAGAAAAGCGAATTCTGAGGAAAAGTATTCTTGTATTGGCGATACAAGAGAAAACGAGTACGTTGACAATGACGTTACTCCCGATAAAACCTATGTCTACAAAATAGCGGCATACGATAAAACAGGAAATTCAAGTGAAGGATTAAGCGCTAATATCAGACCCGGCGATGTGGATGAAATCAAGCCGCAGATATCGGTTGACGAGCAGCTTTACGGTGTTGCAGGCTACGAAATAACATTTGACGGTTCCGATTGTACAGATAATGTACGAATCACGAATTTCACGTGGGAACTCGGAAACGGCGATACAATTTACGGAATAAGAAATACATATATTTACAAGGAAGCTGGAACATATGAGGCAAAACTTACTGTAGAGGACGCTGCGGAAAACAGCAACAGTACCAAAATCAGCGTAGTAATTCACGAAAAATCAAATTATGGAAATGTTCAGGTCGAAGTTGTTGACAGCAGTGGAAAGCCGTTAAAATCAGCGTATGTATATCTGTATTCGGGTGATGACAGTAATAATAAAAGCTTCAGAACTGATTCGAACGGAATTGTAAATGCTGCGCTTCCGTTAGGAAATCAAAAAATAGCCGCATATAAAGACGGGTATCTTCCCGAAAGCGCAGACGTTTTCGTAAGCTCCACAATGGACAATGAAAAATTGAAGATTACATTGCAGAGCGGAGAGCTTGTAACAGGAATTCTTGAAGTACATCGCATGAGTCTTGCGGAAATGATCGAAGCGGGAATCGATTTTAACAATCCTGCCAACTATCACAGCTATACGTTTACAATCGAATTGACTTTTGCACAGGAACCGATCCCGACGTATATCGAGTATCATTACGTTGGAGGCGGCGGCGGATACGGCGGCGGCTTCGGAGGCGGCGGGTACGGCGGAGGCGGATTTATCGGAAGCAGTTCATCCGGCTCGGTAAAACTCAGCGACGGAAGCAATGTACAAATTAAGCCTATCATATACCAAACAGAAGAAACCGAAGAAGATATACCGATTCTTGCATATGTCAGAACAACAGAAATTATTTCATTTATGAAAGATATTTATGCTGTTGATTTGGGCGTAATTAACAATGCAAATTCACCTGAATTTGTTATTAAAAACTGTACGGCAAAACTAAATCTTCCGGACGGACTTTCGCTTGCGGCTACAACCAAAAAACAGACGTTAACGCAGAGCATGGATGATATTGCAGGAGGTCAAAAGAAAACCGTAAGTTGGGCAATTAAGGGAGATAAAAAAGGTCAATATTCTCTTGACGCTGATTTCAGTGGAACGCTTATGCCTTTCAGCGCCCCAGTAAGGGCGAATTTCACTACGGAAACGCCGTTTACGGTAGGCGCGGGAGACGGAATTAATATCTATGTTTATCCCGAATCGGCAGCGTACATCGGCAAAGATTACTATATACAGTTTGCGGTCAAAAATGAGAGTTCGGATACTTTCTATAATCTGAGAACATCATTCGGAGCATATACGAATCCCGGTTATGATCAGGATATAACTGTAATTTATCCTGATGGATCGTCTGAAAAATTTGTCGATAAGGGAGCCTGCTATCAGATATCCGAAGCAAACGAGTGCAAATCTATTCCTGTAATAACGAACGGTCAGTCAATTCGTGTAGGAATTTTCGAGCCGGGAGACGTTGTTTACGGAACGTATAAAACGACATTTTCCGCTCCCGGAAATCCTGAAGAAGTTTATTATAAGCTCATAGATTCCGTTGTTAAGGAATGGACTGATACTACTAATGTTAAGGTGCATATTTCGCCTATTCCAAGCCATGTAACAAAGTATAACGTTAAGCATGAAATCGTAGCGGATACATGGGCTGATCCTGTTGATATGACTATGGGCGGATTTATTGATAGTATAACTTCGATAGCTGTTATGGGTGAATCGGAACTTCCGTTTACTCTGAATTACAATTCCATAAATTCTGAATTTAAAGGAAATTTGGGATATGGTTGGAGTCACGATTATGAAACGTATCTTGATATTGACGGAAATTATATAAATGTTCATTGGAATCCTACGAATTACGCAACGTTTATAAGTGAAAATTCTGTTATCAGAAAAGTTGACGGAACGATCGTTAATGGTGAAATAGCAGTTGAAGAATCCGATGATACCGGTTACAAAAATTATATTCCAATAAGTACCGAAACCGATGAATTTAAGCTATACAGAGACGATGATGGCACATATACTCTCACTGCGCCAGGCGGAGCAAAAAACGTGTTCGATGAAACGGGAAAACTTATAAAGACAATTAATCCTAACGGCAAAACCGTGACATTCGAGCATTCAGAAAACAGTGTAACAATTACTGAAACTATAACGGGAACCAAATTGATTCTTAATTATAATAATTCTGGATTGATCACGTCTGTTTCGGATGAAAACGGCAGAAAAGCTGTAATTGCTTATGAAAACGAGCTTGTTTCAAGAATCACAAATGTAATGGGCGAATCTGTTTGTTACAGCTATGATGAAAATAATCGTTTGATTTCCGCTACTGTTGAAGGCGAGGAAAGACCGTATGTAATCAATAAATATGATGAATACGGCAGAGTGATCGAACAGGACGACGGCAACGAAAGCACTCCTTTGACTTATTTTTATTATGAGGGAGAAGAAGGTGGAAGTCTTACCGTAACGGCGACTGACAGAAATAACATTCATGACGCTGAAACAAATAAAAATTCGCATCAGGTAACTTTTGTTTCCGATAGCCTTGGTCACGTTACATCATATACCGATCAGAACGGAAATGTAACACGCTATTCTTACGATAAAAACGGCAATTTAACAACGGAAACAGACGCGCATGGAAACAAAACTTCATATACTTATGATGATCATAATTGGGTAACGTCCGTTAAGGATCCGTCCGGCTATGTCACAAAAATGACATATGATAAGAATGGCAATATTACAAGCGTAACAGGTCCGAACGGCGAAAAAAATACTTATACCTACAATTTGGATAATCTTCTTGAAACGATAAGCGAAAATTCAGGCGCTAAAAAGTCGTATGTATACAACGATAATGCTCAGGTCGTTTCGGAAACAATCGAGGGATTGGGTACAAAATTCTATAAGTATACAAATGGACGATTGACTTCGGTTACGGATTTTTTGGGAAATGAAATTCTCACGGAATATGACGCAAACGGTAATATTTCATCTGTTACGGATCGTGACGGAAACAAAACGGCGTACAAATACGATAATCTTAATCGGATTATCAGTGAAACAACATCTGACGGAACAATTTCGTACACCTATGACGGCAGAGGAAATAAAACGTCTGTAACCGACCGCAGAGGCGATACTGTTAATTATACATACGACGGAAATAACCTCATAACACAGCTTGAAACGGCAAAGGGGATTACAAAATTTGCTTATGACAATGAGGGCAGACTTACTTCTCAAACAGCTCCCGATGATACGATTTTGAGCAATGTGTATGATGCCGCCGGACACGTCGTCAAGAGTGTGAACGGAGAGGGTGAAATAAGCGAATACACATATGATGCAGTTGGAAATGTAAAAACAATAACTGCCGTAAATGGTGATGAAAAATGCATTCAAACCAATGAGTATTATCCAAACGGTAAGCTGAAAAAGACTACATTTGCAGACGGAACAACTCAAAGCTATGAATATGATAAATCGTGGAGAATTACAAAAATTACTGATGGTTTGGGAAATTCAACAATTACAGAATATGACTTAAACGGAAACGTTATCAGAGTGACCGATGCAGAGGGAAATAAGACTGAATACACTTATGATATTTATGGTCGAATTCTTACTGTAAAGGATGCTAACGGCAATATTACGGCGTGTGATGGATATGATGCAAATGGAAACTGTTTGCAGATAACACTCCCGTCAGGTCAGGTTATAACCTTCAGTTACAATAATGAGGGACTACCGATTCAGGTAACGACAAATCATAACGGCGAGAATGTAAGTATTTTCTATGAGTACGATGCAGCAGGCCGAGTAAATAAGTACACTGATGAAGAAGACAACGAATTTATTACGGAATATGACGAAGCCGGAAACGTCACAAAGTTGTTTGACGCTTACGGAAATGCAGTTCAGAGCAATTCATATGACGAGCTTAACAACCTTGTTTCAACAACAGATGCACTCGGAATCGAAACTCAGTATAATTATGACAGCGTAGGAAATCTTATCAAAAAAATTGAAAATCTAAATTCGGCTCGTGAGGCAGAATCAGGTTATTCATATGATAAGGCAGGACGTCTTACAAGTGTTGTTGATGCGGAAAACGGAACATCTTCATATGAGTACGATCAGGTTGGCAGAATTACAGCTCAGATCGACCCGAATGGCGGCAGAAGCGAGTACAGCTACGACAGCATGGGCAGGATCATTGAGTCTGTAACGGCTCTCGGAAGCCAAAATAAGTATGCTTATAACGCTGTTGGTTTACTCAAAGAAGCTGAAAATGCAAGAGGTCAGAAAACTTCTTACACCTATTACAAAAACGGCTGGATAAAGAGCTTTACAGATGAGATAGGTACGGTTTCCTATACCTATGACGGCAACGGAAACGTGCTTACTGTAACCGATGAGAACGGTACGATCACACGTGAATACAATGAGATGAATCTTGTGACAAAGTATACCGATTTCAGAGGAAATACGATCGATTATTCTTATGATCAGCTTGGTAATCTGGTAACTCTGACATATCCCGGCGGCAAAATCGTTCGCTACAGCTATTATAAAAACGGCAACATTGAAACTGTAACAGACTGGGACGAAAATATTACATCATACGAATATAATGGAAACGGCAGACTTACAAAGACAACTCGTCCTGACGGCAGTGTTGAAACAAGAACATATGATAAAGCAGGCAGATTAATTTCACAATCTGATGTAAATGGCGAAGTTGTTATTTGTCAGCGTGATTATGCATATGATGAGTCAGGCAACATTACAAACATTGATACAACAAACGCAATGGGCGTAACAGGCCTGAACAGCGCCGAAATGGTCTATAATGAAAACAATCAGCTTGTAAAGTACAACGATGAAACTGTTAAGTACGACGCTGACGGAAACATGATCTACGGACCGCTTAACGGCAAAATGGCGGACTTCAAGTACGACTGTAGAAACAGACTCGTTTCAGCGGGCGGAACAACTTACGCTTATGATGCGGAAAATAACCGTATCAGCAAGACCGTAGACAAAATCAAGACAGAATATGTAATTGACAGCACGGGTTCGCTAACAAGGATCCTTACAGCATCAACAGACAGCAAAACCACATATTTCGTTTACGGTATCGGACTTATTTCGCAGGAATATGACAACGAGGTTCTGTTCTATCACTTCAACAACATAGGCAGTACAGAAGCAGTGACAAGTCTCGACGGAAAAATCTAAGAAAAATTTGAATATGGACCGTACGGGGAGTTGCTTTCTGAAAATAAATGTGGTACAATATTCTTGTACAACGGTGAGTACGGTGTATCTACAGACGAAAACGGTCTGTACTATATGCGTGCGAGGTACTACAACCCCGAAATCAAACGCTTTATAAATCAGGATGTTGTTATAGGCTCTATTGTAGACAGTCCGTCGCTTAACCGATATGCTTATGTTGAGGGTAATCCCATCAGTCTTGCCGATCCGTTTGGACTTAGTCCCGGAATTGATTGGCGCGGTGCAGCACACTTTTTGCTTGGTGGATTAAGTCTGTTGACGTTAATTCCAACGCCGGTAACATACATTATCGGAGCTGCAGCATCAATAGCAAATGCAGCATTGTATGCAGAAGAAGGAAACTATTTTGCGGCAATATGCAATGCAATACCGGTATTTGGCGGAGGATTCTCACTTCTTGGTAAAGCCGGAAATGCAAGCTGCTGGTTAATGAAAACGCTTCAGTATTCAACAGCAGGTTTATCAATTGGAGTTGGTACATATGACATATATCAGATAGGAAAAGGAAACTATCAGAAATATGTTGTACGTGGTGAAGATTTCAGCCTGGGTGATATGTTCTCCGATTTGTTCAGAGGAGCTATGGATGTAGTATCAATTGCAGGCGGAGCAAAGCTGGCTTCTGAAAAAATTTCATATTGCTTCGTTGCAGGAACTCTTGTAACTACCGAGGACGGGCAGAAACCGATTGAAGAGATTCAGATCGGCGATAAGGTTCTTTCCGAAAATCCTGAAACAGGCGAGATAGCATACAAGACAGTTGAAGAAACCTATATCAACGAAACTGACGAGCTTGTTCATATTGGTGTAAACGGTGAAACTATTTCTGCAACACCCAGTCACCCGTTCTATGTAAATAAGTTTGGTTGGACTTTAGCAGGCAGTCTTAAAGCAGGCGATGTGCTTGTACTTTCCAACGGTGAGCTTGTAACAGTTGAATGGGTTCAGCATGAAATTCTCGAATCACCTATTAAAGTTTATAACTTTGAAGTTGAGGATTTCCATACTTATTTTGTGGGTGAATCTTCTGTGCTGGTGCATAATGAGTGTGGACCTGATGGAAGTAAAAATGATAAAACACTTATTACTGGTGAGGAGTGGTATAGATATTTTCAAGAAAAATATGGTGTAGAAAACGTTTCATGGGATGTGCATTCTTTCGATGATATTTTAAATCACCCTGCAAGTTTAAGAAATTATAGTGCTGATGAAATTTCTAATACTTTAGGTAATGGATGGATTAGAGATACATATGGCAGTAATGGAAGTGGATGGAAATTTATCCAAGAGGCTCATCCAGATAATATGGTTTTCTATCATGGTGGCGGTGGCGAACATATTGGTGCATACTATGGAGTAAGCAGAGGCGGTAAACACGGTGGACGTATTAAAATCGTTGATATAAATACGTATTTGCCTACTAAAGATGACCCCGCTTTGATTATTTATAATACTGATTGGTGATATGAGATGGATAAAACTTATTTCTTGGTGGAAAAGAGATACTGTGAATTTAAGGGTACTTTAAACCATTGTGGAGTATATTTATTGAAACTGAGCGATCGAATGATAGAGTATCATATTTTTGAAGAATTTGACATATGTGTTAGAACGTACCTTTATGATGATATGCTTGGATTATTTCTAGATAATGGATTGATTGATAGAGAAATACTAACTAAATGCTCTCATTTAAGACTAGCATTTATAGATATTTCAGAGAATCATAGAGAATTATGGAATATCTACTCTGTTAGGAAGAGTCAGGAATGGTTAAGGATATTATGTCTTTCGGATGAAATAAAAGGATTATTATATTACTAAAAATACATCAAAACCAAATTACCCGTTTTATGTTGATAAATTGGGCTGGACGCTTGCAAAAAATCTTAGAGCAGGAGATGTACTTGTTCTTTCTAATGGTGAGTATGTAGTCATCGAATGGATTCAGCATGAAATTCTTGAATCACCTATTAAAGTTTATAACTTTGAGGTTGAGGATTTCCATACTTACTTTGTTGGAGAATCTTCTGTTTTAGTGCATAATGATTGTACAGAAGAAGCAAGACGTAATAAACTTTCTCCAGCTTTAGAAGATAGTCCATATCATCCTGATGAAGTAGAAAAAAGAATAGCAACATCACGTGAATATTATAAAAATTTTGTTGATACTTCTACTTCTGGAAGAATGACTACCAGTCAAGCAACAGAAGCTGCTAAAAAATTAGGCTATGAAAAAACGAATTCGATTTCTCATGGTCAAGCCATTTATTATAATCCAAAAAACAAAAAATATATTACTCCAGATGTTGATTCGCATAATGGTGGAGTATGGAAAATGGCTAAAAGTATTGAAGAATTAAGTAGCAGAGGAACAAGAATGGGGACATATGATGAATTTTTGAATAGGATAGGGGATTGATTATGCAATATCGAATTTCAAAACATCATCCATTATTTTCGAAATACGTTGATGAGTGGGCTGCTTTAACGGATGTTGGAGATGAGCGGTATAATTTAACAGTTGAAGAATATTTAAATTATGAAAATCTTTACATACAAACTGTGGTAGATTTGCTTATGTTGGATAAATGTGAGCAATTGAGAATCAGTAATTTTGAAAAAACAATAAAATGGGATAGTATACTTTCAGAGCGTTACAATTTAGATAAATCAGTGTTTGAATTGTATAAGAAAGACTATCAGGGAAAAGTATATAAAGAACTATATAGCGGAAAGTGCTTTTTCAATTGTTCGGATTTTTCAACTCTTTTAAAAATTTTGTTAAGAGAGGAAGCGTGGTTTGTAATATCTGTTGATGATTATAAAATCGATGTTGGATATGATTATTATATTCATATAGATACCCCAAGAAATTTAATGAAAAAAATCAATTTACTTCCTGATGGAGTATATCTTGAGAAACTTTAAAATATGAATTGATTAATGAAAACGATGGATAAGCTTGTACGCTTGCAAAAAATCTTAGAGCAAGCGATGTACTTCTACTTTCCAACGGTGAACTTGTAGTCATTGAATGGATTTAGCATGAAATTCTCGAATCACCTATTAAAGTTTATAACTTTGAAGTTGAGGATTTCCATACTTACTTTGTTGGTGAGTGTAGCGTGCTAGTGCATAATATGTGTCAAACAAGTACGGATACACCCAAACCTGGTGATGCAGATTATGCCGGTTCGATACCAAGCGGTGGTTGGAGGCTAACACCAAATGGAGTCGGTTGAGAATGTTGAATTTCTTGAAAAATACTTTTTTGATGTGTTCAAATCATTTACTGAAATAGAGTATTATTATGATTATTGGGGAGGTACTCGAAGAAAAGCTCGAAAAATAGACAAGTATGGAGAGCCCCAGAAAATTCAACAAATAAATAAGAAAAGATATGAACAGTTATTGAAAATACCGATTTTAATGAAAGCGTTGATTTAACTTCAAAAGGAATATATTGTTTTGATGCCTGTCCACGCGATCCGAATGGACCCCTTATAAATTCATATCGTATAGTTGCCGAACCTAAAGTACCGATGCTTTTGTCTGATTTGAAAGATGATAATGTGAAAAAGATTTTGAACAATCAAAGATTAAATGTTGATGTTTCGACACAAAATATAATTTCAATATAACATTTTAATTGGATTTTTTTGTATCGAAATAAAGGTTTTATGTGTTTTTGTCATTTACTCCGTTCTGCATTAAGTGGAACGGAGATTTTTTATCAAAATTAATATAATCTAAGATTAATCAAGAGCTTGTGTATATGATGCACAGGCTCTTTTTTTATGCCCTGACAACGTTAAGCGGAAAGGACAACCATGCTTTTAACCGCAAAATGGCTGTGCATAACAGAAAATTACCCACAACCTTCGTTTGATTTCAAATTGAACGGAGGTGAGGAAATGAAGAAAAACACAGTGCGTGTTTATGATACAATGTCAAAAGAATATGTTGACGTTGAGGTTAGTGAGGAGGTTCGGATACATTACAACAGAACGCAGTGGAATATTGATGATAACAATAAATCGTTCTATAACCATGAAATTCAGTTTTCAGTGCTGATTGGCGGAAAAGACGGGACATTTGAAAATTTCAGAGAATTCATAAATGAACACGAAGATGTTGAAGAAAAGGCAGTATATAAAGTCCTTATTGAAAGGCTTTATGACTGCCTTATTTTTTTGCCCGAATCAGACCGTGAACTTATTGAAATGCTGTACTTTGAAAATATGACTGAAAGGGAATGTGCTGAGTTTTATGGTATAAGTCAGAAGAATATCAACAAAAAGAAGGCTAAGATTTTGTGCAAGCTTAATAAACTTTTAGAAAAATGAAATTTCAGGGGGTATCAAACCCCCGACTTCTCCCCCTATACAAGCGAAAGGAATAATAATTTCTTTCAGGAAACTTGAAAACTGAATATACAGCATCGGGAATACGTTAATCACACGGCTGGTATAAAATCTCGGCAGCCACAGAAGCCATACGTCAAGACCTTGAAAGAGCGAGCGAGAAATATGCGGCTTCAAAATTCAAAATAGCTTTCTGAAATGGCAATGAAACGTGTGAGGATAATGATACTTCCGTCCAGTCACAGCACCCCTTGGTCGGGGAATCAGGCAATGAGGGCGGCTCTATGAGAACCATAGAGGGATGAAAATTCCATGAGATGAATAAGCTGTTCATCGTTGCCGATGCTCCGCCGTGACGGATTTTGTGAACAAGTATCACGGAATGTCTGAGAAATCAGACGAAGGCAAAATGAATTATTACTGCGGTTTGCATTTGGCAGACCGCAGTTTATACATACTGGGAGTGCTAATATGAAAGAAAAAATAAAACATATGCGTGGCTTTTATGGCATAAGAATTTCACCGACTGTTTGCGTTTTGCCCAAATGTCATCCTTGCTATGGATGCGTTTGGAATGTGAAAGATACGGATATGCTTTTCTGCCCATTTCAAAGCTGCGTTAAGAATAAGAAAGGTTTTAAAATCTCGGAATCGAGGAATGATAAAAATGGTGATTAAAAGAGGCGATATATTTTATGCTGATCTTGATCCGATAATCGGTTCTGAGCAAGGTGGTGTCAGACCTGTTCTGGTAGTGCAAAACAATGTCGGAAACAGATACAGTCCAACAGTGGTTGTGCTGCCTGTTTCGTCAGCCCAAAAGAATTATCTGCCAACACATATTCACGTTTGCGGTTCGAAAATGCTGCCGAAAGACTCAATTGTTCTTGCCGAACAGATAAGAACCATAGACCGCAACAGGCTGAAAAGTTATGTTGGTTCGGTTGGGTTTGAGAATATGAAAAAGGTTGATAAGGCAGTAAAAATAAGCATTGGAGTTGATAGCGATGCCTAAATTTGGACAGGCAGAGTTTGCTGAATTCCTAGTTGAAATGTTTATGAAAAATAAACTTGATAAAATACTTGAATATAATGAGAAAAAGAATCTCAGCAGCAGAAATGCAGAAGATATTTACAAGAATTTTCCGTCCTCAAAGGACGCAACGTAAAGGAGGAATTAATGTGTTAGGATTTATTTTAGGTTCTATATTCGGAGGTACAGTCGGAGTGTTTACAATGTGCCTTTGCATGGCAGCAGGACAAGCGGAAAAGTGTGAAAATCATACAGATTCTAAGGATTAATTTTGTCAGGTCTGGTGATACCATTCTGACAATAAAAATGGTATCCTTGTTGGTGAAGCGGAGGTGATAGTATGTCGACAGTAACAGTGATACAGCCGACAATAGCAGAAGAAAAAAGCAGAATTATCCGATGTGCAGCATATTGCAGAGTCAGTTCCGACAGCGAAGATCAGATCAATTCTTTCATGGCGCAGCTTAAATATTACGAGAATTTTCTTGCCGACAGCGAAACTGAAACGCTGATAAATGTTTATGCTGACGAGGGCGTGACCGGTACTCGTGAGGACAAGCGTGAAGATTTTCAGCGTATGATGCAAGACTGCCGCAGAGGAAAAATTGATAGGATCTATACTAAATCAATAAGCCGTTTTGCGCGAAATACAAGGGATTGCCTGAAAAACATCAGAGAACTGAAATCGCTCGGAATTACAATATTTTTTGAAAAATTCAAAAATTATGGTACAACGGCGATATGAACTAGGTTCACCATCACTACTCATCAACACGTTATCGAGCCTGTAATTTGCATAGTTTCTTCGCCAACGGTAACTGGGAGATGAGAGCCTGCAACAGCACACTTCATGCCGGTGTCATAAGGTCTTATGTGACGCTTGCACTTGCAATTTCCAATGCGGCACTTACGAAAAAATTTTGTTCACCGCATATTTCTGAAAGCGATAATTTGCGTTACAGTGCAAGAGTCTGGCTTATAAATTTAGGTCTCAACGGAGAAGAATATAAAAATTGCCGCAAGCATCTTATTTCTCATCTTGAAGGCAATATTGCATGGCTGCATCCGGAAGATGCGATTAAACAGAGGGAACGTCTTAAAGCCGAGAGGATCGTCGCACATGAGCAGCGTGCCGAACCTGTGAGGGAGGTTCAGCAGCAAGCCGACAACGTACCCGATGAGATCGAAGAACCACAAGAAAACGAGCGTGAGCAGATTCTTGGGGATCTTGAACAGGAAGAAACACTTGAGATGACGATGTAATGGAGGTTAACAATGCAGAAAAAACAATTATATATCGCCTATGGCAGCAACATAAATTTGGAACAGATGGCGTATCGATGTCCGCATTCGAAAGTTGTTGGAACATCGGAAATAAAGGATTGTGAACTCGAATTCAGGGGAGTTGCCACTATTGTTCCAAAAGTAAATGCAAGCGTTCCGGTTCTGATTTGGGAGCTTGACGAAAGGGATCTGCCGATCCTTAACAGGTATGAAGGCTGGCCACGACTTTACAGGCAGGAAAAGATGGAGTTTGAACTTAACGGAAAAACTTTTGAGGGTATGGCTTATCTTATGAACTACGGAAAAATCGCTCCTCCGAGTCAGCAGTATTACAACACAATATTGCAGGGGTACAGAGAAAATGGTTTGGATGAATCTTTTCTGCAAAAGGCGTTGGAAAATTCGTTTCAAACGTATTTTACAGAGGAAGAAATCGATGAGGATTTCGATATTGACGAGTTCGAGAATATCGATTATGATGATTTTCAACTGAAACTTTAAACAGGAGAATTGATGATATGAAATACAAAGGATTTTTTGTGAAGATCACACCGGACAATTATCTGCCAAGAGAAACCGAGAATGGCGAGGTAGTTGCCGGCGAGGGATTCAGGATAGAAGTATTTGCCGACGAATCCGAAAAAGTAGAAATTGACATTTTTTCTGCTGCCGTTGATTTTGAACTGATTAAAAACAGCATTGATGAAGCGGAACAGTTTGCAAAAGATTATATTGACTGTGAGGAAAAAGAATATATGAGAATGATTGATAAGCTTAGAATATGAAAATATTATGGTAAGTACTTGATTTTACTCAGGAAAAATGGTAAACTAAGATATGAACGGAGGTGTTGCATATGGGAATTTATTTGAACCAGAATAATATAATGTTTCAGGAAGTAATAAATTCAGAAATATATATAGATAAAACAATGTTAATTGGTGAATTGAATAGAATGATTTGTACCAGTGATAAATATGTTTGCATAAGCCGACCGAGGCGTTTTGGCAAATCAATGGCAGCCAATATGCTGACAGCATATTACAGCCGGGGCTGTGATTCAAGAGAAATGTTTGAGAATCTTAAGATTTCAAAGGCAGATTCTTTTGAAAAACATTTGAATAAATACAATGTTATAAGTTTTGATATGCAGAAGTTTCTTGTAAAAACAGAAAGTGTAGAAGAAATGATACAGGAAATGGAAGAAGAAATTCTTGATGAAGTTCTTGCAGAATATCCGCAACTGGAAAAATACAAACGACTTGATTTATCAAAAGCATCCGGAAAAGTATTTGCAGAAACAGGAGTACCATTTGTGTTCATTATAGACGAGTGGGATTGTGTTTTAAGATACTATAAGGATGATGAATCAGCTCAAAAAACATATCTGGACTATCTTTATGCATTATTTAAAGGACAGCCATATGTGGCACTTGCATACATGACGGGTATATTGCCTATCAAAAAATATGGTGTTCATTCAGCACTTAACATGTTCAATGAGTATTCAATGGAAGGAGCTTATCCATTTTCTGAATTCACAGGATTCACAGAAGAAGAAACAGAAAAGCTTTGCAATGAATATAACATTGATTTTAATGAAGCAAAGAAATGGTACAATGGTTACAATGTTGACGGAGTTGCAATATATAACCCACGCTCAGTTGTGGAGGTGTGCAGGCGAAGAAGATTTACAAATTACTGGTCTAAGACAGAAACCTATAACGCATTAAAGATGCCTATAAACCTTAATTTTGATGGACTGAAAGAAAAAATTGAAAAAATGATAGCAGGAGAACAGATTGTTCTTGATACAGGTACATTTCAGAATGATATGTCAAGTTTTCATTATGCAGATGATGTGCTGACGCTCCTTATTCACCTTGGATATCTTACTTATGATTTTGATACCCAAAGCTGCTGGATACCTAACATGGAAGTACAGCAGGAATTTGTGCGCAGCATAAAAGGCGGAGGCTGGGAACCGGTTATTAATGCGATAAATCAGTCTGAGGAATGCTTAAAAGCAACCCTTTCAGGAGACGAAGAAGCGGTTGCGAGAATTGTTGAGCAGACACATCAGGAAAACACTTCGATTATAAAGTACAATGATGAGAACGCTCTTGCTTGTGTAGTGACGCTTGCGTTCTATACAGCAAGAAACCAGTATGAGATAATAAGAGAGCTTCCGACGGGTAAAGGGTATGCGGACATTGCGTTTCTGCCAAGACCGAATGAAAATGTTCCTGCAATCGTTGTCGAACTCAAAAAGGAACAGGATGCGAGCATTGCGCTTGAACAAATCAGGAACAGACAGTATACTGAAAAATTGTCAGCATACAGCGGAGAAATAATCCTTGTCGGTATTAATTATACCACTGATCCAAATACGGAGTATAAGAAGCATACTTGCAGGATTGAAAAAATAGTTAAATAAATGTGAAGAACAGCAGATCTTGATATATAAAGATCTGCTGTTTTTATAGAATTTTGAATGTTTTATACCGTTCAGGACGAAAATTTGTTGTTTGTGACAGAGATATTGACAAGTGAAATATGTAAAATAAATATAAGCAAGAAAAAATTACCTTTATCATAATATTTCGACATTTCACCGCAAACAAAACCGGATTTCACTTCAATTATCAGCATAGATAGGAAGTTTATGATATAATAAAACAAAAAGTATAAGCTGATATCGGCAATTTTATATTAAAGTTCTATTTTATTTTAAACTATTTTCAAGAGGAAAACTATGAATAATAGAAATATATATATAAAATTAAAAAAGGTGGAGCCTTTATTTTTATAAGGGCATTATACCGCTATCCAACAATCATTGCTACTCGTGTGGATCAAGTGAATAGGGGAACATTTAAAAACACCTTTGAATCCTTCATAACATTCGGATTGACATTTCTCCGAGAATTCAAAGTACGTTTGAAGTTCAACTGTTTCGTTGGAAAGTTGAACGTACTTTGTTATGATTTCAGAGGTTCTCGCCGTTTTACAAAAGACTTTTACTCTGATGCCAAGTGTATTATTTCTCATATTCATACATTGTCGCGTAGGTTTTGACTTTATGCGGACAGGTTCTTAATGTCATTGGAATTGTCAAGAAATGTGCAGTCGGAGAATACCCAAAATCTTGGATAGGCAGGAGTCAGGCGGCGTGATGAGAGATCTGTTTTGAAGTTCTTAGTGTCACAGGTGGGAGACCGCCTTCATTGAAGGTGTTGATTCTCTGGGTGTTGTAGTAGCCGAA
>ENA-OUOY01001029-OUOY01001029.1-human-gut-metagenome-genome-assembly--contig:-NODE-1029-length-17468-cov-7.202148_pt1 | contig 17468 bp, 13 predicted proteins | sample MGYA00237937_ERZ548767 | MGnify/ENA primary metagenome ERZ548767 (study PRJEB26490, sample SAMN05356887) | human gut metagenome | biome: terrestrial biome; feature: human-associated habitat; material... | reverse complement strand
GCCATGGGAAGAACTGTTATGCCAGGAAATTGCGCTCTAATGGGGGCGACGCGTCCCGCGTCGGGCATTAAGGCAAAGGCTTACAGATAGGCGTGTAATTCATGCTGTCAGTGAGTTTCTGTTTAGTGTATAAACAGTGCAATTTTCCGACGCGAGACGCGTCGCCCCATTAGTGCTTGCGTTTTCTATCAGATTGACAGGTAAAAAAGCAAATTAGAAGCCATGGGAAGAACTGTTATGCCAGGAAATTGCGCTCTAATGGGGGCGACGCGTCTCGCGTCGGGCATTAAGGCAAAGGCTTACAGATAGGCGTGTAATTCGTGCTGTCAGTGAGTTTATGTTTAGTGTATAAACAGTGCATTTTTCCCGATGCGCGGGACGCGTCGCCCCCATTAGAGCGCAATGTGCATACACAAAATAAAGGCCCACAGACAGCACTATTTACATGCCGGCCTGTGAGCCTTTGCTTTGATTCCCGACGCGGGACGCGTCGTCCCCATTAGAGGTAGCGTTTGATGTTTTACCAAACAGTGATATTTATGGGTAAGGTAGCGTCTGCAGCGGGGTGAGTTTACTTAATCACCTTTCGGCCAGCAACGATGTAAACACCGTGCTTTGAAGGCTTGCTAACCTTGCGTCCTGACAAATCGTAGATGACATTGTTTGCCTTTGCGGCAGGATTGGTAACCACCTGGCCAAGGGCTGTGATTTCGTCGTCCTGCGCCGCATCGACAAAGGTAAACACATAACTGTCGTTGAGGGTGGCGTCCACACGTTTGATTGTGTTGTCGGACGTGATGCCCCAGTATTGGGGAACGGCGTTGGGCGTCACACTCATGATGGCCCACAGTCCGGCACGCTCTGTAAGGATTACCGAGTTCCACTCCGAATAGTAGGCGTTCTGGTTAATTCGGCCCTCTTCATCGAGGAACTTCTGGTTGTTATAGGCAATCTTCCAACGACCCGAAGTGTTGTCGAGGCTCACCGTCCACTTTTGATATTGGCGTGCACCTGCGCTCTCGGCCTTGGTCTCAAAAGTAGGACGGCTCAATGCCGTGAGTTGGGGCGTTGTGGTAAGGTATTCGCCATTGTTGTTCTTGATGTAGTAGCTGTTACCACTCTTAATCACGGGGTGTTCGGTGGTAGCGCCTTGCACCGGCACAATCTCGAAGATGGCATCGTCAATGTGCAGAATAGGCGCGTTGTTCTTATCCTTGCTCAGTGGCGTGTCGCACTTTATAATGCGGCTGTCGTTGGCAGCCATAAAGCGGTTATTAACCTTTGCGGTAGTCTGAATGGCATATTTGCCGTTCACGCGATAGATTGTGTAACTGTGCCAGTCTGCATCGTAGGGATTGAGGGTCTTGTCAGCCCAGAAGGCGCCATTCTCGTTCAAGTAGCGTCCGTCTTGAGTGTTGACAATTTTGTAACGTCCGGTGTTGGCGTCGAGCGTGATGGTCCATTCACACTTTTGCGGTTGCGCATCGTCAATTTCGTCAGCCCATACGGGGTAGTCGCCCGTTTTATCGGCCGAGGCGTCCTTGTCGTAGAGGTATTTGCCGTTATACTTAATGTAGTAGTTGCCCGACTCGAGCACCTGTGCCGGGAACACCTCCCAGCCCTCGGTGTAGCGGCTCTTGTAGTCGAGCACCAGCTGGTTGAGCTTTGTTTTGAGGAACGGCTCTATCTTTTGGCTCGCCACCACGGGACGTGCGCTCTTGATTGTGCCCTCGAAATAGCGCGAAATGAGAGAATCCTCCTTAGCCTGTATGGCTGTAATGTCACGGTAGTTCTGCAGGAACAGGGCAGGCTTGTTATCGTCCAGCGCCTGCTGCATCTCCACCATTTTCTGTCCGCGCTGCCCCATGTACTTCATTTTCAAGAGCCACGGTGTAATTTCGGTAATCAGTGCAGGGTTGTAGGTGTCGGCAAGCAGTGCATCGGCAGCCTCCACCATTTTGTCGTACTGTGCTTTGCGTGCCTCAATAGTGGCAGCGGCGTCGAAGTTAGGACTTTCGCCCTCGCGGCGCATACCGTGCACCGTTGTGCCGAGGTCTACGTTATGTTCGCAGAACACATGGTAAGCCTCAGCATTGGTCGGCATCAAATATTTGATGGCACGCTCCCAGTTGGCCTCGGGGTTGTAGTCCTTCATGTTCCAGGCATAGTCGGCCACGCCATACAGTGCCACTTTCGATGCCTCGGCGTACTCCATGGGGTTGCTCGTAAATGCCGTCATTTTGGCACCAAAGGCGTTGTCGCCCTGGTCGTTGCCGTAGAACTTGCCCATGAGCATGTGGCCGATGCAATAGTCGTTAACCGGATAGTTCAACCAGATAAAAGGAGCCAGGCCGTTGGTGGCCGTCTTAAAGAAGTCCAGGTCGCTTTGGTTAATCATGTCGGCCACACCGGCACCAGTCCACATTACCTCAATGCCCTTGCGCAGTCCGTTGCCCAAGCCGCGCAGATAGCCATCGGCATTGTTGTTGCCGGCATAAGCGGCGTTGTACTTTGTAGGACACATTGAAAGCTTGTGCAAGTCGTCGTGCTTCAGTATGAAGTTGTCCCACACGTAGTTGCATTCGGCCACTTGCAGGTTGGCGTCGGCTGCACCAAAGTCGTCGAAGAAGATGGAGAAGTTGCGCACGCCCAATGAGTAGACGTGCTCGAGCTTGTTGACCACCGCCTTAAAGTCGGCCTCTGAGTTTGATATTGAACCACCTGTGTGGATAGACCACACAAAGTCTACGTGGTTTTTCTTGGCCGACTCGGCCAGACTGCGGATAATGGCTGCCTTGTCGTCGGGATAGTTCTCGCGCCATTTTGTACGGTGGTAAGGGTCGTCCTTGGGTCCGTAAACATAAATGTTCAGTTTGTTCTTGCCATAAAAGTCAAACTGGCTCTTGCGGTCGGCGTCGCTCCAAGGGTTGCCATAAAAGCCTTCAATCACGCCACGCTGCGCACAGGCGGGGTAGTCCTTAATTTCGACAGACATCACCTCGGGTTGTGCCAATATTTGCAGCAGCGTTTGCACACCGTAGTATGTGCCAGCGTCGTCGGCGCCGGCCACCACAATGCCGTCGGCGGCCACTTTCAGGTAGTAGCCCTCGGCGGTTGAGGGTATGTTGGCTTCGACGGCGCTCACCGTTGCTTCGCCCTTTTTGCCTATTGTCAGGCTAAGGCCGTCGGCGGCCGTTGTGAGTTTGTCTTGCAACAGGGCCACGGCGTATGCGTCGGTTGTAGCGGCCTTGTTAATAGCGTATTTCGCTCCTGCCGAAGCGAATGCCTTTGCGCCCCAGTTCACCGATTGTGGCACAGGCGACACTTGCACCTGCTGGGCCCATGCGGCCACTTGCACCGCCAGGGCGCAAAGCCACATCAAACAGATTCTTTTTAATGAATTCATTGTGTAAGGGAAGATTTGTAGTGAATAATAATGTTTTCGTGTGTAAAGGTACGAATATTTCTTCATAAAGAGCGACAACGGCGAAACACCTTTAATAAAATGCAAAAATGCACAGGTTGTTGGCATGATGTTCTACGCTCACCTTGCACTATCTTTGCATAAGATAGGCGGCACCTCGGAATAAAGTTCAAGCAAGCTTGACTTTATTCGCTCGGTTTGCACTATCTTTGCAGAAGATAGGCAGCGGTTCGGCAAAGATTGCACTATCTTTTGATAAGATAGGCGGCGGTTCGGCATAACATTCAAGCAAGCTTGATGTTCTGCACTCACCTTGCACTATCTTTGCATAGCACTTAAACATAACACATCTATTATATACATCAACTATGGCAACAACTCCAGAGTTTAAGTATGCTCCTATGTTCCAGTTGGGCAAGGACACTACCGAATACCGATTGCTCGGCACCGAGGGTGTGAGCACCGGCGAGTTTGAGGGCAAAACTATCCTCAAAGTGAGCAAAGAAGCGCTCACACAGTTGGCACAACAGGCTTTCCACGATGTGGAGTTTATGCTCCGTCGTGAGCACAACCTGCAGGTGGCTAAAATATTGACCGACCCCGAGGCTTCGGAAAACGACAAGTACGTGGCACTGCAGTTCCTGCGCAATGCCGAAACTGCTGTTAAGGGTATCCTCCCCTTCTGCCAGGACACCGGTACCGCCATCATTCATGGCGAAAAGGGACAGCGCGTATGGACTGACTTTGAGGACGAAGAGGCTCTCAGCCTTGGCGTATATAACACTTATACCCAGGACAACCTGCGCTACTCGCAGAACGCTCCGCTCAACATGTACGACGAGGTGAACACCCGCTGCAACCTGCCTGCACAAATCGACATCGAAGCCGTTGAGGGCGACGAATACCGCTTTGTAATGGTGGCAAAGGGTGGTGGCTCTGCCAATAAGACGTATTTCTACCCCATGACTAAGGCTACCATTCAGAACGAGGGCACACTGCTCCCCTTCTTGGTAGAGAAAATGAAGAGTCTGGGTACAGCTGCGTGCCCGCCTTACCACATTGCCTTTGTGATTGGTGGTACAAGTGCTGAAAAGAACTTGCTCACTGTGAAGCTGGCCTCTATCAAATATTACGACAACCTGCCTACTACGGGCGATGAAACGGGCCGCGCCTTCCGCGATATTGACCTTGAGGAGAAGTTGCTGCACGAGGCGCACAAAATTGGTCTTGGCGCACAGTTTGGTGGCAAATATCTGGCACACGACATTCGCGTAATACGTCTGCCCCGCCACGGTGCAAGCTGCCCCATCGGTATGGGTGTGAGCTGCTCGGCCGACCGCAACATCAAGGCTAAAATCAACAAGGATGGTATCTGGCTCGAAAAGATGGATAACAATCCTTCTGAACTCATTCCCGAAGAGCTGCGCAACCCGGGCGAGGGCGGCAAGGGTATTGAAATTGACCTTGACAAGGGTATTGACGCCGTACGTGCCGAACTGACCAAGTACCCCGTGAGCACACGTGTGAGCCTCAAGGGTACCATCATCGTGGCACGCGACATTGCCCACGCCAAGCTCAAGGCACGTCTTGACGCCGGCGAGGACCTTCCCCAATATTTCAAGGATCACCCCATTCTCTATGCCGGACCGGCCAAGACTCCCGCTGGCTATCCTTGTGGCTCAATGGGCCCCACCACTGCCAACCGTATGGACCCCTATGTGGACGAGTTCCAGTCGCATGGCGGTTCATTGGTTATGATTGCCAAGGGTAACCGTGGACAGGTGGTGACCGATGCTTGCCAAAAGCATGGCGGTTTCTACCTCGGCACTATTGGTGGCGTGGCTGCCGTATTGTCGCAGAGCAGCATCAAGAGCATTGAATGCGTGGAGTACCCCGAACTCGGCATGGAGGCTATCTGGAAAATTACCGTTGAGGATTTCCCCGCCTTCATTTTGGTGGACGACAAGGGCAACGACTTCTTCAAGCAGCTCAAGCCTTGCAACTGCTGCCACTAAACCGACTACATTTGAATGGCGCTGTTTTTTGAACGGCGCACTTTGATTGGCAAGACGGGGCGTTTCCCTTTGCCATAGAATTTACCCTAAAGCACAAATCAGGAGTTGGACATTGGTCAAGCTATATGATGCTTGGCGGTTCAACTCCTGATTTATGCTATAGGGTTTCTTTACTCTCTGTTAGAATATGGCTATCCTGCAAAACGTAAATATGCGAACGGACTCGAGCACTAAACGCTACCACCAAACGCAAGCACTAAACGCAAGCGCTAATGGGGGCGACGCGTCCCGCGTCGGGCATTTTTCAGCAGCCTCGTCTCGCGGAATTAAAGCAAAGGCTCACAGACAAGCATGTGATTAGTGCTGTCTGCGAGCCTTTATTCTGTGTATGAACATTGCATTTTCCCGACGCGAGACGCGTCGCCATTAGTGGTAGCGTTTGGTGCTTGTGTTTGGTGCTTGCGTTTGATGCTTGCGTTTATTTCACCCTCAGCTTTTTGCCCGGGTTGATGGTGTTGCCTTTTATTTTGTTCAGTTTCTTCAGCTTTTCAACGGTTGTACCGTTCTTTGCTGCAATCTCGTAGAGCGTGTCGCCCTTCTTCACCGTGGTGCTCTTCTCCCTTTCTTGAGACTTTTTGCGGCTCTTATTTGACGACTTGCTTGACGACTTTGACGACGACCTGCTGCCCCTCGACGATGACTTGCTTGACGACTTGCTCTCTGACCTTGACGACGACGCACTTTGCGACGCCTTGCTGTCGGTTGAGGCCGAGCGAGAGCGGCGGCGCGAGGCCACACTGCGGTTGTCGAGTTTTTCGTCCACCTCCACGGTGGCACGGCGTGTCATCAGTTCGTCAGCGTTGTAGTTGTACACCGAGTCCTTCAGGTCGATAAGCGTGTTGAGCGTTTCGGTGGGCAGACAGAGCGACATGAGTCCCGCCGAACCTGGTATGAGGTCGGTGCGATACTGCGGATTGAGTGCGCGTATGGCCTCGATGTCGATGTTGCAAAGGTCGGCCACTTGCTTCATGTGTAAGTCGCGGCTCACCATGATGGTATCGGTAGTGACGGGAATTTTCGTCTTCATCGGGCAAATGTTATGCTCGCAGTAATAGTTCATGATGTAGTTGGCCGCAATAAATGCCGGCACATAACCGCGTGTCTCGCTGGGCAGATAGGGATAGATAGTCCAGTAGTCGCGCACCCCGTCGGCGCGGTGAATAGCCTTGTTCACCGTGGTCGGGCCGCAGTTGTAGGCGGCAATTACCAGGCTCCAGTCCTTGTATATCTTGTACAAGTCGCGCAGGTAGCGCGCTGCGGCCCACGAACTTTTGTAGGGGTCCTGTCGCTCGTCGACAAGGCTGTTCACCTTGAGGTCGTAGCGCTTACCCGTAGCCAGCATGAACTGCCACAAGCCCACTGCACCGGCAGAACTCTTGGCGCGGGGCTCGAGTGCCGACTCAATGACGGGCAGATACTTCAGTTCGAGCGGCAAGCCATAGTAGTCGAGCGCCTCCTCAAATATGGGTATGTAAAAGTTTCCGGCGCCCAAAGCATACGACACGGTGCGGCGCAGGCGTCCGCTGTATTGGTCGATAAACTTTTGCACCACCTGGTTGTAAGGCATCTCCATCACCACCGGCAGGCGGCGCAGACGCTCCTGATACTCCTCGGCGGTGAAGGTCGGGTTGTAGTCGGGGTTGACACACGTGGTGTCGGGGTAGAGATATTTTTTGGCCATCCACTCTCCCAGCAGCAAGTCGCAGTCGGCCGACATGCCCTCGGGCAGGTCTATCACCTCGTCGCGTCCGTTTTGGTCGTTGTGTACGGTAATTTCGTTTTGCGCTGTGGCAGACATAAAGCCGGCCGCCAGTGCTACAATCAATGTCTTTAAGCGTTTCATCAAAAAAAAGTGTGTATCTTTTGTATTGTTGGCGCATGGTGTGCCTTGAAATGCCAAACGTTAAAGCGTGAAGCTTAAAACGTCAAGCTGCAGCCCACGCCGTAGGCCGAGCGTCCCGACGATGAGCCGAGCAAGGCAGGTTGCCCTATGACAGCCGGTTCAACACGCATGCTCAAGTCGGGCGAGATGTCGAACACCGAGAGTTGTGCGTCAACGTATGCGTCGACTACCGAGAGCAGGTACACGCCCACAAAGCAGAAGGCGCTCAAGTCGCGGTAGCGGCGGTAAAAGTTCTTTTTGCGTTTGAATATGTTCTTAAATTGGTCCTCGCGCCCTGTAATGTCGTAACGTGGTGGCAACATGTCAAGGTACGAGTTGGTGTTAGGGTTGTCGTCCATGATGTCGAGATAAGCCTGCGAGTAGTCGCGGTACATCATCTGGTTCCACATCAGGGCATAGGCGCAACCTAAAAAGCCGCCGTATATGAAAGGCAGTTTCCAGTATTTGCGGTTGTAAATCTGTCCGGCGCCGGGACACACCAGCGACAGCCACAGCGCCTTGGTGGGATTAGGCACAAACACCTTGGGCTTGCCCCCCTTGCCGTTGGCGGGCAGTGTGGCGGGGTGTGCCTTCAGCGAGTCGGCAGTGTGTTGCAGTCTGGCCGTGTCTACGGGCATGACCATTGAGTCGGGATCCGATGTCAGTTCGGCCGCCATGCGGTCAAAGTCGGCATCGGCATCGGTGCTGTGTTCGCGGGCCAGTTCGTCGGGCGATTTCTCTGTGTCGGGGCGCATGGCAGAGCAACCGGTGCGTGCGGCAGCAAAAACGGCTAAAGCCGGAACCCCGTTTGAGGCTCCGACTTTGGCCGTATTTTTTGCATAAAGCGCCAGTGCTTGTGAGCATGCGAGCATCACCATCAGCACCACGCTCCGTAGTGTATGCGAACTCATTGACTATAAGTAGGTGTTCTATATTATTTTATACATCAGCAGGTGTCATTTCCACATCGGAAGTGCATTATCGGGGCATATCAGCCTCCCCGTTATTCTCGGTCACACAGCCCGAACACCTGCCTAATATATGGCGTGTTTCGTTCAGATTTTGTCGAGCAGCGTGATGATGCGCTCAAGTTCCTCCTCCGATGCAAAAGGAATGCTGATTTTGCCTTTGCCCTGTTGCGAGCACGTCATTTGCACCTTCGTGCTGAAGCGTTCCGACAGCCGGTTGCGCAGTTCGGTGTACTCCTCGGGCAGTCGTTTGGTGGCCGTTTTGCTTTTGAGCGTGTGGCGTCCGCTTTTCAACGTTTCGCCGTTGTTAAGCGCTTTGACCATCTCTTCCACCTGTCGCACCGAGTAGCCCTTTTCGCGTATTTCGTTAAAGAGCTTCACCTGCAGCGATGGTTTGTCCAGCCCCAGCAGTGCACGAGCGTGTCCTTGGTCCACCTCCTTGTTCTGCAGCGCCACCTGCACCTGTGCGGGCAGTTTGAGCAGTCGCAGATAGTTGGCTATGGTAGCGCGGTTTTTGCCCACCTTTTCCGACAGCTTGTCTTGAGTCAGGCTATACTGCTCAATGAGGTTTTGGTAGGCCAGAGCTATTTCGATGGCATTCAAGTCCTCGCGCTGAATGTTCTCCACCAGCGCCATCTGCATCACGTTCTCGTCGTTGGCGGTGCGTATATAGGCCGGAATGTTGGTCAGCCCTGCCAGTTGTGCTGCACGCCAGCGCCGTTCGCCGGCAATGATTTGGTAAGTGCCGTCCTCCATCTGCCGCAGCGTGATAGGCTGTATGATGCCTATTTGGCGTATGCTCTCGGCCAGCTCTTGCAGTGCTTCAGGCTGGAACTCGCGGCGCGGCTGGTTGGGGTTAGCCTTGATTTTGAACACCGGCACTTCGTTGATGCTCGACGACCCGCTGGTGTGAACCTCCTCCTCGGTCGAGATGAGTGCGTCGAGCCCGCGTCCTAATGCTGGATATTTCTTATGTGTTGCCATACTTATTTTTCGTTCTTCTTAATAACCTCCTTGGCCAGTGCCAAGTGGTTCTTTGCCCCGGTGGAGTCGGCGTCGTACAATATGGCCGGCAGTCCGTGGCTTGGAGCTTCCGACAGTTTGACGTTGCGCTGGATAACCGTTTTGAACACCAACTCTTGAAAGTGTCGTTTCACCTCGTCGTATATTTGGTTGGCCAGGCGCAGGCGGCTGTCGTACATGGTGAGCAAAAAGCCCTCAATCTCAAGCTCGGGGTTAAGCTTCTTCTTTACTATCTTGATGGTGTTGAGCAGTTTTGAAATGCCCTCAAGTGCAAAGTATTCGCATTGCACAGGAATGATAACCGAGTTGGCCGCAGTCAGTGCGTTAACAGTGATGAGACCGAGCGATGGCGAGCAGTCGATGAGTATGTAGTCATACTCCTTGTCGAGCGGCCGCAGCAGGTTTTTCATCACAAACTCGCGTTTGTCAAAGTTCAACATCTCAACCTCGGCCCCCACAATGTTGATATTTGAGGGCACAATGTCGAGCCTGTCAATGTCGGTGGTGTAAATGGCCTCATGCACATCGTTGCCGTTGATGAGGCACTCATAGATGGAGCAGTCCACCTTGCTCAGGTCAACGCCCAGGCCCGACGAAGCATTAGCCTGTGAGTCGGCGTCAATCAGCAGCACACGTTTTTCGAGTGTGGCGAGCGAGGCTGCCAGGTTCATCGAAGTAGTGGTTTTGCCCACGCCACCCTTTTGGTTGGCCAAAGCAATGATCTTACTCATGTCGGTTGTTTATGGTTTTGAGGTTAAGAATAGCAGTGCTATAATAGGTTGCAAAGGTAAGAAAAAAACAGCGAACTCCTCCAACCATTAGCTATTTTTCGTATTTTTGCATAAGATAAGCTGCGGCTCGGCACAACATTCAAGTAAACTTGATGTTCTGCACTCACCTTGCATTATCTTTGCATAAGATAAGCAGCACTATGGCAACAGCTGTTGCCACTGTGTGGCATACAAATCATTCTGAAACCTTTGTTTACAATGCGTCCATATCTGCTCATATCCAATGACGACGGCGTCGACGCGCCAGGCATCAATTTCCTTATCGAAGCCCTGCGTCCCTATGCCGACATGCTCGTCATGGCCCCCGATTCGGCCCGTTCGGGCTTCAGTTGTTCCATCACCTCGTCGCGGCCGCTCACCTACAAGGTGTTACGGCAAGAGGAGGGGCTCACCGTATGCGCTTGCTCGGGCACCCCGACCGACTGCGTGAAGATGGCGCTCAACCTGTTCACCGACCGCAAATTCGACCTCGTGATAGGTGGCATCAACCATGGCGACAACTCATCGGTCAATGCCCACTATTCGGGCACAATGGGCGTGGCCACCGAGGGCGCGCTGCAGGGCTATCCCGCAGTGGCTTTCTCGTTGTGCGACCACCGTATGGACGCCAATTTCGAACCCTTGCGCCCCTATTTGGTCGACTTCATGTTCAAGGCCATTGCCGTAGGGCTGCCCGAGTTTACGTGCTTAAACATCAATTTCCCGAAAACCGACAAGTTCAAGGGCATCAAAGTGTGCCGCATGGCCCACTCGCACTGGCAGAACGAGGTGGAACACCGCACCCACCCCTATGGCGGCGACTACTATTGGCTGGTTGGCGACTGCAAGGAACTCGAGCCCGAGGCCACCGACACCGACCGCTGGGCACTGGCTCACAATTATGTGGCTGTCACACCCACGCAACTCGACGTCACCGCCCGCGAACTGGTTGACGTGCTGAGAGAGGTGCTATAATGATAAGTTGATAAGTTGACAAGTTGATCAGGTAAGTGTGTTCGACATAATTTACCGTATTAAGGACAGAAAGCAAAGAATAGTAAGAAACTGGCAAACTCACTCGTCGACAAGTTAACCCACCCCCATCAACAAACTCCGCCAACGCGTAATATAATGCAATGAGCAAACAGTCAATGAAATTCTTCATCATAGCCGGCGAGGCCAGTGGCGACCTGCACGCGGCCCACCTCATGCGTGCCATCAAGCAGCAATGCCCCAGTGCCGAGTTCCGCTATTATGGCGGCGAACAGATGCAGGCCGAGGGCGGCACCCTCTTGTGCCACTATCGCCAACTGGCCTACATGGGATTTGTGCAAGTGGCCTTGCACCTGCGCACCATTCTGCGCGGCATGGCCCGTTGCAAGCGCGAAATTGAAGCATGGCAGCCCGATGCGCTGATATTGGTGGACTACCCGGGGTTTAACCTCAAAATGGCACGCTATGTCAAACAGCGCGCCATTTGTCCTGTGTTCTACTACATATCACCCAAAATATGGGCTTGGAAGGAACACCGCATCAAGGCCATACGCCGCGATGTCGACCGCTTGTTCTCGATACTCCCCTTCGAGGTCGACTTTTTTGAGCGCAAGCACCATTACCCCATATCATACGTGGGCAATCCCACTGTGGACGAGGTGTCGGCCTACTGCCACGCGCATGGCACCCCCGTGCCCGACGGCCGCACCATTGCCCTGCTGCCTGGCTCGCGCCGGCAGGAGATAACCGACAACCTCAGCCGCATGCTGTGCGCTGTGCGCCCCTGGGCATCGAGCCATCATATAGTGGTGGCCATGGCTCCGGCTGTCGAACCAGCGTTTTATCAAAGCATCATACACGCTGCCCACATTGCTCCCGACAGTGTGCAGCTGGTCAGCGGCCGCACCTACGAGCTGCTCTCGCATGCACAGGTTGCCCTCGTTACGAGCGGCACCGCCACACTCGAAACAGCACTATTCCGTGTGCCGCAGGTGGTGTGCTACTACATGCGCTGCGGCTGGTTCATATCGCGTGTGCGCCCCTATTTCCTCAAGGTGCCCTACATCTCGTTGGTCAACCTTATAGCCGGACGCGAAGTAGTGCCCGAGTTGGTGGCAAATGGCATGAATGTGACGGCTCTCCGTGCACATCTCACCCAGTTGTTGGACGATAAATCCCCTGTGCGCCAAGCCCAGCTGCAGGGATATGCCGATGTGGCAAATCGTCTCGGACAGCCTGGCGCGCCACAACGGGCTGCCACCGAAATGCTCACACGCTTGGGCAAGTAAATATCTGTTGAATGATTGACGGGTTGACAAGTAAGCATGTCTTTTACTATTTATTGTATTAAAGACAAAAAGGGAAAGGGAGGTGAGAACTTGACTAAGCTGCCCCCTAACCTCATAACCCCATAACCTCATAACCCCATTAACCCCATAACCCCCTAATATGTCATTAGCAAAATTTGAGAGCGAAGTAAAGCTCGTACCGCAAAATCAGGCAGTGGTGTTCAGCCGCTTTGCCGATCTCAACAATTTGGCCGCCATCAAGGAGGCATTGAGCAATCCCGAAGTGCAGCAACGCATCAGCCAGCAAGTGCCGGCCGACAAATTAGGCGATTTGCAAAAGTATGCCGAGGGCCTTACATTCGAAACCGATGCCCTGCACATCAGTTCGCCCATGGGCAATATCACCCTGCGCGTGGTAGAGCGCGAGGAGCCCAAGTGCATCAAGTTCGCCTCAGAAGGCTCGCCCGTGCAGCTCTATGTGTGGATACAACTGTTGCCGCATGGCGATATGGCCTGCAAATTGCGCGTCACCGTGGGCGCCGAGGTCAACTTCTTCATGAAGGGCATGGTAGCCAAACCCCTGCAGCAGGCGGCCGACGGACTGGCCAACATGCTCAGCGCCATTCGCTGAACACACGGGCGTGAATAAGGCCCTGGCCGTGTCCTACCATAATAAGTTAACGGGGTAACAAGTTTACAGATTTATTACCCGTCAACCTGTTACCCCGTTAGCTTGTCCACTCATTTACTAATTTCGCCAAAGCGTAAAGTAATTATGAAAATAACAGTAGCCAACCCCATATACGATTCTGTGTTCAAATTCATGATGGAAGATGAACGCATAGCCCGCACCGTACTCTCGGCCTTGCTCAAAAAGGAGGTACTTACTGTTGAGATGCGGCGCCATGAACACCCCAATGTCACACGTGACAATTTGTCGATGTTCAGAATAGATTTCGCCGCAAAGGTGCGCGAGAGCGACGGCTCTGAGCGCTTGATATTGATAGAGTTGCAAAAGACGTGGCTCAACACCGAAACCCTGCGTTTCCGCCGTTACCTGGCAGCCCAATACAATGCCGAGGAAAACATGCTGAAGGAAGAAGAGCAGCGATGCTACGCCATGCCCATGGTGGCCGTGTATCTGCTTGGCCACCGTGTGGGCGACATCGAAGAGCCTGTGGTGTACGTTAATCACAAGGCTTTTGACTATGATGGCCGTGAGGTGGCAAACTGCGACACGGACCCCTTTATCAACAGTCTCACACACGACAGCATTATTGTGCAGATACCTTTGCTGCATGGCAAAATCAACAACCGCCTCGACAAGGTGTTGAGCGTGTTCGACCAAACACTGGTAGCGGACAAAAACCAGCACGTTATCAACCTTGACGGCAAATTGTACGAAGACGACCCCGACATGATGCACTTGCTCCACCGTTTGGGCCTTGCCACCATGAATGCCGATTTGCGACAGGAAATGAACGACGAGGACGAATATTTCTCAGCTATCGAGGATCGTGACACACTGCTGATGGAAGCAAAGGCAAAACTGTCGGATTTGGACGCGCAGCTATCAGATGCCAATGCACAGCTATCGGATGTAAATTCGCAGCTATCAGATGCCAATGCACAGCTATCAGATGCCAATGCACAGATACGTTCAATGGCACAAGCAATGTACCACAATGGTGTGTCCTTGGAGGTTATAGCGCAAAGTATGAACTGCCGCATTGATGATTTGAAAGCATTATTGGGATTGTCGTAAAATTATTGCCGGCAACCAGTTTCAGCACGATGGTGCCCCTGTGCTTAGATAACAAAAACGGCTCCGACAACATCACGTCGTCGGAGCCGTTATATGTCGGGCAGCGCTGTCACTACTCGGGAAATGACTATACGCACCCTTATCTTCTTTCCTTAACAACCTTTTTACCCGAGTATTTAACCTAACCTATCTATGAGAAATGAATTGACCCAGCCTTTATCTTGTCATCTTCGCAGACTTGAGATAGCAACCTTTGTAAGGATCAATCCGCATTACTTTCGAGTTTTAATGAAAACGTAAACAAGTCGCACGCTACTGCTTTTGTGTGTTACACGCAGGGGCCATACCGTGGTATGAAGTTTAGTCGTGTGTGTCGTAGTTCCTTTGCGTTTTTGTGTTGGTCAATGGAGAGTGTGTGTCTGGCCACGCGTGCTTTGTTGTGTAGCACAAGCGCATCGGCTACTTGTCTCATTTTCACGATGCAAAGATACAACGACACCCCGCCCTACCCTTTACACATATGTTGCATTGATGCGTAAATGCGTACTCATGCAACATTTGTACGCACGAATGCAACATTTGCGCGCAAACTGCCTGTCAGAACGGCCAGAGCAGCGGCACCACGAGCACGGTAATGATGAGCGATATGATGTTTAGCGGCAGTCCGATACGCACAAAATCGGCAAAACGGTAGTTGCCCACGCCCTGCACTATCAAGTTGGTCTGATAGCCAATGGGGGTGCTGAAACTGGCCGAGGCGGCCATGCAGATGGTTACGAAAAAGGGAATGGGACTTACGTCCATGTGCTGCGCAATGCTCAACGACAGCGGAAAGGCGAGCGCGGCGGCAGCATTGTTGGTCATGAGTTCGGTAAACACATTGGTAATGACAAACACCACGGCGAGCAACACCACGGGGCTGCAACTGTGGCTCAATCCTACGGCAAACTGTGCCACGAGGTCGGCCATGCCGGAGTTTTGCATGGCGCGGCTAATGGCAAAGGCCGAGGCTATGGTAATGAGTATGTCCCACGATATGAATTTGGTATACTTGCGGGCCGGAAATATATTGAGCCAGGCCATGATGACTGTGACAACGCTTACAAAGAAGAACATGTCAAGGTGCATGCGCGGAGCGGCCTGGCGCACTGCGGGCAACTCGCCCACCGTGGCGCCCACTATCATCAGAAAGAGGAGGAGTACCGACAGCCAGCATTTCCAACGGGGCATTTTGTAGTCGGCCTCTTTGCCATTCGACACCATGAGGAAGAATGAGGAGTCGCCCCAGTTCTGCATAAAGTCATTGTCGGCCAGCAGCACAAGGGTGTCGCCTTCGTGAAAGCGTTCGCGGCGCATGTCGTGCATAATCATGGTCACACCGCCGCGCTTGAGCTCTAATATGTCGGCACCATACTTGCGCTTGAAGTCAAAGTCGATGATGCGGCGGTTGATGGCGGGAAAGCGGGCACCGAGCACTACCTCGATGCGGTGCAGACCGCGGTCCAACTCGCCGGGCTGCGTCTCTTCGTTGCGGTCGGTGCGGGCTGCGGGGAGCAACTTCGACGAGAAGGCCCAGATGTAGAGCAGTCCTGCAGCGGCTATGATGATGCCCACCTTGCCAAGCTCAAACATGCTGAACCCGCCGTAGCCGGCATCTATCACCATGCCATGCACCACAAGATTGGTGCTGGTACCTATGAGTGTACACACTCCGCCTAATATGGTGGCATACGACAGGGGTATGAGCAGCTTGGTGGCGGCCACGCCATACTTTTCGGCCCAACGCTTTATCATGGGGGCGAATATCACTACCACGGGGGTGTTGTTGAGAAAAGCCGATATAAAGGCTATCACCGGCAGCATGCGTGCTTGCACTTGCCGCTCGCCTGCGCCTTGCTGGTGTGGCAGCAAACGGCGCAGGAGTGCTTCGAGCAGACCTGACCGGCGCACGCCTTCACTCACAAGGAAGAGCATGGCAACGGTTATCATGCCTTTGTTGGCAAAGCCTTCAAGTAGTTCTTTGGGCGACAATATGCCGGCACACATGAACACTACGGCGCCCGAGAAAAGTATCAATCCCGGACGCATTCTGTCCTTTATCAATGCTGTGATGACAAAGAACAATACGATTATTACAAATAGTGCGTGCAATGTGAAGATGCTAATATGTTAATGTGCTAATATGGCAATGGGGTAATAGGCGGCCGAGGCGCAGCTTATGAAGATAAAGGTTACTTTTTAACCCCATAACCTCATAACCCCATAACCTCATAACCTACTTCACCACAAACCAGGGGTTGTGCAGGTCTTCCTTATTATAGGTAAGGGGCAAGTCGGTTTGTGCGTCGAGCACCTGGCAACCGGCCGCCAGGGCTATGGCATGTCCGGCAGCGGTGTCCCACTCCATGGTGGGGGCCAAACGCGGATAGATGTCAGCCTTGCCCTCGGCCACGAGACAGAGTTTGAGCGACGAACCGGCACTTACCAATTCAAGGTCGGGGTGATAGCGGCGCAGGTCGTTGATGAATGATTCTGTCTCGGCAGAAAGGTGCGAGCGCGAAGCTACCACGCGATAAGGACGACCCGTGTCAGCCCCTTTGAGGGGTAAAGCTTCGGCCTCGCCCACATGAAGCGTTTCTGGTTCTACCTCTGCTGTAAAGGCGCCCTGACCTTTCTCGCCCCAGAACAGGCGGTTCTTGGCGGGTACATAGATCACGCCAAGCACGGGTACGCCATCAGTTACCAAGGCAATGTTTACTGTAAACTCATCGTTGCGCTTTAAGAATTCCTTTGTACCGTCGAGGGGGTCCACTATCCACAGCGTGCGCCAGTCCTTGCGCTCGTCGTAGGGCAAGTGTGCGCCCTCCTCGCTGAGCAGGGGGTACGGACTCGACTCCAGGGCCTCAGCTATAACGCGGTGCGACTCGCGGTCGGCCAGTGTCAGTGGCGAATTATCGGCTTTGCGTTCCACCTGCCAGTCGAGGTCGGGGTGGGTATATATCTGCATGATGGCTCGGCCAGCACGCAGGGCGGTATTTATTATATGGTCTATCATAAGCGGGTATTCAAAATTAGATCATTGTAACTCACTTGTGCAAAGATAGTGCAAACCGAGTGCAATACAAAACAAGCTCGCTTGTTTTTATTGCCGAGGTGTGCCCTGGCAGCCGCTAACGCGGTAAACATAAGGACATAAGAACAAAAGAACATAAGATATAACGTTCGTGTTAGCCGCTTACCGCGGAGACATAAGAACATAAGCTACATAAGAAACATATA